>ERZ808240.4919-NODE-4919-length-11314-cov-3.730083_pt1 | contig 11314 bp, 8 predicted proteins | sample MGYA00521084_ERZ808240 | MGnify/ENA primary metagenome ERZ808240 (study PRJEB31516, sample SAMN03275571) | gut metagenome | biome: mammalia-associated habitat; material: feces | host: Papio cynocephalus | place: Kenya | collected 2012-08-06 ... | reverse complement strand
AGGTCTCCTCGTCAGGAGTCTCGGCGGCATCGGTCCCGGCTTCGGTCTCAGCCAGCTCAGCGGCCTCTTCCGCGGCCTCCTCGGCCTCGGCCAGCTCCGCCTGCTTCTCCTCCAGCTTCTTCACGGCCTCCAGATCGCCGGCCTCCTCGGCCTGCTGGAGCGCCTGCTCCACGGCGTCGGCCTTGCGGCGGCGCTTCTTCTTATAAGCGTCCTCCACGGCCTGCTCGTCGATGATCTCCTGAGGATCGCGGTAGGCGGTCACGCCGCCGTAGCGGTCGGGATCGTAGTCGCGGCCCAGCGCATAGGTGCGGATGCCAATGCGGCCGTTCTTGTTGGCGGGTTTCCTGACAGAAGCGGGCTTCTTGGCCTTCTTCTTGCCCTTGTTGGCCTTGTTGGCCTCCTCCTGGCGGCGGCGGCGCTCGGCGATCTCCGCCTTGTGGGCGGCCAGCTCGGCCTTTTCCTTCTCCTCGCGCTCGGCGGCCTCGGCCTTCATCTTGTCGATGTCCTTGCGCAGGATCTTATTGAAGATGGCCTCCTGACCCACGGTGCACAGGGCGTTCACAGCCATGTAAACGCACATACCGGCGGGCATGGAGTAACCGAACCACAGGTACATCAGGGGCATCATCCACATCATCATCTGATTGGAGCGCTCCTGAGAGGACTTGCCCTCTTCCTTGGCTTTCTTCTTCTTTTTCTTCTGCTCCTCGCTGCTCTCGGCCAGGTTCTGGTTGCTCTTCATGCTGTAGCGGGTGTACCAGAAGTTCAGCGCGGTGACGGCCAGGGGGATGAGGAACAGGCCGATGGCGCCCCAGACACCCAGCGTGTCAAAGCGGGTCCAGAACTTCAGAGAGGGCACCTGAGACAGGTCGATGCCGAAGAAGTTGAAGTTGATGGCGGTGAGCTTGTCGGCGTAGTCGGGGATGGCGTTCTTGACCAGATCCATGACGGAGCTGTCCTTGAGCATACCGGCCAGCTGCAGCTCGTGATAACCCTGGTTGCCGGTGAAGGCGATGCCCGCATTCTTGACGGCCTCGATGGCGGAGTTGACCGCGGCATCGGGAATGCGCATCAGATACATCATGGGGCGGCGGATGATGACGTACAGCGCCATCAGAATGGGCAGGGGCAGGAAGGACCACAGGCAACCGCCCATGGGATTGACATGCTCACGCTCGTAGAGCTTCTGCACCTCTTCCTGATACTTCTGGCGGTTGTTGCCATACATCTGCTCCAGCTTTTTCTGCTTGGACTGGAGCATGGACATCTTCATCATGCTCTTCTTGCCCTTGTAGGACAGGGGGAAGATCACGACTTTGATGAGGATGGTGAACACCACCAGCATCAGGGCATAGGAAGCGGGGATGTGGCAGGACTCGAAGAACTCGTAGATCTTGAGCAGGAACCAGCCGATCCCCTGAAGAATCGTTGTCATATTATTTTACTTCTCCTCCAGATTGGATGGGGGATCTCTCTCCGGGACCGGGTCGTATTCGATGGTCTTCTGACGGTGAAAAGGCTGACATTTCGCCAGCCGCTTTGCCGCCAGAAGCGAGCCCCTCGCCGCGCCGAACCGCTCCACTGCCAAATAGGCATACTCCGAACAGGTGGGGATGAACCGGCAGGCCGGGGGCGTCAGGGGAGAGATCTGGGTGCGGTAAAATCGGATGAGAAACAGCAGAAGCCGCTTCACGGCTTTCCGCCCTCTTTCTCCTGCTTGCGCATCAGGTCGTTTCTGCGCATGATACGCAGAAAGTCCCGTTCCAGCCGCTGATAGCTGGCCCCCACAGAGGCGGCCCGGCAGACGATGACAATATCGTAGCCGCTTTTCAGCTCCGCTTCATGGATGCGGTAAATGGCCCGCAGGCGGCGGCGCAGCTTGTTGCGCACCACGGCGTGGCCCAGCTTGGCCCCGGTGGTGAGTCCGAGGCGGTTGTGGTCACGGCCGTTGGGCCGGGAGTAGAGCGCGAGAGTCGGCGCGGCGGAACGGGTGCCCCTTCGATACAGGCGCTGAAAGACGTGATTCAGTTTTAAAGAGACAGTATACTGCATTCTTTTCCCTCTTTCGTCACATCAGCGCTTTTATTGAAAAAACCTCCGTATGCTCCGCAAGGGTGGACGATTTCGCAAAATCATCCACCCTGCAGAGGTTACACTATTTCTCGTTCCAGGGAGCGCATCAATCAGGCGCTCAGCTTAGCGCGGCCCTTGGCACGACGACGAGCGAGAATCTTACGGCCATTGGCGGTATGCATTCTCTTGCGGAAGCCGTGGACCTTGGAGCGATGGAGCTTCTTGGGCTGATAGGTACGTTTCGTCATAGTGGTTACACCTCCAAATCACAAATAGGACGCCCTGCCGGGGGAGTAAGGCCGGCGGGACAAACTCAACAAGCTGAATTTTTCCAAAAGAAAAACCCAGCCGCAGTTGCAGTCATATGGGCGCAGTACACCCATGCGCGCAATAGCGCAGAAGTTATTATAGTACAAGCCCCGCCGCCGTGTCAATGAAAAAATCTTGTTTTTTGAAGCATTTTTGCGGCTATGCTACATTTAGTGGTCGGAAGATTATGGGGGTACTAAGGTTTGACGGGGGAGTTTCTGTTTTAGGACGAAAGGCTTGCAGGTTTGGCCTTGGCTCCCCTTCGGGGGCAGATTCCCCTGCGGGGGAAATGTCAGCGAAGCTGACAAAAGGGGGGCGGAGCTGGCACGAAGCGCCTGAGAGGGCCTTTTGCATACTTGTCAGTGCATCGCCCTCTCCGTCACGGCGTTCCGCCGTGCCACCTCTCCCAAAGGGAGAGGCAAGGCCTAGAAACGAAAACCTTCAGGTCTAGTGTAGGGCGGGTGCTTGCCCCGCCGCGGACGGCCGCAGCTGCCGTAACAGGACAGCTTGCAGGTAATTGGCAAGCATGACTGCGCACACTTACGAAAATTGGCATACCTTTTACGATAACATCCGCAGATTTGCCAGCATGGCACGGCGGGGCAAGCACCCGCCCTGCATCAGACCAGAGAACCATCCGCACCGCCCCTAACTGCACCCCTGCGCGCAAAAAGACCGCTCTATCTGCAAAACCCCTATACATTTATTAAAAAGTAAGTCAATAGTAAGTCAATTTGTATTGCCGCAGATTTTGTTTTGTGGTAAGATTATTTAGTTAAGATAGGGAGGAATATCGCCCCTGTATTCCGATACACAGAAAAATAAAACGCAAAAGAGAGGCATTCTATGAACTCTGCCGCTGAAATCTGGAAAACGATCCTGACTTTGCTGGAGAATGAAATGACGCCGACGGCGGTCTCCACCTGGTTCAGTGAGATCGAGCCGGTCTCGCTGGACGAGAACCGGTTTGTGCTGTGCTGCCCCACGGAATTCAAGCGGGGCATCATCCGTTCCCGCTATCTGCCCACGCTGGAACGGGCCTTTTATGAGCTGTTCGCGGAGCAGATCACCGTGGAGATCATCAGCCCCGAGGAGCGCGACCAGCTCGCCGCCGCCCCGGCGGAAAAGCCGGTGGAGGCCGAGCCCCCGGTGAAGGCCCAGTACACCTTTGACAAGTTCGTGGTGGGCGCGTCCAACCGCTTTGCCTACAACGCCGCCCAGGCCGTGGCCGACGGACCGGGCAAGGCCTATAACCCGCTGTTTCTCTACGGTGAGCCGGGACTGGGCAAGACCCATCTGCTGTACGCCATCTACAACGCCGTCCGCGCCTCCCATCCGGAGTTCAAGATCGTGCTGGTCACCGGCGAGCAGTTCACCAACGAGGTGACCGAGGCCATCCGCCACAAGACCACCGACCAGCTCCGGGACAAGTACCGGGACAAGAATATGCTGCTGGTGGACGATATTCAGTTCATCGCCGGCAAAGAGGCCACCCAGATTGAGTTCTTCAATACCTTTAATAATCTGCACGAGGCTGGGCACCAGATCGTGCTGACCTCCGACCGTCCGCCATCTGACATGGTGCGGCTGGAAGAGCGGCTGCGCTCCCGCTTCGAGTGGGGCCTGATGGCCGACATCCAGCCCCCCGACTATGAGACCCGCGCCGCCATCGTCCGGGAAAAGGCCCTCCAGATGGGGCTCGACCTGCCCAAGCCGGTGCTGGAGTACATTGCGGAGAACATCACCTCCAACGTCCGTCAGATCGAAGGCACCGTCAAAAAGCTGCTGGCCTATCAGGAGCTGGACAACGCCAGCATGGACCCGGACACCGTCATCCGCGCCGTCCGGGACCTGATCCGCAACTCCGACAGCTTCATGCCCTCCCCGGAGATCATCATCGAGGAGACCGGCAAGTGCTACGGCATCGAAGTTGCCGACATTATGGGCTCCTCCCGCACCAAAGAGGTCACCATCGCCCGTCAGGTGTCCATGTACATCATCCGAAACCTGACCAAGCTCTCCCTGCCCGAGATCGGCCGCGTGTTCGGCCGCGACCACTCCACCGTCATCCACTCGCTGGAAAAGGTGGAGGGCCTCATCAAAACCAACCGGGAGACCGCCGAAAATATCCGGGACATCAAAAGCAACGTCAATGCGAGGACGTATTGACAACTGACTCATAAGACAGACTTCATATTCTGCATGCACCAAACTTGGCTCCCCCTTTGGGGGCAGATTCCCCTGCGGGGGAAATGTCAGCGAAGCTGACAAAAGGGGGGCGGAGCAGTCTGCACCACAGGCGCAGACTGAGAGGGCCTTTTTCTGATTTGTCAGTACATCGCCCTCTCCGTCACGGCGTTCCGCCGTGCCACCTCTCCCAAAGGGAGAAGCAAGATCAGACCCCGCGCCTCTCCAGGTTCTCCACAGTTATCCACATTTATCCCTGTATAAACTTCACCCTGTGGAAAACTTTCTGACGTTCCGATTTTTCTTTTTTCCACGTCGCTGTGGACGCCTGTGGAAAACTCTGTGGCAATTGTGGATAATTTTTTTCCGTGTTTTCAGGGCTTTCACCGAGTTATCCACAAAAGTTGTGCCATTCTACTACGACTCCTAAAAAATTTATCTTATCCTTTCTTAATATTGCGAAGAGAAACCCTGCTTTGAACGGAGGTCACCCCATGAAATTCACCTGCGAAAAAGCGCTCCTTCAGAGCGCCATCTCGATTTCCTCCCGCGCGGTCAGCCCGAAAAGCTCCATTACCGCGCTGGAGGGCATTCTGGTCAACGCCACTGACGAGCTGCGGCTGACCGGCTACAACCTTTCCACAGGTATCCGCACCATCGTTCCCGCCGAAGTGACCGAGCCGGGCACCCTGGTGCTGAGCGCCCACCTGTTCGGCGACATTATCCGCCGCCTTGCCGACGATGTGGTCAGTGTTTCCACAGATAATAACATGGTCAACATCAAGTGCGGCATGAGCGAATTCAACATCATGGGCACCGACCCCGAGGATTTCCCCGACCTGCCGCTGGTGGAGTATGAACACACCGTGGAGCTGCCCCGCAACATCCTGCGCAGCATGATCACTCAGACGCTGTTCGCCGTCTCCACCAACGAGAGCCGCCCCATCCACACCGGCTCCCTCTTTGAAGTCAGCGAGGACAAGACCCTGACCGTGGTCAGCGTGGACGGCTACCGGCTGGCTCTGCGCAAGGAAAATGTGGAAAAGATCACCGGCAAGCCCAATTTCTCCTTTGTCGTCCCCGCCGCCGCCCTGAGCGAGGTGGAGAAGATCTGCGGCGAGAGTGAGGAGACCGCCACCATCGTGGTGGGTTCCCGCCACGTCATGTTCAAGGCCGGCGACACCATGCTGGTGGCCCGCCGCCTGGAGGGCGAGTTCCTGGCCTATCGCTCCGCTATCCCAGCCGAGTACAAGATCATCATGGTGGCCGACAAGCGCCAGCTGCTCAACACCATCGACCGCGTCAGCCTCATCATCACCGAGAAGCAGAAGAGCCCCATCCGGTGCCTGTTCGAGAGCGACAACATGAAGATCAAGGTCAACACCGCCCTGGGCGATGCCAGTGACGAGTGCCCCATGGCCGGCGACGGCCAGGAGCTGGAGATCGGTTTCAACAACAAATATATGATGGACGCTCTGAAGGCCGCCCCGGCGGACAACATCAATCTCTGCATGAACAGCGCCATCTCTCCCTGCATCATCACCCCCGCCGACGGCAAGGACAACTTCCTCTACATGGTTCTGCCCGTCAGATTGAGAGCGGGGCAGTAAGAGAGGACTGCTTTTCCTAGTGTCATTCTGAGGAGCGAAGCGACGAAGAATCTTACAGCACCAACTTCTACAAGTAGAATGCTTCCTGTCGGAGACCGGTGTTTTAAGATCCTTCGCTCCGCTCAGGATGACAGTAGAACGAGGGCTTTCAGGTATAGCCCTTGGCTCTCCCTTTGGGAGAGCCAAGGCCGAACCTGCCAGCTGTACACACCGCACCGAAGCCTTCCCCTTGAGGGGGGATTCCCCACGGTGTGGGGTGAGCCCGGGAATGCGCCGGTGGCGCATTCCTGTTTCGGGCGCACTCCTCCAGGGGAAGCCTTTCGAGCATCTCTACATCATAACAACGAGGACACCATTATGAATCAAAACGATTACACCACTCAGATCACAACGGAATTTATCCGCCTGCAGGACCTGCTGAAATATGAGGGCCTGTGCGAGACCGGCGGCATGGCCAAGATGCGCATTCAGGACGGCGACGTTCAGGTCAACGGCGAGGTGTGCACCATGCGGGGCAAGAAGCTCAGAAGCGGCGACAGCGTCACCATCGACGGCGTGACCGTCACCATCGAATGAGACTGAACGCGCTCTCCCTGGAGTATTTCCGCAACTATCTGTCTGCCCGGGCGGAGTTCCACCCCGGCATGAACATCATCTGCGGCGACAATGCCCAGGGAAAGACCAACCTGCTGGAGGGCATCTCCTATCTGGCCGGGGCCAGGAGCCACCGCGCCCGCTATGACCGGGAGCTCATCATGTTCGGCATCCAGCACGGCTTTCTGACCGGCGAGCTGGAGTGCCGGGGCCGGGATTTCACCGTGGAGGTCACGCTGAACGCCGGCCAGCGGCGCATTTTAAAGCGCAACGGCGTGAAGCTGCAGAGCGCCGCCGAGCTGGGGGAGACCCTGAACACCGTGCTGTTCTGCCCGGAGGACCTGTTCCTGATCCGGGCCGGGGCGGTGGAGCGGCGGCGGTTTCTGGACGACACCATTGCCCAGCTGCGGCCGAAATACGCCGAGGCGCTGGAGCGCTACCAGAAGATCTGGAAGAGCAAGAGCTTCATCCTGAACCATCAGGAGGAGCGGCCAGACCTGCTGGCCACGCTGGACGACTTCTCCCACCAGCTCTGTCAGGCCGGGGCGGTCATCACCCACTACCGCGCCCACTTCATCAAGCGCCTTGCCAAGACGGCCCCTGCCATCCATCGGGAGTTTTCCGGCGGCAGGGAGGCTCTCAGCCTGGCCTATGAGCCGGACACTGCCATCTCCGACCCGCTGGCCCCCACGAAGGTGCTCTTTGCGCAGCTGCTGGAGCACCAGGAGTGCCGCCGGGAGGCGGAGCTGGCCGCCCGCAAATGCCTGATCGGCCCCCACCGGGACGAGCTGCGGGTGGACATCGACGGCCGGAGCGCCCGGCAGTACGCCTCCCAGGGACAGACCCGGACGGCGGCGCTGAGCCTGAAGCTGGCCCAGCGGGACATCATCTTTGACGACCGGGAGGAATATCCGGTGCTGCTGCTGGACGACGTGCTCAGCGAGTTGGACCCTCGGCGGCAGGAATTTGTGCTCAACCACATCCAGGGCGGGCAGGTATTTATCACCTGCTGCGAGGAGGAGCGCCTTGCTGCTCTGCAGGAGGGCAAGGTGTTCCGCGTGAAGAATGGCACGATAGAGGAGGAGCGCTGAATGTACCTTCACCTTGGACAGGGCACCGTGGTGCGCGACTGCGACATCATCGGCATCTTTGATCTGGACATCACCACCCAGTCCATCCGCACGCGCAACTACCTCAACACCGCCGAAAAGAGGGGCGAGGTGCGCTACGTCACCGAGGACCTGCCAAAGTCCTTCGTCGTGGCCGGTGGGCGCGCGGATCAGCGGGTCTATATCTCCCAGCTCTCCACCGCCACCCTGCTCAAACGCAGCCAGAGCGGCATCGTGGAGTGAGGGAGTTTGAACGCGCAAAGTGCGGTGCAGATAGCTTGCAGGTTTAGTCTTGGCTTCCCTTCGGGGGAGCTGGATGCGCCGCAGGCGCAGACTGAGAGGGCCTTTCACAGGGTTAGCCTTACGCACACCTGTAGGTGCATCGCCCTCTCAGTCACCTCCGGTGCCAGCTCTCCCAAAGGGAGAGCCAAGTCCTGGAACTGAAGGCTTTCAGTTCTATCGTAGGGCGGGGGCAAGCACCCGCCCTACAGCAAATTTTGAAAGCCTGTACCAGATCAAATTGATCGCCCCCAACCACATCTACACAAGAATTTAATTCTTTGTCGATATAAGAAACCCACCTCAAAACAGGAGGAAGAAAGAATGTCAGAAGAACTAGATCTGATCGAAAGAGGAACCGCCACGGAGCATGAGTACAACGCTTCGGAAATTCAGGTTCTGGAGGGCCTTGAGGCCGTCCGGAAGCGTCCGGGCATGTATATCGGCTCCACCAGCGCGTCCGGTCTGCACCATCTGGTGTATGAGATCGTGGACAACGCCATTGACGAGGCGCTGGCCGGCTACTGCACGGAGATCCATGTGACCATCAATCCGGGCAACTCCATCACCGTCACCGACAATGGCCGCGGCATCCCCGTGGACATTCAGGCCCAGACCGGCAAGCCCGCTCTGGAGGTCGTTTACACCATTCTGCACGCCGGCGGCAAGTTCGGCGGCGGCGGCTACAAGGTGTCCGGCGGCCTGCACGGCGTGGGCGCCAGCGTGGTCAACGCCTGCTCCGAGTGGCTGGAGGTGCGGGTGCACAAGAACGGCAATATCTACGAGATGAAGTTCGCCCGGGGCAAGGTGACCCAGGGCATGACCATCGTGGGCCAGACCGACCACACCGGCACCGAGGTCACCTTCCAGCCCGACCCGGAGATGTTCGAGGAGCTGGTCTATGACTACGAGACTCTGCACCGCCGGATGCGGGAGCAGGCCTTCCTGAATGCCGGACTGAAGATCGTCATGGCCGACGAGCGCCCCGGTCAGGAACAGCGGGACGAGATGTGCTATGAGGGCGGCATCCGCGAGTTCGTCACCTTCATCAACGAGAACAAGACCCCCGTCCACGACGAGGTGGTCTACATGGCCGGCGAGAAGGCCGACGCCATGGCCGAGGTGGCCCTGCAGTACACCGACGGTTACAGCGAGATCATCGTCTCCTTCGCCAACAACATTCACACCCCCGAGGGCGGCATGCACGAGGAGGGCTTCAAGCGCGCCATCACCACCGTGCTCAACAACTACGGCAGGAAGATGAAGATCCTCAAGGACGACGAGAAGGTCTCCGGCGACGACTGCCGCGAGGGCCTGACCTGTGTTATCTCCGTCAAGCTGACCGAGGCCCAGTTCGAGGGACAGACCAAGGCCAAGCTGGGCAACAGCGAGATCCGCACGCTGGTGAACGCCGTCGTCACCGAGAAGCTGACCGAGTTCCTGGACGAAACCCCCGCGGTGGGCAAGGCTATTCTGGAAAAGGCCATGATGGCCTCCCGCGCCCGGGAGGCCGCCCGCCGCGCCCGGGAGGAAGTGCGCCGCAAGAATGCGCTGGAGGGCAGCTCCATGCCCGACAAGCTGAGCGACTGCAACGAGACCGACCCCTCCCTCACCGAGCTCTACATCGTCGAGGGCGACTCCGCAGGCGGCTCCGCCAAGGGCGGCCGGGACAGCCGGTTCCAGGCCATCCTCCCCCTGTGGGGCAAGATGCTGAACGTGGAGAAGGCCCGGGCGGACAAGATCTACGGCAACGACAAGCTGACCCCGGTCATCACCGCCCTGGGCGCCGGTCTGGGCGACGACTTCGACGTGACCAAGCTGCGCTATCACAAGGTCGTCATCATGGCCGATGCCGATGTGGACGGTGCGCACATCCGCACCCTGCTGCTGACCTTCTTCTTCCGCTTCATGCGCCCGCTCATCGAGGAGGGCTATGTCTACGCGGCCGTGCCGCCCCTGTTCAAGCTGACCCGGGGCAAGACCACCCGCCTGGCCTTCAGCGAGGAGGAGCGCGACGCCATCTCCGCCGAGATGCGCGGCGGCAACCATAACGTGAAGGTGGACATCAGCCGGTTCAAGGGCCTTGGCGAGATGGACCCCCACGAGCTGTGGGAGACCACCATGGACCCCACCAAGCGCACCCTGCGCAAGATCACGCTGGACGACGCCGTGGCGGCGGACAAGATCTTCACCGTGCTCATGGGCGAAAAGGTGGAGCCCCGCAAGGAATATATCGAGACCCACGCCCACTACGCCGTGAATCTGGACTACTGAGAGAGGGGGAGCAGATCAATTATGGCTAAAATGAGACGGGACTATGATCCCGAGGAGATCCGCTACCCGGATCAGAAGATCGTGCAGTCTGACCTTGTCCACGAGATGGAGGACAGCTATATCGAATACGCGATGAGCGTCATCGTCGGCCGCGCCCTGCCCGACGTGCGGGACGGTCTGAAACCCGTGCACCGGCGCATTCTGTACGCCATGTACGAGGACAATCTGACCAGCGACAAGCCCTTCAAGAAGAGCGCCACCTGCGTGGGCGACGTGCTGGGCCGGTATCACCCCCATGGCGACGCCAGCGTCTATGACGCCATGGTGCGCCTGGCCCAGGACTTCTCCATGCGCTATCTGCTGGTGGACGGCCACGGCAACTTCGGCTCCGTCGACGGCGATCCACCCGCCGCTTACCGTTACACCGAGGCCCGGCTCAGCAAGATGAGCAACGAGATGCTGCGGGACATCGACAAGGACACCGTCGACTGGGACCCCAACTTTGACGAGACCCGCAAGGAGCCCCGCGTGCTGCCCAGCCGCTTCCCCAACCTGCTGGTGAACGGCTCCAGCGGTATCGCCGTCGGCATGGCCACCAACATCCCGCCCCACAACCTGCGGGAGGTCATCGACGCCTGCGTCTGCGTGCTGGACAACCCGGAGGCAGACCTCAACGACCTGATGCAGTACATCAAGGGGCCGGACTTCCCGACCCGGGGCATCATCATGGGCCGCAGCGGCATCCGCGCCGCCTACGCCACCGGCCGGGGCAAGATCGTGCTCCGCGCCCGGACGGAGTTTGAGGAGTTCGGACACGACCGCACCCGCATCATCGTCACCGAGCTGCCCTATCAGGTCAACAAGAAGATGCTGGTCAAG
>ERZ808240.4918-NODE-4918-length-11316-cov-7.128585_pt1 | contig 11316 bp, 13 predicted proteins | sample MGYA00521084_ERZ808240 | MGnify/ENA primary metagenome ERZ808240 (study PRJEB31516, sample SAMN03275571) | gut metagenome | biome: mammalia-associated habitat; material: feces | host: Papio cynocephalus | place: Kenya | collected 2012-08-06 ... | reverse complement strand
AAAGCTGTCATAAACGTTTCTACATTGCTTGTGTCAAACGCTTCCTCTGACGGTAGTCTTCTGATACGCTTTTAAGAATTTCCTTACCGTCTGGAGTTGCTATTTTTGCTATGAATTCTAATTTTGCTTTCTTCATTGATGTCGTTTTTATGATTACTACACTATATAACGTAAGGGATGGACATATATTTTATCATATGGGCTTTTTCAACCGTACAGGGCGAAATTTTTCAAACAAAAAATTTTAGGACTGACACTTCCACCAATTTTGCTTTAAATCTTGCTATTTTTCAATATTTTTGTTGTATCTTTGCATAAGATAGGTTACATTCGGCAATATTCTTAATATCCACTTTGCCATGTAGCTTTCAATAAAGTCTGACAGCAAGACAATATACAGCAAAAAGAACAATAAATGGACGTTAATGACTTCAAAATAAAGAAATCGCAGTGGGTGCTTTATATTCTTATATCAGCAGCACTGCTATATATCACCGAATCATGGCTTATGTCGTTGGGTATATTCCTGCTGATTATATTAGCAGATTATTTGGTGGCAGACTATGTAATGCGCAAACGTGGCAATGAGGATGATGAATCTATTAGTTAAAACAGTATGCAAAAACTATTAGAACTATATAAAAACTGGTGTGGTCAAAACGCTGCCAACGTGGAAAAGCTAAAAGGCGCAGGTAGTAACCGACAATATTATAGACTGAAAAATGCTGAAGGACAGTCGGTGATAGGCGTGGTTGGAACCAGCCGTGATGAAGATCATGCCTTTGTATATCTGTCGAATCATTTTAACCAGCGACAATTGCCTGTACCTAAATTGTTGGCAGTAAGCGATGACGAGTTGAGATACCTGCAAGAAGACCTTGGAAGTACATCACTTTATAATGCCATAGCAGGAGGCAGACAAGCTGGAGGGCGCTATAACCAGCACGAAAAGCAACTGCTTGTCAATACTATCAAAGAATTACCGGACATACAAATAAGGGGAGCACGTGGTCTTGAGTGGAAAAACTGTTATCCACAACCAGAGTTTGACGAGGATAATGTGCTCTTTGATTTGAACTACTTTAAGTATTGTTTCTTAAAGCCTACAGAACTCGACTTTCATGAAATGAAACTGGAAGCTAACTTTAGACTTTTTGCCAAAGACTTGGTGGCTGAGAAGACAGACAGCTTCATGTATCGCGATTTTCAGGCACGCAATATTATGCTTGATGACAAAGGACACCCATTTTTTATTGACTTTCAAGGTGGGCGCAAAGGTCCTTATTATTATGATGTGGCCTCTTTTTTGTGGCAAGCTTCTGCTCGATATTCATATAAGTTGCGCAGAGAACTGGTATATGAATACTATAATTCTCTAAAAAACTATACCGAGGTGCCTTCTGTTCGCCACTTTGTTGAACGGTTAAGCCTATTTGTGCTTTTCCGATTGCTGCAAGTGCTGGGAGCATACGGTTTCCGGGGATTCTTTGAGCGTAAAAAGCACTTTATAGACAGCATTCCTCCTGCCATACAAAATCTGCGCGAACTACTACAAAACAATGTATCCAGTTATCCCTATCCTTATATGATGGACATGCTAAAGCGGCTGACCGAACTGCCACAGTTTGCTGATACAGCAGAACAGACCGTTAGCAGAACAGATGGTTTGAAAACAACAGACAGTACCGTATACAAAGCTCATCCAGCAGACGGACCTGCTACCTTTTCAAAATATGACAATAAAGGTCCTCTCGTGGTGCGTGTGTTCAGCTTTTCTTACCGCAAAGGTATTCCCGAAGACGAGTCGGGCAATGGTGGAGGTTATGTTTTTGATTGCCGAAGCACGCACAATCCGGGACGGTATGAGCCTTATAAAAAGTTGACAGGACTGGATGAACCCGTTATCAGGTTTTTGGAAGACGATGGCGAAATACTTACTTTTCTTGATAGTGTATATAAACTGGCTGATGCTCATGTGAGCAGATATATACAGCGAGGCTTCACCAACCTTATGTTCTGTTTTGGATGCACAGGCGGGCAACACCGTAGCGTTTATTCAGCGCAACATCTGGCAGAGCACCTCCATAGGAAGTTTGGCATTGAGGTGAAAATACTGCACCGAGAACAGAATATCAGTCAGACACTGTCCGCGAAATCAATTGACACAACGAATAAAAAATAAAGAAATATGGCAGAGAGCATGCAAGCAATGATATTTGCGGCAGGCTTAGGCACGCGTCTGAAACCACTTACCGACAGAATGCCTAAAGCACTTGTACAAGTGGCAGGCAAGCCACTGCTGCAAAGGGTAATAGCCCGCTTTAAAGAGGCTGGAGCTGAAGAGATAGTGGTAAATGTACATCACTTTTTCTGGCAAATTATAGATTATCTGAAAGCCAACAACAACTTTGGCATGAATATAAAGATAAGCGATGAAACCGACAATCTGCTTGATACGGGCGGTGGTCTGAAAAAGGCAGCACCGCTTTTTGACCCTCAAAAGCCTATCTTGATTCATAATGTAGACATATTGAGCAACGTTGATTTGAAACTTTTCTATCATCTTCATGCTGATTATCAAGCCACACTATTGGTTAGCAAGCGTAAGACAAAACGCTATCTGCTCTTTGATAATAATATGAGATTGGTAGGTTGGACCAATATAGAAACAGGACAAGTGAGGTCACCTTATGCAGATTTAGATGTGAGTAAATGCAGGCAATTAGCATTTTCAGGCATCCATATCTTCTCGCCATCTCTATTTCCACTCATGAGCAACTTTCCTGAAAAGTTTGGCATCATGGACTTTTACTTAAAAATATGTGACAAGGTAGTCATAAAAGGATATGAGAAAACAGACCTGCACTTAATGGATGTAGGCAAGATAGACACCTTAACAGATGCAGACGAATTTATCAACAAATATATACAATAACCATGCAACAGAAAATTATCATCTTGGACTTCGGTTCTCAGACTACACAGCTTATCGGACGCCGCGTGAGAGAGCTGGATACCTTCTGTGAAATTCTGCCTTACAACAAGTTTCCAACAAACGATGCAGGCGTGATAGGTGTAATCCTTAGTGGATCACCTTACTCAGTGCATGACCCAGAAGCTTTCAAGGTAGACCTCAGCCAGTTCATTGGCAAATATCCAGTGCTTGGCATCTGCTATGGCGCACAGTTTATAGCCAATTCAAATGGCGGCAAAATAGAGAAAACGAATACTCGCGAGTATGGTCGTGCAAACTTGAAATCATTTGACGCCAAGGACCCTCTTTTCAAAGGCTTTCATGAAAACTCGCAAGTGTGGATGAGCCATGGCGATACCATTACTGCCATACCCTCCGACTGCCATGTAATAGCTTCTACATCAGACGTCAAGTTTGCAGCTTATGCCAGCAATACCAATTCTCTATGGGCTGTACAGTTCCATCCGGAAGTGTTCCATACAGAGCAAGGTAAGCAGCTACTCCAAAACTTTGTGGTAGACATTTGCGGCAGCAAACAGGAGTGGAGCTCAGCCTCATTTGTAGAGTCTACCGTAAATGAACTAAAAGAGCAGCTTGGCAATGACCGTGTAATATTAGGTTTAAGCGGTGGTGTTGACTCTTCAGTATGTGCAACATTGCTCAACAGAGCTATCGGCAAGAACTTAACTTGTATATTTGTTGACCACGGTATGTTGCGTAAAAACGAATTTACGAAAGTAATGGAAGCCTATCAGGGTTTAGGATTGAACGTGATAGGCGTAGACGCCAGCGAGAAATTCTTTAAAGACTTGGAAGGTGTTACCGACCCTGAACAAAAGCGCAAGATTATAGGTCGCGACTTTGTAGAAGTGTTTAATGCCGAAGCAAAGAAGATTACAGATGCTAAATGGCTGGCACAAGGTACTATCTATCCTGATCGCATTGAGAGCTTAAGCATTACAGGCATGGTCATTAAGAGCCATCATAATGTAGGTGGTCTGCCCAAAGAAATGCACTTGCAGCTCTGTGAGCCTTTGAAATGGCTGTTTAAAGACGAAGTGCGCCGTGTAGGTTACGAGTTGGGTATGCCCGAACACCTTATCAAGCGCCATCCGTTCCCTGGTCCAGGTCTTGCAGTGCGTATTCTTGGAGACATAACACGCGAAAAAGTACGCATACTTCAAGATGCCGATGACATCTATATTGAAAACATGCACAACTATATTTGTAAAGATGGCGAATGCCTTTATGATAAGGTATGGCAGGCAGGCACAGTATTGCTTTCTACCATCCGTAGTGTAGGAGTAATGGGCGATGAACGTACTTATGAACATCCTGTAGCCTTGCGCGCTGTAACCAGTATGGATGCCATGACTGCTGACTGGGCACACCTGCCTTATGACTTCATGGCAAAAGTAAGTAACGAAATTATCAATAAGGTGAAAGGGGTAAACCGCGTATGCTATGACATCTCTTCAAAACCACCTTCGACAATTGAATGGGAATAGTCGGGATGCCGATAAACAACCACTCAAATAAAGATGAATTAATTTAAACTCAATAAGTTAGGGGATTCGTTGACGTAAATGCTTGATTGTCAACAAATCCCCTTTCATGTACAAAATCCTCAAAACCGTCCCCGATTTCGTCCCTGCTTATCCCCGATAGGATTGCTACCCAACCGAGTTGAAATCCAATAAATGTGCAATCTGCTCAGGTGTTGCCTTCACGTATTTATAGAATGTTCTTTCATTTGTGTGTCCTGTGAGTTGCATGATAGCGTAGGTTGGTTTGCCTGCGAGGAACATATTGGTCGCAAAACTTCTTCGAGCTGTATGAAAACCTATCAAATCATATTTTTTGTACTTGATGGTACTCACTTTTCCACCTCTATTTTCTATCTTAGATGTAATCTCGTCAATACCTGCCAATCTACCCAAGTTCTTTAAGTGTACATTTGTATTATACTTATCTCCAAGTTTAGGCAACTTTCCTTTGTACTTATTATATATGGACTTTACATATTTGTGAAGTGGAATAACCACACGTTTCTTTGTCTTTTCCGCAACAATAGATACTGTGTTGTTAGCTTCAGATAAGTCCCAAATACCATTATTCAATTTATTTAAATCGCTTCTTCTCAAGCCTGTGTAACAGCCAATGACGAATAAGTCCCTTGTCTGTTCCATCGTACTTTTTTCGTCTATTAGTCCTTCTTGCTTTAGATGAGGTATATCCAATTTGTAGATTGCCTCTATTTCTCGCTCAGTGAGATATATGTTATCTACATCTTTGCATTTCCCACGTAACTCTTTGTAATAAGTATCATCTATGTTAAATCCACTCTTTTTTGCCGCATTCATTTGAGCTTTCAGTATCTCGTATGTAACATATATGGTGTTTTCTTTGTAGTTTTTCTTTTCGTAGCACCATTTCATGTATTTATTAGCGAAATCAGCATCAGTAAATGTCTTAAAGGTATCTTCTAAGTGGTTATCACTTAAGAATAATTGCAGTCTATGAATTACAGTTGACTGTGCTTTCTTTGTTCTTTCTGCCACAAATCTTCCCGAATGAATGTCTATGCGATTACTATTGATATTGGCAAGCATCCATTCTGTAGCCTTCTGATTTTGCTTCTTCTCTTCTTCCTCTATACCTCTGAAAAACATATCTGCGTAATGGGTAACGATGTCTTTAAACTCTTTAGGGTCTGTAAGATATCTGCTTTGTTCACCCCAACCGCTAAGACGAGTTATTATAAAATCTTCAATCTTATTCAACTGTTTATTGACTTTTCTTGCTTCTCGATTCTCACGGTCTGTAAACAATTCCTTTGATGTGATGCAACGATGTAGTTGCTTATTCCACATCTTTGTCTTAATAGTTTGTCGTGTAGAGACCTTTGCTGTATTGCCATTGCAGCGAACCATGAAAAATATTAAAGACTCCTCTTTCTTAGGGTACTGTAAAATTGAACTGTAGCTAATTTTCGTCATTTCTTATCAAATTTTTAATTAAACAATTGTTTTAACGCTTCAAATATATTACTTGGTTCATTGCCATTTACAAAATCAGCATTTAAAAATAGTTAAATCACGTACTTTACGCAATGTGTTCACACTTGTATGGGTTATTTTGGCAACATTTCTCAAAGAAATTCCCTTCTTCAAGAGGCGTATTTCCTCAGCATATTCATCTTTCATTTCCTCTGTTGATTTCTTGTAACCTTTCTTTCTGCCAACAGTGCCTCCTGTTGCACGATAATGATTGTAGCCACTCTCCATGCGACTACGGATAAGTCCTCTTTCCATCGAGTTGAATTGCGCTATCATGCCCAATACAAGCTGTGCAATTGGATTTGGTTTGCCGTCTGCTTGTAACGTTTCTAAACCATTTTGAAGGATGAAAAGTGAAATACCTTTTTCTGTCAACTGCTCTATGACTTGCAGAAAGTCAACGATTCGTCTGCTCAAACGAGAGCATTCGTATATTAATACCTTATCTATATGGTGAGCCTCAACGTAATTCAATAGTTCCGATAACTGTTCACGTTCTGCGACTTTCTTTGCACCACTTATCTTTTCGGAAAACTCCTTTACGACATTATAGCCCATCCGATTTGCATATTCACGCAAATCAGAGATTTGTCGGTCGTAATCCTGTGAGTTGGTTGAAACTCTTGCATATATAACTACTCTTTTCATATTCGTATTGATATTATGTGTTACTATTATGGCCGCTAAAGTACATAATATATCAATTGGAACCAAATTATTAGTGATATCTAAAGTTAAATTGCTGGTTTTTGATTGATATTTAGTATCAATTTACTAACTTTGCAGCAAAAATGAATGATATGAAAGTTAATTTAAGTACAACTGTTAAGGAATTATGTCGCATACAAGGCCTAACGCTGAAGGATTTAGCCAATAGAATTGGAATCGCCCCCGAAAGTTTATCCCGAACACTGAACGGCAATCCACAACTTTCAACATTAGAAGCAATTGCAAGCAATTTGAACGTAAACCTATCTGATTTGTTTGCTTCTTCATCAACAATTTCGTTACGTTCTATAATAGTGCATGACGATACTACTTATATTGCTGAGGATTTGAATAGTTTGATAAATAATGTAAAGGCAATTTGCGCAAAAGAGGGTATTGAGCTGTAAAAGAACAACCGCCAAGTATTGAGCCTGTTTAAATCTCAACACTTGGCAGTTTTTCTATTCACTTAGAATCGGCAATTACTTCGATTCTATGCGCATTGTTTCTTGTTCAAACAACTTTATCAAGTCTTTTTCGACATTTGCAAAGGTTGCGTCCATATCCATTTCTCCAGCATCATTAAAGTGTTTGGTAACAGCCAAACCTTTATAAGGCTCAGTCATTGTTACGTTGAAGGTATCAGAAGAAAGCATTTCACAAATGCCCTCTAAATGGCATTCTTTGCCGTTGATGATGGGATTGATGTCGATATCGAATCGGTACATATCGCTTACTATTTAGAACAATCCCCACTCGGCAAAACGTTCAAATCCGCCAATTCCGTCAATGTAGTTACGAGCGATTTCTACAATCTCACGATAAGGCTTACCATCAATGGTTTCATCGCCAATAGCACAAAACAGTTCTACCTTCTTGCCTGTCTTTTGCGCTTTCAAAAAAGCGTAGATGTTGACGGAAACATCAGCTTTGCTTAGGTCCTTCCCCTGCATTCCGCCGCCCGAAACAGATTGTGCCATGTCAGAACCGAGCTTGCGGTTTGTGGCTCCTGCGTCAACATCAGTACCACCGCTCCAATCTCCAAGAGGATTGATAACGGCATTTGGATAGAGCTTCTTTAAGTCCTCAGTCTTGGCATTGCTCTGACATATTATCAGCTTGCCTTTACCTAACACATACTTGCCGTCGGATGGGTACATCTTGTAGATGTCATGGGCAATTTTACTGAGCTGTTTCTCCTCGGTTGTCAATGGTATACCCTTGAAAATACCATTGTCGCCACAGCGGATTTCTCCGTCTTGATTGCTTGCAAGTATTGGGTCTTGTGCTACCATGACAAGTGAAACTTTCAAGTCTGTACGTTTTGTGATGCGGCTAACAATAGCCTCAGCTTCAGCGTCTGAAATGTTCACGCTACTCTCAATGATGATGTTTACTACACCATGTCCGAGCAGTACTTCAACTGCAATCTTCGGGTTCTCTACCTTTGAGTAAGCAAGGTCAACAATAGCCCCTGCGATTCGGTCTGCCTCCTTGTCCGGATGCGCCGGATTTACTTTTTCAATCATTGTTTTTACTTTTTAATATTATTCTTATTGTTCATATAACTTTCTATCGTATCGTAACTTATGCCTTCTGAAAGATACTTATTGATGAGTTCATACTTTTTCGTACTAACGTTAAACTCTAAATCTCTAATCTGCTTATTCAGCGGTGTTAACGTGCGTTGATAAACTATGTTGTTTATGCTTCCCTTCTTCAATTCTGCCTTCAATGCTCGCTTACGTATCTTGATAGAGTTGATTTGAGTCTCGGTATTCTCTCTAAAGGATTGAAAAGCTGAAAAAGCCTCACTAATCTCTGCATCCTTGTACTTCATATAAGTGTCAACATACATGGAGTACCATTTATTGGACTCTTTGGTTAGTCGTTCTACTTTCTTTTTCAACTCGTTAATCTCTGACTGCATGAAGCGTTCATTGATTTCAGCGGAATAGTCCCAACCTTCACCATCTTCAGCATGTAGGATTTCAAGCACCTGTTCAAGTGTATAGGCTTGATATGTGTGCTTTGCTTCGTCATAACGTGTATTGATAGCAGTGAATGGTCGCCAATGGTTTATAAATAAAGATACTTGTATATGCTCAACCTTGCCATCCTCATAAACCTCAGCACAATGGTTTGCTCCGCTTAGCGGACTGCCTGCTAAGTGAAAGACGAGACTTCGTTTGCCATCCTCATCTGTTCGCAAAGCTATAGAACATTCATTCCACCACTCCAAATATATGCCCAAGGTAGGAGCAAGAAAACCTGATGTGCCTGTGTATGCGAGTCCGTTTTGGACAGCTACAGGAGCAAGAAACATTCTACTGTCACGCATGATACGCTCACTATGCGCTAAAAGATAGAAAGCGTTGTCTGTGAAGAATTGCTTCTGTCGCTCCCTTTCTTCTGTAGCTTTTGGTTGAGGCTTACATGGTTTATTACCAATGCTGAGATACGTATCTGTTGCATCCAATTTCATCTTGTCGGGTACAAAGTCGCCTTGATGTGACTCTTTTGGGAAACACTCAAGTACAGCACCATTCATTAGAGTGATGCTGTCTTGTGGTTGTTCTGTGTTACTATGTATCATTGTTCTAATATATTTTTAATTGGTGAATGAAATGCGTTTTCCTAAAATGTGAATATCCTTCGACTCCAAAAGAACGTAGTTTATCGGTGGTTCTACACCTTGCATAAGGCAATCACGGCAAATCATGAGAATCTTGCCAAGGTTGTTTTGACCGACAAACGTTCCAATACCATTAACCTTATAAGTCTCAATGTTTACCAAACGCTTCAAAGCAGCCTTGGATATGTTTGGATAGCCTGCCTTAGCCTGTTTGATGGTTTCCTTTTTAACCTCTGCTCTTCTTGCAGCCAACTCTATGTTGGTGCATCCCCAAACTTCCTTAGTGTCACAGTGTTGCATTGTTGTGTCCTCGATAATGATAGCGTCTTTTGGTAGCTGTAAGAGCAAATTTGCAAAATCCGCATTGCCCTTGCACTTCATCCATACAACAAATAGCATCCACTGTATGCGAAATGTTGAGAAGTCACTACGGATGAATCTCTTGTATTTGTTCTTAACAAAGCGTTTGGCTGCAAAGCCACTTGTCTGTCGGTACATTTCCTCCTGTATAGATAAATGTTTGTCAGAATAATCCGAAAACTCACCGCACAAATAAAGCGTCTCACTATCACGCCAAGTTACACCCTCGAATGAAAACGGATAGCCACCTGCCATATTGCTGAGACGCACGTTAATGCCATTCACCAAGTCAGAAGCCTTGGAGAACGACAAACAACAATTAAAGTGTGAAGAATCAATGTTCTCCACACGACCTAAAATGATTTCTGATGTTTTTGATATTGCCATAAATTTTTAATTTAAGATGAATAATAATCAAGCCTTAAACTCACATCTATTTTACCACCGTGGCAATGGCTAATCTGCTCGGTTGGTTCTGTACTTAAACAGTCTCTTGATGCTTGTCAATAAATAAAAGAACTACTCCCCGTTCTTGGTAAGTGGGTACAAAGTTACAGGCTTATTCTGAGAATAACGAAATAACTCTGCTAAGAATGGTTAAAGGATTATTTGTTTAGACTTTTGCTAAATAGTGTCTGAGCAATACAAATGATTCAATGAGAGACTTGATAAAATGAATAGAGGCTGCCCAGATGCAGCCTCCATTTAAGTTCTTGTCAAAATCTTGCATCAGTAATATTCTATGGTTCATGAGACTTCTCGTCCATCTTTGAATATTCTTTTTATCCAATTGTTGTGAGAATCTCTTTTCTCACTAATAACTTCACCATATGATGGCATATCGTCAATCTCAATACCATTTGTATCATATCTAATAACCGTCTCTTTGTTATATGGATCAACAAGAGAAGACAAGATGCGTTTTTGTTTAATGACACCGTTAGGATAAAAATACAGAGTCATTACAACTCTTTTCCTTCCATTGTTATCTCTTTCAATTATGTCAACGGTTCTCTTGTCTGCATTTTGATATTGAAAAGAACTGCCTCCAAGATAACCACTCGAAGAAATAAGTATTCCATTTTTATAGTGGAAAGTTATATCGCCTACATATGGAGCTTCATACGAATATTGGGTAAGCATTCCATTGTTGTCATATTCAAATTCGTAGGATTCATCTCCATGTCCCATACCGTTTGGGTCATCCTTTTCATTATAGCTACTACAGCTTATCTTTTTTATTCTTCCGTTTAGCTTTTGTCTTTTTAAGTCAGATATTTCATCATATTTAAATTCTATTTCTTCTTTGTTTTTATCATGTGGTATAACATTATCAGTTCTTGTATGTTGATGTTGAAAGTATTTGCCATTGAAATTAATCGTAGGTGTGATATTGTGAGTTAAAATATTGCATGCGTCAACATCGTTGACATAATTGGTATTTGCGACATACATATCATCATCACTCTTGCCTTTGTTTTCATAGTTACCATCTGACTTTTTTGTACTATCTTTCACCCTTTTTCCTTCTCGGTCTATCTCCCAAACTTTGTCTTTGCGATAAACTTTGCAAATGCCAT
>ERZ808240.4917-NODE-4917-length-11319-cov-4.073952_pt1 | contig 11319 bp, 13 predicted proteins | sample MGYA00521084_ERZ808240 | MGnify/ENA primary metagenome ERZ808240 (study PRJEB31516, sample SAMN03275571) | gut metagenome | biome: mammalia-associated habitat; material: feces | host: Papio cynocephalus | place: Kenya | collected 2012-08-06 ... | reverse complement strand
CATATCAATACATTGTGATGTATCTATATTTAATTTAGGTATACTGGTTAATTCAAAACAACAATAAAACATATAATTCATATTATTGGTTCTTAAACCACTATTAAGATAATCTAAATTTTCTTGCGGTATCTCTGTTATGGCAATATAGTTAGGTATATTGTTGCTAGCATAATGCGATAAATCAATTAAAGAAATAATAGCGTCTTCTATATTTAATATTATATTACTATTTAAAGTACTTTCATATGGGAGAGTAATAACACTACTACTCTTTAAATCTCGTCCCCCCCCCCATATGGAGTAGCTATCTTAGTTACGGTTTCATTCATAATATATCTCCTTTTTTATAGTATAGTAAGCAATAATAATAATCCACCACCCAATACAGCAGTATCTCTTTGTCTACTCAAACGAGATATAGTTCTCTTTTGTTTTTTATCGTATTCTTCAAATTTATTTTCCATCTCGTTTATTTGCTGATTCAATTGAGTTGAGTATTGATTTGCTGTCTGCAATGCTTTGTCTAAGTTGCTCAATTGTTCCTGTTGTTTCAGCCAAATCTCTGTTAATCTGTTTATATTGCTCATTGTTTGACTGTTCAATTGCGCTGAGTTCTGAATTAAGTTTTTCGAGTTCGCCAGTTGACTCTTGGCTTCTGTCAATTGAGTCTGTAACAGCTTGTTGTTGTTCTGTATTTCTATTGACTGTTTCTTCGATTCCTCCAACTGAGTTTTCAAGCTGTTTATGTACTTCTTCTGTTTCTCTGATATTGTCTCCAAGTTCTTGTTGTTGTTCTCTAACGTCACCAAGCTGTTCTTTAAATTCGTTACTTGATTCAACAACGTCTCGGAAAGAAGAATTTGCTTTTGATATTGAGTCGTTAAGTCTTTGATCTGTTTCTCTGACAGATTTGATTGATTCTCTAACTGCGTCTGCTCCGTTGTCGTTGTTTGGTTTACTGAAGAAGCGATTGTAAATGAATATGGCAGCCAAACAAAACACAACAGCAAGAGAAAGATATATAATTTTCTTTCTCGTATCCACATGTTTTACCCCCCTTCCATATAGAGTAAAAAATTTTTAGATATATAATATATAAATGAAATATAATACATATTCCATTTATATTAGTGTATTTGTAAGGAGGGAATGAAAATGTATAAATACTAATAAAAAACATATTGTATTATATATTTTCTTTACAAAATTTTTAAATCTATTAAAAAATAATATAAGAAGACTAGAGGTTAAATCCTCTAGTCTTCTATTTTTTTTTATGATACCGTTATATTCTTATTCATCAATATTATTTTTTGTGGTTCTTTATCTTTCTTAGGAGCTGCTTCTAATTTATCTGCCCATGTAGATAGTTTACCACGATGATTTACAGGTAATGTGATATTAGCACACCACGATTGTTTAGACATGTGTTCTATATATCGTTCAAAGGCATATTCTTCTTCACCTTTAAAATTATCTTTCTGCCCAGAATAACCAATCAACGCTACTTTACAATTATCTTTAATACGGGTTAATATTAACTTTAGATCGGAGAATCTTGCATTCTGGGCTTCATCTATAATTACCATTGCATCCCATATATTAGTTCCTCTCATAGATATATCTGTACAAAGATTAATTGTACCTGATTCTAATAAAAATTCTATACGGGATGAATCTAATCCAAATTCTTCACACGCAGAATAAAATGGTTTTGTATATGAAGAAGTCTTATCTATTTCATCTCCTGGTAAATACCCAAGGCGAAGAGATCTATCATCTGGGAAACGAATATAATATATTTTGCTGATCTTAGTTTGTAATAATAATTCTAATCCAGCCATTACAGCAATCGTAGTCTTACCAGTTCCTGCAGGAGAATTACTGCATACCATCAAAATATCATCCTTAAATAAACTTTTATAATATGATTTTTGATACGGGTCTAAATTACGATAATAATTATCTATTTCATTACCATTGATAATATTTTGAATTGTATATTTATCGTTCATATTGTATATTCTCCTTTATTAATATAAAATTGGGCATTCTTTATTCTTCATAAACTATGATCCTGTAGCTAAATATACAGTTACAAATCCATCTTCTATTTCTGTATCTATACCAGTATAAAAGCCAACTATTTTTTTTTTCTTTTGTATATATTGTGCTATCTTTAACCCCATTTCTTTCATTTGAATAGCATATGCTACTCGTTTTTCATTTGAATTAACATCATATTTTTGAAAGTCCATCATATATATTAATAAAGCAGAACCGATATGATCGTACATAATATCTTCAACTGTATTAGCTATATATTTTGGATTATCATAATTTGTTTCAAATTTTTTGATATAGATTTATTTGCTTTCTTTATTCTATCACAATAATTACTGATTAACATATAATCATGAGTTAGTTTCTTTTTATCTATAGTTGGATTCTTTAAGTTTAATTTATTTCTAGAATGTAAAATTCTCCTATAGTATCGCCAACCCATTGTCTAATATTATTACTATCCATAGTATACTCCTTATTTAATGCGTATCTGTATCCCCACGTTTATATCCTATAGGATATATTTTATACTTAATATATGATTGCCCTGCACCAAGATAAAGAAATGTAATATAATTATACACATCTATTTCTTGTCCAATATACCATCCTTTACATTTAGGGTTCTTATATAGTTTCTCTTGTATTTGATTACCTATATTGTGAAATATTCTAGTTGCTTTTAAGAAATCATCATAATAAGGTCTTACGTTTTTATATTTCATAACGATTAATGGCCAATATGATTCTTCTAACGATAATTGTTCTTTAGGAGGTTTCTTTAATGTATCTAAATAGTATCTTTCAACATATTTTAAATTTTTCTTACCGGTAAAAACTTTCTTCATTAAAGAATCTGTTGTTTTTTTAGTAGTAGCAAATACTACTTTAGCTGTTTTAATATCGGCATCATATAACTGACAACGATAACCTATTCCTAATGTATCTTTTATTGAAGTTTTTAGTGAACTTAACCATCCTTCTTGTATTATTATATATTCTTCTATCAGTGGCATATTATACCTCCTTATTAAAAATTTATTAATATGTCGAAGGTAATAATATATACCCATACCTAATATTAGGTATGGGTACTATAATCATCAGCAATAAAAAATAGAGACTAAAAATATAATTAACTTATTATAGTATATTGATCTTTATTTAACCCAGCACCATCAAATCCGCTAGGTGGATTCTTTATTTGCACTCCTTTTAATTTAGTACAATTATGAAACATATCGTAATATCCGGTACATGATTTCATATCTATTACACCTTTAATAGTGGTAATAGAATTACAACGAGAAAACATATAACTCATATCAGTTACTTTACTAGTATCAAAATTAGATAAATCCAATAATGTGAGAGAGCTACAATCATAAAACATACTAAACATATTAGTTACATTGCTAGTATCAAAATTAGATAGATCTAATGATGTAAGAGAATTGCAATCATAAAACATATAACTCATATTAGTTACTTTACTAGTATTAAAATTAGATAGATCTAATGATGTAAGAGAATTACAACCATAAAACATACTAAACATATTAGTTACATTGCTAGTATCAAAATTAGTTAAATCTAACGATGTAAGTTTATTACAATCTTCAAACATATCGTTCATATTAGTTACTTTACTAGTATCAAATTTAGATAAATCTAATGATGTAAGAGAAGCACAACCATAAAACATATACCTCATATCAGTTACTTTACTAGTATTAAAAGAAGATAAATCTAACGAAGTAAGAAAATTGCAATCACCAAACATACTATACATATCAGTACATTGCGATGTATCTATATTTAATTTAGGTATTATAGTTAGTTTATTACAACTATCAAACATATAATTCATATTATTGGTTCTTAAACCACTAGTAAGATAATTTAAATTTTCTTGCGGTATCTCTGTTATGGTAGTAAAGTTAGGTATATTGTTTTGAGCATAATACGATAAATCAACTATATATTTTTTAGAGCTTACACCATAATCTAAATCAGTCATTTATATTTCCTCCTTTATATAAAAAAATTATTACAGTGTCAAATTGTTATTAAAATATGAAGTATGGTAATAATACCATACTTCAATTATATTATTCCTTGTATTTATAACTATTCATCTTATCTCTAGCTTATGTTTCTCTGTAAGTTGAGTGTTTGTAGCAAATATAAAGAATTCTACTTTTGATCTATATCTATTTTATTTATTGTAATAGACATAGTTTCATATGTAGATGGTAATATCGTAATCATATATGAATTAATAATCTGATTGAATATTAGTAATAGTATTCTTAACAAATTATTCAGAATAATTCATTTCCAAAGTAACTTTTTTGCCAATTAAAGATACATATAAATCATCTAATTCTTGTGTACCAGGCATAGTTAAGTCACCGGTACCACTAAATTTTGAATTAGGAATATTCTGGAATATTTTATATTTAGTACCATCTTCTGTAATTAAAGTACAGTTAAAATATTTAAATAACCCAGCTACGCTTTCTGTACCGTAGAATGTACAATATAAAGTATGTGAAATATGCTGTATTGCAAAACAATCAAATATACCTTCTGGAGATATAGCACCGAAGTCGTTATATACGCTATTTCCGTTATTTAAATACGATAAAGACTGATACCCAATGCGTTCTTCTTTTACATAATGACCATCATTGCCCCATTGTGCAGCAAACTTAACTTCAAAGGTATAATTAGTCTTCCTAGTTGCTTCTACTGCAGTAATAGTAATATTCTTAGTAGCAGTTAATGTAAGAGATAACGTATTTTGATTTTTCTCGTCTATAATTAAATTACCAGGATTCCACCATACAATTTTTGTGTTAGCTATATCCAAAACAGTATTAACTTTACATCTAAACGAAGATGTGTGTATTGTATTCGTACCGTGTTCTGTAACTTTAATAACAGAGTGAGGAATTTGGTTAATTGTAATAATAACTATATCTAATATAGCAGGAGTAGCTTGAACTACATCATCTTTTGTAATAGTACCGGAAGATTTATTCAGTGTACCAGGTTTATATTGGCTATCTGTAGATTTAATAATAGCGGTCCAATTAGTTCCATATGGTAATGATACATTAGACGTATAAGTATGCCCATTTGCAGCAACCGTAATTTGTTGATATTGTGTTTGTATAATAGACAATGTAAAGTATTTTGGTTGTGGTACTATATTACCGTTTTGACCTTTACCAGATATTGTCATATCAGATGTAACAGAATATGTTCTTTGGTCTATTTTAGTTCCGCCTTGTATATATAATTCTCCTGGATTATATCCTGTATCTGGTTGTAGATCTACAGTAATAGTAGATTGATATGGTAATTTGGATACATTAGGAAGAACAAGACTGTTATTATGTACAACAATAGTCTGGTGTTCCGATTGAATGATAGTAATAGTGTATTCAATACGAGATGGCATATTTCCGCCATTATAACCAGTGCCACGAATTGTCATATCTGAAGTGACTTTATATACACCGGTAGACTGTTTAGTGCCACCAATTACAAATAATTCTCCTGGGTTATATCCTGTATCTGGAACTATTTCACAAGTTATTATTTCTCCGTACGGTAACGTAGTATTTCCTGTAAGTATATTATTATTATGATGAACTCGTAATTGTTGATGATCTACTTGTTCTATTGTAATATGATATATAGTACGTTGTGGAGAATCTCCAGTAACAGTTAAATCTGTATTCACAACCCCTTTGGATGCTTTTTCTCCGTCTATATATGTAAATATATTATCTGGAGAATAGCCGAGTTCTGGTATAATACTAAGAGTGAATTTACTATTATACTTTAAATAACATGTTTGTGTATATATAACCCCAGTAGAAAGATTTTTAAGAGAGATAGTAGCATGATTAGGTTGTATAATAGTTATAGTATATAAACTATTAGAAATATCAAACCATATATCACCATCTTCTTGTAATTCTGGTTCGTTACCTTCTATAAATATTCTATTCTGTTTATTATCTGAGTAGAACTTTAATCTAGAATTAAGATACTCAAATATTTTTGCTAGAGATATACCTATATCTAATTTATCCATTATATACTCCTTTCATATATCTAAAATTACTAATATGTGCAAAATATAAAAAGTACTAATTTTTGTTATAAATAAAGAGATACGGAGAGACTCATATGAGTCTCTCCTTTTCTATTAATCGAATGAAACTGTATCATCTGTAGATGATTGTATTTCATCACTAAATTCTATCCTATAATCATAATCTGGTTTATCAGTATCGTTATAAAATAATAGTAATTTATATTCTTTTCCGGTAGTACCAGAGCAAAGAAGATGACCTTCTGCTGGTCCATCGATACTGTTTAATAATCCCATTTCTCCGATTATTATATTGCCACTATGACCATATAAATATATCTGTAATTGGTCCCCATCTGATACTTTTACCCATAAATAAAATTTAGTATATGGTGACGGTATTGTAAATGCAGTAGCATTTTCTGAGTTTCCTACTATACTAGCATCAAGATCGCGTGATGCTAAAACTTTATCTTTCAAATCAATTATTATACTATTTTTTTCAGCTTCTTCTATATCTAATTTTATATTTTTATTTAAAATACTTTCGTATGGTAAAGTAATATAGTTAGGTGCATCTTTATATGCAGAGGTATATATATCTTTATTTTTAACATAACCGGTTAAATCTCGCCCCCATACGAGGAAACTACCTTATTTTAATTTTCGAATTTCATTATTATATCCTTCTATTAGTCTTTTAATCCAAATGCTTTCATTACGTCTATAGTATGTAATTGTACTGTAGAGTCATGGAATGATTTCATAGATAGAGTTTTTAGCTTAGATGCTATTTGTGGTGTTGCTGCACCTACGTTAATATACCCTGCTCGATAAAATAGATTACCAGCACATACATTACATATTTGACCTTTATCTTTATATTCACACATAGAAGAGAATCTCATATGTACTGTCTTACCAATATATTTATCTTTATTTTCTGAAGTAAGTTCCACTAATTTAGTACCCTCTACTATAAAATTATACATTACTAAATTAATATTATCTTTTGTTAAAGTAATAGTAATAGTACGTTTAGTACCACAATCAGTTCCTTTAGGGGCTAAACGTAAATGTTGAAACGCTACTAATAATAGCTTTTCCCAATACCCGCCTTTAGCAGTTTTAATACCACGATAATATGGTCCAATAGACATAGCTTTAGCAATAGCAACATAATCTTTTTTAGAAATACCGTCTATTAGATTAGAAGTAACAATATCAAATCCTTTTACAGGATCAGGATCTTTTGTTGCTCCTTTCATAACGAAGATATTCTTAAAGTTATTCTTAAAAGAACCTTTAGCTCCAGAATCATACATATCCATAGACGGATCACCTTTTAATATTTCCTTGCTATATGCTAATAGTTCTTTTTCTATCTTATCGGCAGCATATACATTTTGTTCAGGATCTAATAATTCTTTTTGGTATTTCTTAATGAGTTCCATTTTCTTTTTCTTAATGTATCCACTCATTTTAAGCATCTTAGCAGTAAATCCAGAACATAAAATATTTGAATATGGTTGATATTTCTGCGACCGCATTAAATATCGTTTTAATGCGTCTAATGGAATGCGATCTTCCATAATAGCATATGATATACCTTCATTAATTCTCTTTAATACTTTATCGTCTATTGGTTCATTGATATAACCAAAAATATCAAAGAGATCTTGTTCTATAAAGCATTTATTAAATACCCACCGTCCTACAGTAGTGGTAAACGAATTTTTATTCTTTTTTTCTCCAACGCCATACGATCCAGGTGGTATAGTGACTATATCATATGTATGGAATCTACGTTTACCATTAAACACACCGAAGGTTTCCATCATAAAAGACAGAGATTCTACTTGCTTTTGTGATAGATTAAGAAGAAATTCTATATCTTCTGGATTTGTAATTTTATTACTCTTGCGAGGTTTATCATCTTGGTTTGTGTTCATTTTATAAAAAATACACCTCCTAGCTATTTTTACAAAAATGTCCAACAAAATAAATGCTAAATAAATATATGGAGAGAAGGTAATATTACCTTCTCTCTAAAAAATAAGACTATCTATACATTCTTAAAATACAAGTATCGTTCATATACTTACCCATTTCATCATACCCAAATTTCATTTGTTCTATGTTCGGTGTATTTGTAGTGAAATCACCGGTATTAGCTTTAATTGAATACATATTTTGTTGCACAACGCGAACACCATCTTTAAAAAATAGAGCAACGGAGTACATTACATATTCGTCGAAGAAATATTGTCTTCCGCATATAGATAGCCCATAATATGAAGTTATTCCATTAGTAGTAATAGCAACCTGATCTAATCTATCTTCTGGAGATATAAAACCGGCAACTATTCCTTTACCTAGAAAATCCCAATTTCTAAACCCTCGGAAGAGCCATGAATCATAGGTATATTCTCCTATACCTACAGTCCAAGTGTATCGTAAGGTTTGCACTGCTGTTGCAGATATAGTTGTATCTTTAGTAATAGTGGTAGTATATTTTTGAATATGTGTATTTGTCCCACCAACAATAAGCATACCTTCCAGATAATTTACGTTATCTGTTGGAGTAACAACGCATGTTATACTATCTCCGGGAGCTACTAAAAAATCAGATGTATAATTTTTTCCATTATACGTAACGGTAATTGTCTGATGTTCTGATTGTTCTATATGAATTTTAGGTTTTAATATAGCGGCAGTAGCAGAGATTGTTATAGTAGATTTTAATGTATTGGTAATGGTTTTCATAAAACCACCACCAATCTATTTAATCTTTTATTTTTTTTTTTGTTTCGTCATTTTTTTACACCTCTTAGGATTATTTATATTAGTAAGTATAATTTTACCGCGAGACCCTAATGAAAATTTATTATCTTTCATCTCTATATTTCTCTTTTTTATGTATATTCTACAATAATTGTACAAGATTTTCCAATAAGTGAATGCATTTTATTCCATAAATCTTGTGATATTTGGAATATAATATCTCCTTTATCACTAAATAAAGAATTTTGTAATTTATTACCAAGAATATAATTATTATTATTAGAGTCAATAACAGTAATAGTACAAGTATTAAATTTACCACTTATTGAGACTTCTCCATAAAAATTAATATAGCAATTTAAAGAACTATATTCAAAAAATATAGCATCAAACACGTTATCTAAGTCACAAGTACCACATGGGGTATAGGTATATCTATCAGCAGCAAATCCAAACCCAAGCCTATGGTTATTATTGGTTATTTTTCCACCATCGCCAAAAACAGTATTGGTTATAATTTGTGCAGGACCGGCTTCTAATATAATATTTTCTGTTATAGTACCGGATAACGTATTACTATTTCTTATATTTTTTTTGTATATCATAAATATTTACTTCCTTTATTTTATATATAAATTAACTTATTAAGATATAGCGATCTTTATTTAAACAAACATCGTCAAAATTATTATTAAGATAATATATTTTTTAGACATTTTTGCTATAATATTGTAATTAAGTATATGGTTTTTAGTATAATATTATTTAGTAGTATTATCAGTATTTTTAGTTGTATTATCTACAGCAAACCAAATATCACCATCTTTTAATGAAACGCTGTTTGGCTCTGTATCTTGGATATAAATTTGGTTTTGCTTAGCATTGTCTAATTCTTGGAAGTTCTTTTTAATTTGACTTGTCGTATCTTTGTACGTTTGTCCTAATTTAATATTTTCCATTATATCCTCCTTTTATAAGAGTTCTATTCTTATAGGTAATTCATCATATTTATTAATATATTCTTTCCATATATTAATATTTGTTTCTTTATCGCTTATCGCATATGATTCTTTTACACCGTTAAGTGTAATCATAGATTCTGGATTACCGTTTATACATATAGTTGCTATATTAAATAATGATTTTCCTAAGGCTATACATAACCTGTATACTCCATAAGTTCTATTAGCGGAGAAATCTATTCTTAACGAAATAGATTCTATAGTAATAGATTTTCCATTACTCGTTACAAATATTGGATCTTCTTTAATTTGTTCTCTCATCATTCTTATTTTACGCTTACTTGTAATTGCAGAATGTACCGGCACGCTTACTAATTGTCCAGATGTCGGAATATCTATTTTTACATTATTTGTATCCTCTTCATAAGAACGTTTCATATTAAAGAAAGCAGTATCACTATATGGTTTAATATTCCATCCAACTTCTCCTTCACTTTGTGAATTTAAATCATGAAGTATTTCAAATAGCTTAGGAATAGCACCATTGGTTTCATCTGGCCATATAGCCTGTTTTATATTTACTTTAGATCCAGTTACAAAATCAGATGCATATAAAGTTTTTACATATTGTATTACTCTGCCAGTACGTTTCATTTCGTGTCGTAAAGTAAGAGTAATACGATCAAAATTAATAGTTCCATCGCCAGTATCTATAGCGAATATATCAGTGAATCCGTTTCCTTCTGTAGTACGTTCATCGTACATACCCATTAATGCGGTAACAGTATATTTCTTTCCATTAAAAGTAAATATATTACTATTAAGAGAACCAATAGGGATAGGAAAGTATTTGTCATTTTGTTTGTATAATGTGGCAGCGTCATAATATCCATAATATGCAGCTTTATAATGGTCTGTATATACTCTATCGTAGAATTTAAGTCCAGACACCATCATCCAATCTGTTCCGATTATACAATCAACAAAGAAGTTTTCTTCTCTTTTCTTATCGTTTAATATTGCGTTTACTATAAAATCTCTGTATGTAAATAATCGTATAGTACCTTCTACAGATATAGATTTGGACATATATGATTCATATACAGTACCATCTATTTCTAACGGAGTAAATGATATTGGTTTATCATACACAGGGGGTTCTACTGCATTACCCATATCAAACCATATGTCATATTCATCTGGATCTTTAGGGGTAATAGAAGTGATATATATCTTATTGCACTTCTTATTAAATAATTTATTACAAATAGTTTGTAACGTATCCCTAATAGCTACAGGGGAATCACCAAGATTTAGTTTTAATATCTTCAATTAGTAATATACCTCCTTTCTATTTAGGATATACTTTAAACATAATATCTATAATTTTTCCTT
>ERZ808240.4916-NODE-4916-length-11322-cov-10.233514_pt1 | contig 11322 bp, 7 predicted proteins | sample MGYA00521084_ERZ808240 | MGnify/ENA primary metagenome ERZ808240 (study PRJEB31516, sample SAMN03275571) | gut metagenome | biome: mammalia-associated habitat; material: feces | host: Papio cynocephalus | place: Kenya | collected 2012-08-06 ... | reverse complement strand
GATGCCGTTGAAGTTCTTGTCCACCTCGTCGGCGCCGTCGATGGTCACGTCGATGTGGTCGACGTCATCGATGTCGACGATCTTAATGCCATAGCCTTCGGCCTGCTCCTGGGTGCGGCGGGAGGTGGTGACGCCCGTGAACTCGAGGCCTTCCTCCTTGACGCGACGGCCGAGCTCGTCGACCAGGAAACGCACGGTCGAGCCGGTGCCCAGACCTGCGATCATGCCGTTCTGAATGAGCTTTGCAGCCTCGATGCCGGCCGCCTTCTTCAGCGCGTCCTGCTGTGCCTTGTCCATGATCCTCCTTCGATATGGGGTTAAGACCGTCTCCATACTATCGGATGCGTTGATTTTCGGGGCAGGAATGGTGTGGTCCGCGCCATGCACGCAGACGGGGACATGGATTGTTTCACAGGATGTTTCACAATGGATCCCATGGTGGGACCCTCGGTATACGTGGTCTTGCGCAGCTTCCGGATCAGCTGTGCTTGACGGCGAACGGCGCCTCGTCCAGTATCAGCGTGCCATCGCCGTCCACGTACCCTTCCACGGCGATGTAGCCGCGGATCAGACGCGGCTTGCCGTCGAAGGTCGGGCTGGAGTTCGGCGGGGGAGAGAAACGCACCGTGCCCGACACCGACAATCCCGATGGGCTTTTGCGATGCGGTAGTTTCGGCAGATTCCGCGATTGCCCGCTCTCCGCGGCCGGTTGGCCGGTCTGAGGTGCGGCGGCATCGGTCCGGCCCGGCTCCGCGTCGTTCCCCGATTCGTCCGGTTCTCCTGATTCGCCCGGTTCGGCCTCGTCATCCCCGCCGTCTTCGCGAGGGAAATAGTCATGTTTGACCAACATCTGCGCATATGACTGGTGCGGTTCCTGCGATTCCTCGGCGGACGCGCCTTCGTCGGAGGTGGACGGTTCCGTTGAGGAATCCGCCGTTGGATTCGCTTCGGAAGCAGTGGCAAGCACCGTCTTCGCCACATCGTCGGTTCCCGTGGTATCGGCTTCCACAGCATCGTCGGGCGATCGTCCGAAGTCCGCAAGATCGTCGGGGACGCCTTCCGGCTGCGCCAGCATGTCGGCGATCGAACGCGGCTTCGCGTCGCCTGCCGCAGCGGCGGTGGCTGTGCCGCGAGCGTCGGAATCGGAGGATGAACCGCCCTGCCCGCGTCCCATGTGGTATTCGGCGGCACTGATCGTGCCGTCCATCAGCATGCGCGCGTCCTCGGGAACGTCCGTGCCGCGCGAATATTCGGAAGCCAGCAGCGACTTCCAGCCTTCCAATGGCAGATAGCCTTCGCGCACGTGCGAACGGCAGTCGCCCGCGTAGGTGCGGGCAAGATCGTCGACCTTCTCGTTGCCGGCGTTGCCTGCGTGTCCCTTGACCCAGACGAAGCGCACCGAACCGGCCCTGCGTCCGATCTCGTCATCGATGGCGCGGATCAGATCGGCGTTCTTCACCGGCTTCTTCTGCGAATTCTTCCATCCGTTGCGTTTCCAACCCTGCACCCACTTGGTGGAGCAGTTGATCGCATACTGCGAATCGGTTTCGATCACCAAATCCTCGGAGCCGGGGTGCGCGCGCAATGCCTCCAGCACGGCGCATAGCTCGCCGATCTGGTTGGTGCCGTTCGTGGCGCCGCCGGCATCGCAATCGCCGGCATGCTCGTGCCCTGGCCGTCCGCCTGCGGCGGATTCGTGGTCGGCCCATGCCCATCCCATCGGGCCGTTCGGGTTGCCAAGGGCGGAACCATCTGTGGAAACCGTAATCGTCATGCCTTCTACCCTACGAAAGCCGCGCGACGCGAAGCATTGGATCGTATCGCGCGTCAATCGTCCAGACACAGCATGACGGAGGCCCGGAACACGCCGTCCCCGTAATCGAACGTGGCCGTGCCATGATGCCGTTCGGCGGTTTCCCGCACGGTGGCGGTGCCCAGCCCGCTGCCGCCGTGCTTCGTCGAGGCGAAGCCGTCGTCGATCCGCGTGATGTCGGTTTTGCCGGCATCGTAGGTGTTGTCCACCGTGATGAACAGCGCCGATGGCGGACCGGAACGGTATTGGACGCGCATCCTCAGACGTTTGCTGCCGCTGGTCTGCCGGGTTATGGCGTCCGTGGCGTTTTCCAGCAGGTTGCCGACCATCGAGCAGAGCTCCGCGTTGTTGATGCCGATGTATTGCGGAACCGACGCCTTGACGTCCACGTCCGTTCCCAGATGCCGGATCCAGTCGCAATAATAGACCAGCACCGCGTTGAGCGACGTGTGCTCGCAGTACTGCATCGGCGCGGGTTGCAGCAGATGGTGCTTCGACATCTCCTCCAGATACGAGCGGATGCCGTCCATGTCGTCGGCGGCCGCCAACGTCTGCAGGGAATGGATGTGGTGGCGCACATTGTGCTTGATCTGGCGGGCTTCTCGGATGCGCTCGTCCATATGTTGCAGCTGCAGCGTCTGCATGGCTTCGTAATGCTCCCGTCTGTGGGCCTCAAGCAGACGGTCCGACTGCTTGATCATGTACCAGATGAGGAAGTATGCCAGGGCCATGAAAAAGGTGTAGAACACGGCCACGGTGAACGCTATTTCCAGCACTCGCGTGTCCAGCAGCGACGGATTGTCCGCGGGCAGGCACCATACCACGATTGACGTGGAGATGAAGGGGAAGAGCCAGATAAGCCGCCAGAAGTCCTTGCTGATGGACGGGGAGTCGAAGGTGTCCGGAATCGAGTCGTGCAACGGGTGCCACAGGGAGAGCAGCGCGACGATGTCGAGCAGCAGCAGGGTGGTCAGGCCCGGCCATCCGACGCGCAGGTTGACGGATCGGGTGCCGAGCGCCGCCACGTCGATGACAAGCGACAGATAGTAGATGATCGCCACCGTGTAGGAGGCTGTGGACACGATGAGCAGCAGTTGCCTCCATGGCAGCTCAGACAGCCATTTGAAGACCAGCAGCACGATCGGCGCGGTCGGAAGGACCGTCCACAGCGAGGGGATGTCCAAGGCGCAGCACAGCGCTCCGCACAGCAGGAACCAGATCAGGCCGGCGGACATGACCAGCGCGCCGTCGCGACGGGGATTGGCCATATGGTCCCACGCCATGATGAGGCACAGCGCCAGTCCGGCAAGCGCGTTGAACTGCTCCCCGACGGCGAAGGACAGGGATGATGGGGTGATCTGGGCGAGATCCGCGAACAGGATGTGCATGTCAGTCCTCCGTCCGCATGCGGGTGAACGTGTATTCCGCATATGCGCGGCAGGTGGCGGTCACCATCGTCTTCGTGATGGGGATGCGTCGGCCGCCTTTCATGACGAATTGCGCGTTGGCGATGCCGGACACGTAGTCGAAGTTGACGAGCACGCCGCGCGCGGTGCGGTAGAAGTTGCCGAAGACGGTGAGCCGTCGGTCCACGTCGGAGAAATTGGTGCGGATGCGCGTCCGTGCGCCGTCCGAGAAGGTGAATTCCACGTAGTGCGCGTCGGACAGCGCGCAGACGATGAGCCGTCGGTCCATGGTGATGGCGGGGTTGCCGAACGCCACATGCCAGCTGGGGTCCACAGTGCCGGGTTCCCGTGCCGCGTCCGGGCATGTGGACGGGAACCTCGATTCGAGCAGTTTCCCGACGCGTTCCATGGTGGCGTCGAAGGTTTTGCGGTCGACGGGTTTGAGCAGGTATCCGCTTGCCTGGACCTCGTAGCCGAGCACCGCGAAATCGCTGCTGGACGTGATGAACACGATTGCGCAGCCGTCGTTCTGCCGGCGGAGCAGCTGCGCTATGTCCAGACCGGTGGCGGCGTGCGGCGATGCCTCGTCGTCGGTGAGATAGCAGTCGAGTAGAAGCAGGTCGTACCGCTCTTTTCTCCAGCTTGCGATGAACGAGCCCGCGTCGGCGAAGGAGTCGCAGACGATGTCCCCGCCATGTCCGTGGCCGAAATGGTCCGCGCACATGGCCGCGATCTGCTCACGTTCGGCGGCGTGGTCCTCGACGATGGCGATGCGCACGTTCCCTCCTTCCGGCGGTTTCCGGTTGACATACGTCGTCCGGTGCCGGCCGTTTCGCCTGTTCTGTCTCCAGCGTACCGGGAGAGGGAAATACGGGGTGCTGCGTACGGCGCGTTTCATGCCAGAAAACCGTGTTTCGTGCCATGGCCGTCGAATCGCGGACCGGGGCGATATGACCGCATGAATGGCGAAAGGCCCGTTCCGCAGATGGGAACGGGCCTTTCGGACCTTGCGTCGTGCCGTCACCGCTTGCCTTGCGTCACCGCGGCATGACGGTACCGCGTCACTCGGCCAGAGCCTTATCCACGACCTCGGTCGCCTCGGCGAGCACCTTGTCCAGGGCCTCGGGGGACTCGAAGGACTCGGCGTACACCTTGTAGATGTTCTCGGTGCCGGACGGGCGGGCGGCGAACCAGTTGTCCTTGGTGGTGACCTTCAGTCCGCCGATCTTGGCGTGGTTGCCCGGAGCCTCGGTGAGCTTGGCGGTGATGTCCTCGCCGGCCAACTGCGTGGCCTCGACATCGTCGCCGGTAAGCTTGGCGAACTTCCGCTTCTGCTCGAGGGTGGTCGGGGTATCGACGCGCTTGTACCAGCTCTCACCGAAGCGCTCGACCTGCTCCTGGTGCAGCTGTGCCGGGTTCTTGCCGGTCTTGGCGGTGATCTCCGCGGCCAGCAGGTCGGGGGTCCACACGCGGCCGTCCTTGCGCAGGAAGGACATGCCGGAGCTTTCCTCGCCACCGAAGGCGACCTCGCCCTTGAACAGCGGATCCACGAACCACTTGAAGCCGACCGGGACCTCGACGAGCTTGGCGTTGATGGATGCGGCCACGCGGTCGATCAGGGAGGAGGAGACGAGCGTCTTGCCGATGCCGGCGTTCTCCGGCCAGCCCGGACGGTTGCCGCCGAACAGGTACTCCACGCACACGGCGATGTAGTGGTTCGGGTTCATGACGCCCCAGTTCGGGCAGACGATGCCGTGGCGATCGGCGTCCGGATCGGTGCCGCCGACCAGATCGTACTTGTCCCACGCGCCGTTGTTGAGGGAGTCGACCAGACCCTTCATGGCGTACGGGGAGCTCGGATCCATACGGATCTTGCCGTCATGGTCGATGGTCATGAAGCTCCAAGTCGGGTCGACCTGCGGACGCACCACGTCGATGGTCAGGTCGTACTTCTCGTTCATGAGCGGCCAGTAGTTGACCGAAGCGCCGCCGAGCGGGTCGATGCCCAGACGCACGCCGGAGGAACGGATCACGTCGAAGTCGATGACGTTCTCCAGATCGGCCACGTAATGCTCACGGAAGTCGAAGCGCTCGACCAGATCGGACTTGATGGCCTGCTCGAACGGCACGCGCTTGACGTTCTTGAAATCGCCGAGCAGCTCGTTGGCGCGGTCGGCGATGGCGTTGGTGACGTCGGCCGGGGCCGGGCCGCCGGTGACCGGATCGTACTTGAAGCCGCCGTCGGTGGGCGGGTTGTGGGACGGGGTGACGACGATGCCGTCGGCGAGACCATCACCGGTGAAACGCTGGGTGCCATCGGCCGCGCGGTTGTGGGTCAGGATGGCCTGGGACACGACCGGGGTCGGGGTGAAGTCGTCGCGGGAGTCGATGCGCACGCGCACGCCGTTGGCGACGAGCACCTCGATGGCGGTCTTCCAAGCCGGTTCGGACAGGGCGTGGGTGTCGCGGCCGATGTACAGCGGGCCGGTGACACCGGCCTTCTTGCGGTATTCGGCGATGGCCTGGGTGATGGCGACGATGTGGGCCTCGTTGAACGAGGTCTTCAGGGACGATCCGCGATGGCCGGAGGTGCCGAAGGAGACACGCTGCTCCGGGATGTTGGGATCGGGGACGACGTCATAGTACTTGCCGATGACCTCGTCGACGTTGATCAGATCTGCTGGGGTGGCGGGCATTCCCGCATTTTTTGCAACCATAGTCAACATTGTGCCACGCATGCAGGTCGAATCCGTGCGATTGTCCCATTATGTGCGATGAATACGTTTTCTTTTTTGGGCGATTGCGGCGTGTCCGATGCATGGCTGGGGATCTGCGTGGTTCGCTGGCGGGCGATTTGCCAATATCGCGTCGGTCGTGTATTGTCTTACTTGATTCGACTCATGCAGGGTTGCAAGTCAACTTTTTAAGACGCAAGACCTGAGATGTGGCGTTACTATGCCATGTCTCGGGTCTTTTTTTGTTGCGCGGCAGCCAGGATCGCATGATCGGAACGGTCGAAAGGAAAAAGAAAGGAATCAGGATGGCTGACTCACTCGAATCGCAGATCATCACTGCAATCGGTGGTCCTGACAACGTTCGCAGCCTGACGCATTGCGCCACCCGGCTGCGTTTCGAATTGGTGGACGCCTCCAAGGTGGACCAGAACTCCCTCGAACACATGAAGGGCGTGCTTGGCGCGGTCCCGCAGAGCGGCGACCGCTTCCAGGTGGTCATCGGCGGCGGCGTGGCCACCGTGTACGAGAACATCATGCATCTGCCCGAGATGGCGAAGATTGGCGCAGGTTCCGGCTCCGATGACGGCGACGGCCACAAGAGCAACGCCGACGTCAAGGCCGAGGCCCGTTCCAAGGCGCGCGGCAAGGTGGCATGGATGGACTCCTTCTTCGAGTACCTCGCCGACTCCTTCCGTCCGATCCTGGGCGTGCTGCTCGGCGCGTCCATCATCATCGCGCTGGTCAACCTGCTCATCTCGCTGAACGTCATCCCGAACGACGAGGCCTCCGCTGGCTGGGTGTTCGTGAAGGCCATCTGGAAGGGCGTGTTCTACTTCCTGCCGATCATGGTCGCCTACAACGCCGCCAAGAAGCTCAAGGTCGATCCGTGGCTGGGCGGCTCCATCATGGCCATCCTCATGACCCCGCAGTTCACCGGACTGATGGACGCCAAGACCACCACGTGCGTGGAGAACGCAGCCCTCGGCACCAAGTCCTGCACGGCCAATATCTTCGGCCTGCCAATGGCTCTGAGCGACTACAGTGGCAACGTGTTCGTGCCGCTGCTCATGGCCGCCGTGCTCGCGCTCGTCTACCACGGTCTGAAGAAGATCATCCCCGAAAGCGTCCAGCTGGTCTTCGTGCCGTTCTTCTCCATGATCATCGTCGGCACGCTGACCGCCTTCATCATCGGCCCGCTCGGCGTGTGGGTCGGCAACGGCCTCGGCGTCGGTCTGGCATGGCTCAACACCCACGCCCCGTTCATCTTCGCTATCATGATCCCGCTGCTGTACCCGTTCCTGGTGCCGCTCGGCCTGCACTGGCCGCTTAACGCCCTGATGCTCATGAACATCCAGACGCTCGGCTACGACTTCATCCAGGGTCCGATGGGCGTGTGGAACTTCGCATGCTTCGGCGCCACCGCGGGCGTGCTCTTCCTCGCCATCCGCGACAAGGACAAGGACATGCGCCAGACCGCCTTCGGCGCGCTCGCCGCGGGCCTGCTCGGCGGTGTCTCCGAACCGTCCCTGTACGGCATCCACCTGCGTTACAAGCTCATCTACAAGCGCATGCTCGTCGGCTGCGGCCTCGGCGGTGTCGTCATCGCCGTTCTCGGCTGGCTCTTCCCGTCCGTCACCGCCGCCGGCCAGACCGTGCACGGCGTGACCACCACCGCCTTCGCCTTCACCTCGCTGCTGACCATCCCGGTCTTCGACCAGATGTGGGTGTACGCGGTGTCCATCGCGGTATCCTTCCTCACCTCCTTCGTGCTAATCATCACGTTCGACTACCGCACGCCGGAACAGAAGGCCGAAGTGCTGGCCCGTGCCGCCGCCGATCGCAAGGAAGCCGCTCCGGCCGTGGAAGCCAAGGAAGCCGCCGCTCCGGCCGCCGTCGCCACCGCGACCAAGACTGAAACCGCCGCTCCTGCCGTCGCCGTCTCCACCACCGTGGTGAACGCTCCGGTCGCCGGCCATGTGATCGCTTTGGACGAAACCGGCGATCCGGTCTTCGCATCCCGCGCGCTCGGCGAGGGCGTCGGCATCCAGCCGACCGCCAGCGAAGTCGTGGCCCCGGTCTCTGGCGTGCTGCAGACCGTCGCCGAAACCGGTCATGCCTTCGGCATCAAAACCGATGATGGTGTGGAGGTGCTCGTGCACGTCGGCATCGACACCGTGAAGATGAACGGCGAGGGCTTCGCCGTCAAAGTCAAGGCCAACGATCGTGTGAACGCAGGAGATCCGCTGGTTTCCGTCGACTTTGCTAAAGTGAAGGAAGCTGGATACAGCACCACCACGCTGATGACGGTGCTCAACACTGCAGTCCTCGCCTCCGTCACGCCGAAGACCGGCATCGACGTCAAGGCAGGGGATGAGGTGATCGACATCCAGCGCTAACTGTCGCACAGAGACGAAAAGGGGTCGACGTGGACGTTCTTCGCGTATTCAACAACAATGTCGTGCTGGCCAAGGATGGCGACCGCGAGGTGATACTCACGGGTCGTGGCATCGGCTTCCAGGCCAAGCCGGGACAGCACGTTGATGATGCAAAGATCGTCCGTCGATTCGTTCCCGTCGACGGCAGGGATCCCGACCGCATGGCACAGCAGGTGGCTGGGATCCCTCCCGAAATTATCAGACTCGTCACGGACGCCATGAACCGGACGGGGCTGAAGGAACAGGCCGACGGCAAGCCATCCCTGGTCATGGCGCTCGCCGACCATCTCTGCGGCGCGATCCAACGCGCGCAGAAAAAACAGAGCATCGAATATCCGCTTGAGGCGGAAGTGAGGTCGCTTTATCCCGACGAATACGCCAAAGGTTTGGCGCTGGTCGACGCGATGAACACCTATTTGGGCGGAGCCCTGCCCCGCAGCGAAGCGGTGGCGTTCGCATTGCATCTGGTCAATGCGGGATTCTCGGGCGGCGACATGTCCGCCACATACGCCATGACCGGCGTCATCCAGCAGATGATCGCCGTCATCGAAAGCACATACGATGTCAAACTCGAGCAGGACAGCGTCAACGTGGCACGGTTCATCACGCATCTGCGTTACCTGTTCGTGCGCATCCACCAGCACAAGCAGCTCGACGACGAGCCGCAGCCGATCATCGAATCGATCAAAACCTCGTATCCGCGCGCGTACCAGTGCGCGAGGCAGCTTGCGATGGTGGTGCGGATGAGGCTGGAAGTCGGTCTTACGGAATCGGAGACCGCATACCTTGCGTTGCACGTGTCGCGTGTCGCGGAGAAGGCCGGGAAGCTGCAATCGCGGGAATCGTAATCAATAATCGAAACGACCGTATCGCACGGTTACTTGTATTTCCGAAACGACGGACATCCCGCGAACCGTGCGTGTCCTACGCGGAATACATGACGGAATGAATGACCTGCATGCGATTCCGGCATCGGCTACCGCTGTTCGGCGACACGTTCCAGCGCGCTCTGCTCCGCGGACGTCTCCGGCACGCGCACGGTCAGCGCCCCGCGCTCCACGCTGAAACGGATGTGCTTCGTCTCGGGAAGCATATCGCCGTCCACCTGCGCCAAAACGGGCTTCTCCAACTTGATCTCCGCGCTGACGCCCTGCACCTGATCGACGGTGGAATTCGTGGACAGCGGGCTCTGCTGGGCCTTGCCGGTGATGGTCTGGTGCAGCACGTCGCCGAACAGGTTGCACCAGCCGAGGAGGCCGCCGGAAGTGTCGATGACCTCGTAATCAAGCAGGCCGTCATCATATGAGGCGTCGGGCATCAGCGAGAACACGGGGATCTGTCCGCAATTGCCCGCCATGAACGTGCGGAAGACCAGTCCATGCGTGGAATGTGTGCTGCCGTCGGCGCTGGTGATGGTGACATCGCCCTTGTATTTCGGGGCGAACAGGTTCTTCACGCCCGACACGAAATAGGCCAGCCAGCTGATGTTCTTCTTCAGTTCCGGATCGGTGTCCTCGATCATCATCGCGTCGAAGCCGATGCCCGCGATGATGAGGAACGCGTGGCCATGGTCGGTGGTCTTGTCGTCCAACAGGGTGAGACGACCCACATCAACCTGGCGTGAGCCGTGCGAGGTCGCCACGGTGAGCGCCGCGTCGATGTCGTCCACGGGAATGCCCATATTCCGGGCGAACAGATTGCCTGTACCGATCGGCACGATGCCCAACGCGTGCCCGGTTCCGGACAGCGCGCTCGCCACGGTGCGCACCGTGCCGTCTCCGCCGACCGCCACCACGACGTCGGCGCCATGGTCCAAAGCCTCCAAAGCGCAGGCACGCCCGTCCTTGTCGAGCTGCGTCTCGATGAACTCCACCTGGGTGAGATGCTTCGCCTCGCAGAACTCCCTGATATGCTCCTTACGTTGCTCCGCCTGCGGTTTGGAAGGATTGACGACGAACGCGTAATGCACTTGGTCATCGTCGCGTTTGTCGAGTTTCTCAGCGAGCGTGCGGTGCCTGTAGGCGCGGTAACCGAAGAACGCGGCCGCACCCACGGCGACCACGACGACGGCGATGATGAGGATGATAAGTGGCATAGGCATACGTCCATTGTCCACTGGGCCTTCGAAAAAGGCGAATTTGACATGCCGAATTTCGACGATTCCCGCACACGCGTCTAAAAATGAGAACGGTTGCGTCGGTGTCTGCTTTCGGCACTAGGCTGAGAACCATGCTTGATATTCAATTCATTCGTGAACATGCTGACGTTGTCAAGGAATCCCAGCGTAAGCGTGGCGAATCGGTCGAACTTGTCGACGAGGTGCTGCGCTCCGACGAGGTCCGCCGCTCCTCTCTGAAGGAATTTGAGGCCGCCCGCGCGCGGCAGAAGGAGATTGGCAAGAAGGTCGCCGCCGCCCCCGCGGACGAGAAGGCCAAGCTGATCGCGGCCACCAAGGAGCTGTCCCAGAAGGTCTCCGAATACAAGGCCGCCGCCGATGCCGCAGCCGAGGAATACACCACCGCCATGTGGAAGCTGTCCAACATCGTCGAACCGGAGGCTCCGGAAGGCGGCGAGGACGATTACGTCGTCGTCAAGAAGGTCGGCCAGATCCGCGATTTCGCGGCCGAAGGCTTCGAACCGAAGGACCACCTGACGCTCGGACGCGGCGTCGCCGGCATCGATATGGAGCGCGGCGTGAAGGTCGGCGGCTCCCGCTTCTACTTCCTGCGCGGCCAGGTGGCCCGCATGCAGATGGCCGTCGACCAGGCCGAGGAGCACGGATTCACCCTCGCCATCACCCCGACGCTGGTGCGTCCGGAAGTGATGCGCGGCACCGGCTTCCTCAACTCCCATGCGGACGAGATCTATCGTCTGCGCGAGCCCGACGACCAGTATCTGGTCGGCACCTCCGAGGTGGCGCTCGCCGGCATGCA
>ERZ808240.4915-NODE-4915-length-11322-cov-12.077483_pt1 | contig 11322 bp, 8 predicted proteins | sample MGYA00521084_ERZ808240 | MGnify/ENA primary metagenome ERZ808240 (study PRJEB31516, sample SAMN03275571) | gut metagenome | biome: mammalia-associated habitat; material: feces | host: Papio cynocephalus | place: Kenya | collected 2012-08-06 ... | reverse complement strand
AAGCCCTTGATGCGGAGGATATGACCGGCAGCAGGATCCGTGAAGAGCCTTAAGACGCGTGATCTTAGGTCTTCCGGCGTCGTCTCATAGTGCATGTAGAAAAGCGACTGGTAGACATCCTCTTCCGCGATGGCCCTCTTCGTAAAGCTCGCATGCTGGTAGCCTGCGGTCTGCAGCAGGCGGAAATCCTCTTCTGTCAGTTGATCCCACGGCTTCGCCAGAATATCCTCCGGGAAATGAAAGCGGCGCGTACACTGGACCTCGGCCATCGCCTGATTGAGAAGGGATATGGTCTGCGCGATGCCTTCTGCAGGCACGGATGCCTTTCCAGAAAACGCTGCATTCATGCGCATATCTTCGGAAACGGACGTCGCCTGAACCACACTCGGGTGAGCCGAAAGCTTACTCAGGACGACTTTCCCGGCGCAGGCGGCCTCTGCGGCGAGCAGGTAGCGGGAGGCTGCCGACAGGGCGGGATCCAGCTGGGCATCGACGATGGTGAGCACAGAGCCGACCGTATACCAGCGGTCCAGCGGATCCTCGTAGAGGGTGTCGAAAAACTCGTCCACGTCGTAAATGCCGCTTGGCTCGACGAGAACCCGGGTGTAGCCGAGCATCGCCATGCTGATGAGCTTCGTACGGAAGCGGCGCTGATGCGCTTCCGCCCCATCTCCGCCGACGACCATCTCAAGCTCGCAGTTCGGTCCGAGCAGGTCCTGCAGGAGGACGCGGTCAATGTTGATGGCCCCGTAGTCATTCTCCAGAATGCAGATGCGCTCGCCCTGTGCGAGCAGAAAGCGTGCATATTTTTCGATAAAGGTGGTTTTTCCGGCGCCTAAAAATCCCGTGATCAGGTCTATGGTGATCATCGAAAGGTCTCCTCTCTCTTCTCAAATCGGTCCTGCATTTTATACTGTCTGCAGGAAAACGCGGTCCGCACTCCACGGTACCGCGTCTTTTCTGCTCCTATCTTAGATGCGGACCTTCATGCCGTCAAACACTTCCTCAGATTCGGCCTCTGCGAGGACGCGGTCGCTCTCCTGAATGTCAAAGCAGACATTCTGCAGGGCATGTACGACTGTGTCTCCACTTACAAAGTCCTTGCACAGCCCCGTCGCACGTAAAAGTGGTGTTTTCGGCATAGCTCTCTGTCCTCGCTTCACTGTGATTACGCTGTGATCACCTGTGCTTCGAAGGAGAAACCGGCAGCACAGCCACAGCTCCGATTCAGCCGATCCTATGAGTTAGATGCGGCTAACATTCTGTAGAAAGTATAGCATAGAAAAAAAGCGTGTAAAATGAAATTCATCATCTTACACGCCGAAACTTTGTATCTGTGTTTTCGCTCTGTTTTTATCTGTCGGGAGTCGCTCTTTCGAATCCTTTCATACAATTTTCGTCGGGGAAGGAGCGCTTCAAACATTCGTTCAGCTCATCGCATTCCGAATCGTTTTGATGGCATGCTGCTCGCGCTGTCGGATCGCTTCCGGACTTACCTGATACTGCTCTGCGATCTCTCGAAGTGTATGCCGCTTCTGATGAAAGAGACCGTAGCGGAGAATCAGGATGTTTCGCTCCTCCTCGCTGAGCTGATCCAGGGAATCATACAGCTCCTGAATCTGCTGCTCATCCAGCACCTGGTCCTCGACATTGTCCGGTGACACGGCGATATCCCCAAGCTCTGCGGCTTCACCCTCGTCGTTTCCGACCTTCGTATTGAGGGAGGCCTGCCGCAGCACCTCCTGGTCGAGCTGCAGACAGCGCTCCACCTCGTCCCGGCTGAAGCCGGAATCGCGGACGATGGCATCGATCATGGCATCCCCCTCGAGATGCTCGAGATCATAGCGCTTTTTGATTGCCTGTACCTTCATGATGCGCTCAAACTGGTGATTGGACACACGGATATTGAAGCCGGTGTTATAGATTTCCTTCAGGATGCTGTCCCGGATCCAGTAGGTCGCATAGGTGGAAAACTTGGCCCCCTTCGATGGATCATAGCTTCTTGCAGCGGTCATAAGGCCAATGCTTCCGGAATTCACGAGATCATCGAGTCCCAGGGTGTGGTTGAACAGATTTACATATTTCTGTGCGGCATGAATCACGAGTCCGCGGTTCTGCTCGAAAAGCTCCGTTTCTTCCTCCTCCGGTGACTCTCCGGCGGCGACCTTCGCCTGAATTTCAGAAACGAGCCGGAGATTACGGCTCTCCTGCTCCGCGGATTCGGGGTTCATGGTCGGATCTGGAAATGCTGTGCTGTTGCTGTTTATTCTGTCAGTCAATATGAGTCCTTTTCCTTCGTATGTACGTATCCTCCATTGCTTTGCAATAAAGGATGCCTCCAGGCGGTGATACCTGCGCCGAAGGCGCAGAGCATGGCATCGTCTCTATTATGGCATGATGAAAAACTGCTCTTCTGCATTGCCCTGCGTGAAGGTTTCAAAGCCGTCGTTCGACATCGGGTGAAAGTAGCTTGTGATCATACGACAGATGCCATTGTGGGTTACGAGCAGAATCGTTTCCCCGTTATGCTCACGGCGAAGCCGCTGAAGATACGGGTAAATGCGAGCCGCCACATCGAGGAAGGATTCGCCTCCTTCGTAGCGGGCAAAGTAGCGATGCTTCTCGGTCTGATACGCTTCAGAATCACGCGGCAGGCCCTCGCAGGTTCCGAAGTTCATCTCGATGAGCTCGGCAGCCTTTTCCGGCACGATGTCGCCTGGATTCTTCTGGGCTGCGGCGATGCAGTTCGCCGTTTCCTCTGCACGCTGAAGCGGGGAGGTATAGATGTGATCGAAGGAAATGTCCCGGAGCTTCTCTCCGAGTGCTCTGGCCTGCGCGATTCCCCGCTCGTTCAGAGGGATGTCGGTCCGCCCCAGCACTTTATTTTCCTGATTCCACAGCGTTTCGCCATGGCGTACCAGATAGAGTTTCAGCATGATGTTTCCTCCTTTCACGGTTCCTCACGGATGACGCCATACGATCAAATGCGCTTTTCCGCGTATTTTCCTGAAACGCAACAGAAAGGGCATTTCTGCCCGGATGTGTTTCCGTCGATCAGCCTTCTGCCTTTGTATCCGTTCCAGTTGCCGGTGCTGCCGGAGCCGGATTCTTCCGACGCTCGATCACCATGGCCTGTCCCTGTGGGTTAATAATGAAGCCGTCATAATTTCCCATAAAGCGGGAGATGGTCTGAAAATCTGCACGGGTCGGACGGAAGCCGCTGTTTGCAAATTTCTTCGAGAACTCGAAAATGTCGGTGTAGACCGGCATGAAATTCTTTCCATTCAGGGTTACCATCGGAAGCTGGATACGATGATTCTTCTTCGTTGCCTCTGCAGACTCGGCGGCCGCATCGGTGGTCTCTGCACGACCATCGTGCGTCGGGGTTGCGGAAGCCGCTGCGGTCTCGCCCTCTGCGGTCGGATCGCCGGCATTGGCCTCCTCATCGAGGGTACGGAATGGCAGGATGTAGGTGCCCTTCGGGACCAGCTTCATGACGGTACTGAACTTGGCCTGCAGGAGCTCCTTTCGCTTTCCATACTGCACCGGCCAGCGGAGCTCGCCGACATAATCCATGAGTGCAAAGGAAATCGCCGGGTTGTATGGCGGAATCTTCGCCGGGTCTTCATTGATATAGAACGGCGCAGAAATCTCCGAGCGGCGCAGGAAGCCCTTGTACCAGCCGTTATCGATCACGATGTTCTCGGCGCCCAGGAAGAAGAGATAGTCGAAGATCTTCATCTGGATCTTTCCGTCGAGCTGCACAGGATCTGCTGCCATGCCCGGTACCTCGATGATGCGTACGGAACGGAGCTGCTCTGCATAGAGCTTCGCGGCGATCTCCGCATGCTCCTTCTCAAGGTACATCAGCACGAAGCTGCCATCGAGCAGCGGATAGCCGGTGCGGGCGTCATACAGCACATAGATCTTCTGCTGCGCGCGGACCATATCCAGGAAGTGGTTTCGAACCTTCTGGCGGTTTTCCTCGTAATTCTCCAGTGGATGCTGCTTATGCGCGATGAGAAGCGCGGCCTCCAGGAACAGGGTTTCCTGCAGGTTCAGCTCCTTCAGCATCTCCGGCTTCAGCACAGGCTCATATATGAGGGAGCCTACTTCATCCTTTCGTTCTGGACTCAGCGGATCCTCCAGCACTGTCGGCTGTGGCTTCGGCGCAGTCGAAGCAGAGGCTGCTTCGCCGACAGCTGCGGTCGCCTCCTCCTGCGGAGCGGCTGCCGTCTCGGAAGACGTCGCCGTACCCTGTGGGGCTTCAGTCGGATCGCCCGGCTTCTTCACAAACATGTTGATCGGGGACATCACCGGCCAATGCATCTCCGGGTGCTCCTCTCGCTGCCGTGCCACGATTTCATCGTGCTGCTCCTGCTTCTGCTCCTCTATCTTCTGCTCGGCTTCTGCCTTTTTCTTACTTCCAAAAAAATCAAATAATGCCATAATGGTTTCTCCTTCTATGAAAGGGCGGGATCCATGTTCATTCCACCCACCATCGGGGATCTCGCACATCTGTAAAGTATACCAAAAAATCACGAGGCATGCATCTGTTTCATGCAGGCCTCGTGATTTCATACGATCATGTATACCCGTTGCGTTCTGTTTTCGAAAGGCGCTCCCGGCGGTCTTTCAGAGGGGCATGGAGCAGCACCACGGAAAATCTGAATTAAAATGAAAACGAACGCTTTCGAAGCGCGGGTGCTTCCTCCAGGATCCCCATCTCTTCATAGCTTGTAAACTGATTGCGCCCCTTTCCCTTCGAATGGTAGAGCGCACGATCCACATGCGAGAACAGAGAGGAAACATCATCCTTTTCGCTTGCGATCACACCGCCCAGACTGATGGTGACCGGACCGATCTCTCCGAAATCAAGGGAAGCCACAGTGCTCCGGATTCGCTCTGCAAGCTGGGCGATGCCCTCCGCGCTTGTTTCTGTGGCAATGATGATAAACTCATCCCCGCCCCAGCGTCCGAGAAGATCGTTATGACGGATGGTGGTGCCGACCGTCTCCGCAATTTTAATGAGCACAAGGTCACCGGTTTCGTGTCCGAAGGTATCATTGACCCGCTTAAAATGATCAATATCAAACATGATGAGTCCGAGATTCTTCCGCGGCTGCTGCTTCGCAAGCTCCCACTGCAGCGCCTTCCCGAGACTGCGTCGATTTGCAATCGAGGTCAGCTGATCATGATTGGCGAGTCGCGTGAGCTCGGACATGGAGGCCTGCAGCTCTCGCGTTGTTTCTTCAAGGAAGTTGACGAGATGATCGTTCAGAGCTTCCGATGCGGTCTTCTGCTCGATTTTTGAATCATGAATCGGGAGTGGCTCTTCCACGCCTGTTCGATTTCCTTCGCGCATTCCGATGCCGACGATGGAGCTGTTCAGGATGCCACCGCCCTTCTGCGTATGAAGAATCTCACAGTTTCCATAAGTATAAAAGTATTCCGGATGTACGGCGGAAAAATACTGAAGCTCGCGGTCCGCCAGCTCATTTCCCAGGAAGAGACGACGATTCAGGCAGGCAAACAGCTGCAGTGCCTGTGGCTCAAATCGAAGCTGTGTATTTGCATCCCGTAAAGCGTCGCGGAGAAGGTACTCCGACTTTGTATAGCTCAGGAACAGCTTCGTGCCCTTTTTGACTGCAGCCGAAAAAAGAAGTGCACCATCCTTTGTGGCATCAATCGGAACCCAGGCCTTCATCAGCTCATGATTTTTCTTCATCAGCGGAAAGGCGCAGACGTCCCGGTGAAAATCTCTCCCCGGCTGGATGTCGAGATAACGCTTATAGACATTGATCGCCGGCTCATCTTCAATGGTACGAACATAGCCATCCTCTCGTGCATCGGTTACCTCGAGCGGGCGACTGAGTGGCCGAAAGCCGAGCGTGTAGGTAGGCTGGATATGAAGCTGCTTCCCCGCAAACGCAACGGCGATGATACTGTTATGAAGGATGTGCTGATCGAGAAAAACACGCGAGGTATCCACACCGACCCGTCTCGTTCCGGCCGCCGCACCAAAGATCGGAACCTCCGGATAGGACTCCGCCACCTCGTAAATGAAGGTGGTCGGACAGAGCTGGAAATTACTGAAGCTCATAAAGATGCCACGTACATCGGAAAGGGCTTCGAGCTGCTGTACGAACCGCTGCGCAGCGCTCTTCGGCGTCATCGAATTGCAGTCAAAGCTCTGGAGAAGAACCGTGCTCTCCATAAAAAGGAAAAGACTTAAGACCGTATGCGTCTGCGAAACCATCCCCTCCACGATCGGCCCGAGGGTGGTCATCCCGACGACACGACAGTCCGGAAGTGCCTCATGGAGGATATTCAGCTCCTGCTGGATCAGGACGGTGTCATCGCTCGGCTCAAACAGCTCCAGCAGACGCGTCTGCGCCTTCGCATACTCCGGAAGCGCCTGAAGCTGCTCTACCATATCCGTGATGCTGAAACCATCCTTTAACACATACGTCCGCTGTAGCATCTCCACCCTCCATGTATGCTGTGCGATTCGCCGAAAATATAAGGATAGTATACCACACAATTGTGCACATTAAAGAAGAAATGCTGCATTTTCTCAAAATGAGGGTGCGCTTGCTACCGGACTTGGAAAGAGAGCTGTTCGAAAGCAGCAGGTCAGGGGCGGAAGGGGAGTCAACCGAAACCATATGAAGAGGACGATGAAAAATCAAGCCAGGTCCCCTTAGCGACACTTAGAGTAATCTTTCCTTAGCTCCCTCTGACAACGGAGCGTTTTCATCAGGAAAACGCGACGATTGCAGAGGGCTTAGTGTCGCTTAGGGTCCCTGGATTAGATTTTTCCGACCTCGGAGTACTGGTTTCGGTTGACTCCCCTTCCAGCCCGACCTGCGATTTGGATGGTTCCTTCCTGATCGGCAGCAAGCGCACCAGGAGCCCATTACAGAAGCCCGAGCCGCTCCATCGCGTAGTAGATGCCGTCCTCCTCGACGCGCTTTGTGATGAACGGGTGATAGCTTTCCAGAATGGGATCATGCTGTCCCATCGCAACGGGATGCCCTACCACCTGGAACATCTCTTCGTCGTTGGAGCTGTCACCGAAGCCATAGGCCTCATCGCGGGTCAGATGAAGATATGAAAGCGTGCGATCCACGGCTGCACCCTTCCCATGCCCCGCTGGAACACACTCGTAAAACCCATGCCCGCGGTCAATGATGTTAAACGCACGACCGAATTCCTTTCGGAAGCCCTCCATATCCGACGGGTGCCCGGATTCCTTTCCATCATCGGTTTCGATGCAGAATTTCGAAATCTCATAGTCTCCATCATATGGCGATGGATCGAGGCCCTGCTCGAGCTCGATAAAATGCCGAAGATGTTCATAGAGCGCCGGATAGCTCGGATGCTCCCGAAGGAGCTTCTCGGACGGATGGGAGTGCCAGCCATTTCGCCCCTCGAGATGCACGAGGATTCCATACTGCTCCGACGCAGCCTGTATACTCCTTTTCATTTCCTCTGTCAGCTTATGATAGTAGATGGGCTCTCCTTCATAAATGAGCTCTGTCCCACAACCACACAGGAAGCCGTCCACCTCAACCATGGACATGATGCGCTTCAGCATGCCCGAGGTACGCCCGGAGTTAATGAAGACCTTATTCCCCTTTTCACGTGTCTTCCGAAGGGCCTCCTGTGCGCTTTCCGGAATTTTATGGGTGACCTCATCAATCAGTGTGCCATCGACATCAAAAAACAGTGCGTTCATAGCGTTTAACCTTTCTACGTGAAAACTGTGTCATGGTCTTCTTTACGTCGTCTTCGACTTCATACCCAAGGCCATGATAAAACAGCGCCGGCCGAGGCCGACGCTGTTTCGCTTCTCTTATTAAGAAGTGATCCTGTTCGTCTTTACTTTCTTCCATGAAGAATCGGACTGATATAAGGATATACAACAAAGGTGAGGACGACGTCAAGGAGTCCCTTTACAATCGTAAATGGCAGGTTAAAGCAGATGAGGCACTGGAGGATGCTCTTCATCGAGGGAATGAGTGCCTGGTAGGCGGCGAGAATGGTCTCTGCCGGCATGAAATTGTAGTAGACCGGATAGACGATGAAGTAGTTCGACGGTACAGACACGAGCCCCATCACGATCGCACCAATGAGAGAACCAAGAATTGCGCCCTGCTTCGTTTTCTTATGCTGATAGATGCCACCGGCGATGGCAGACATTACCGCGCCGAGGATAAAATTGGAAATTTCTCCGACACCGAAGCTCTGGGAGGCCATGGAGTGAAGGATATTCTTCACAAGTTCAATGAGTACACCGGCCACCGGCCCATAGGCGAAGGCCCCGATGAGGGCTGGAAGATCGGAAAAATCAAATTTAATGAAGGTCGGCATGAACATCGGAATCGGAATTTCGATGAGCTGCAGTACGAAGGCGATGGCGGACAGGATGCCGACGGATGCGATGTAACGGGTGTTGTTTACGTTTTTCATGATGTGTTTCTCCTTTTTTCATTTGAGTATGGGTCTTCAAGTGAGTAAGGAGGCGAACATCAATATAAAAAAGTCCCTGAGCATACACTCAGGGACAGAGATTTCGTCATCACTACACTCTTCTTCCATCCAGACTATACTGTTGGTACCGGAGTTTCACCGATTCAGCCTGCCGTGGCAGGGTCGCGGACTTTACCGCCAGTGAGGAATTGCACCTCGCCCTGAAGAACTCTTTGATTACGAACTTATTCTAGCGAATGCATACAGGATACGCAAGCGCTTTTTTATAGTACTGCTTTACGCAGCGGCCTTGGTCTCCGCAGCGGTTTCCGTCGTTGTAGCCTCGGCGCCTGCATAGGCAGCGGCCTTCTGACCAGCGATACGTCCGAAAACGGTGAAGTCAGCAACGGCATTACCACCGAGACGGTTTGCGCCGTGCACGCCTCCGGTTACCTCGCCTGCGGCATACAGATTCTTGATGGCAGTACCCTGCTCATTCAGCACCTCGGTATCGGTGTCAATCTTCACGCCACCCATGGTGTGGTGAACACCGGCCGTTACCTTGATTGCATAATATGGAGCCGTGTCGAGTGCCTCTGCGAAGGAGGTACGATTGAAGTCCGGATCCTTCTTATCTGCCACATAGCCGTTCCACTTCGTCATCGTCTCCTCGAAAGCAGCCGCATCTACGCCCATAGCCTCTGCAAGGGACTTATAATCCTCGCCGGTTACCGTGTAGCCCTTCTTGATGTAGCCCTGGATTACGGCAGAAGCATCCACCATCTTCTGGTCTACAACGAGCCAGGAGTAGGAGCCGGTCTGTGCGATTTCTGCAGCGGATACGACATCACGCGTACCGACCTCGTCGATGAAGCGCTGGCCCTCTGCATTGACAAGGATGGCACCATCGCCACGGAGACCCTCCGTGATGAGTGCAGCCGTGTCAAACTGAACGGTTGGGTGAATCTGGATCTGCTCCATGTCCACGGTTGCAGCACCGACCTCGGTTGCCATCTCGATGCCCTGACCCTGTGCGCCTGGTGCATTGGTGGTCATAAAGCCCTTCAGCTCTGGCTTATACTTTTCCACCATCTCAAGGTTCGCACCGAAGCCACCCGTCGTCAGTACCACGGACTTCGCATTGACCGTGATGTTATTGCCGGTCTTGCCCGTTGCATGGATACCTACCGCCTGATCACCATCCATAAGGATCTTGTCAGCGGTCGTATCGAGGAGGAGTGTCACATTCTCACGATCGTTGACATTCTTCTCGAGGATCGGAATGAGGTATGCGCCGACCGCAACGGTCTTGCCATTCTCATCGACCGGACGATGGATACGCTTTACGGAAGCACCACCGAAGGAGCCGACATTGTGCATCTCTGCACCGATGGTGTCGAGCCAGTCAATGGCGTCTGAAGACTCACCGCACAGGGTCTTTACAAGGTCGAAGTTGTTCTTGCCCTTGCCGCCGATCATGGTATCGAGCTCGAAAAGCTCTACAGAATCGAAGTAGCCCTCTGGATTTGCCTGATAATCTGCGTACTGCTTCTCAACCTCATCGGCCAGCGCCTGGATGTCAGCATTGTCCGCATAATCCTCACGTGCGCTCTTCAGCTTCGCTTCGACACCGGCATCCTCGCCGAACTCGTTCTCATCCTGCCACTTCGTCTTTGCGGCATTGAGACCACCGGTTGCACGTACGGAGTTACCACCGACCATGGCCTGAGACTCGACGAGTACCACGGTCTTTCCAGCGTCTGCGGCCTCAATGGCTGCGGTCATACCTGCACCACCGGCACCGACGATCACAACATCGGTATCCAGGGTCTGGTCCTCGGCCTGCCCAGCAGCGGCGATCTCATTTTCGAAATCTGCCGGATCGAAGCCAGCGCTCTGGATGGCCGCCTTGACAGCCTCGATGATGGCGTTCGAGGTATTGGTTGCACCGGAAACGGCATCCACCTTCACGCTGTTGTTCTCGACCATCTCACCCGGGATCTTATCGATGGCCTTATCGCCGATTCCCTCGGTTTCCTTCTGATCGGTCACCTCGATCTTATAGAGCTTGTCCTTCGTCAGTGTGACCTCTACGGTCACATCGCCGTTGTTGCCCTTGGCCGTACCGGTTGCAGTCACCGCATCTGCAGGGATCTCACCCTCCTCTGCAGCTGCCGCGGTCGTTGCAGCCTCGGTAGCTGCGGCCGTTGTTTCGGTCTTGCTGGAGCCGCAGGCTGTCACCAGTAAGCTGGCAGCGGCTGCGAATCCAAGTACCAGATTCATTTTCTTCATAGCTTTTTCCCTCTCTCTATTCTGCCAATGACTCCATTTCCGAAGAAGCCGTATTGTGACGGAGCGGCATAGATGCGCATGTCCGGCTCTTGATTGATATATTTTTATCATTTCATTGGCCTTGATACTATACCATAGAGGGGATTTTTCGTAAACCGGCGAAAGAGAGAAATTCATATGATCGTCATAAAAAACAATACACATAAAAAACAATGCACATAAAAAGCTCCAGTACCAGGTTCATTCACCAGTACTGGAGCCTTACCGATCATTCGGGCTTCTGTATCCCATCGGGTTACCCTCCCTTTACGCTTTTTTAAATGCAGATCTCGAATCATTGAAGCCTCGCCAATGCTTTCTACCATCTGCACTTCACTGAGTTAAGAATTAATTTGATGAAGCATCGCCATCGCATCTCTTCTTTTGTTGTCTTTATTGTACGGAATAAAAAACAGTTTGTCAATTACGAATTTAAAGAAATTTATTTTCTTAATATATCATCGTTACTGTTCACTCATAATCCTATAAGAGCATAGACAGATGAGCTCTCAAAAG
>ERZ808240.4912-NODE-4912-length-11327-cov-12.146292_pt1 | contig 11327 bp, 8 predicted proteins | sample MGYA00521084_ERZ808240 | MGnify/ENA primary metagenome ERZ808240 (study PRJEB31516, sample SAMN03275571) | gut metagenome | biome: mammalia-associated habitat; material: feces | host: Papio cynocephalus | place: Kenya | collected 2012-08-06 ... | reverse complement strand
GTACTCCATGGGCAACATCTTCATCACCACCAACCTCGCCGCTTCGGTCGGCGCGTTGACCGCCATGTTCATCGCATGGGCCAAGTACGGCAAGCCTGACGTCGGCATCACCATCAACGGCGCGCTCGCCGGCCTGATCGGCATCACCGCCGGCTGCGACGCCGTCAATCCGATGGGCGCGTTCTTCATCGGCCTGATCTCCGCCTTCATCTACGTGTTCGCCGCGGAGATCGTCGAGAAGAAGTTCAAGATCGACGATCCGGTCGGCGCGTTCGCCGCGCACGGCTGCTGTGGCGCCGGCGGCACGCTGATGGTCGGCCTGTTCGCCACCGACGGTGGACTGTTCTATGGCGGCGGCCTCAAGTTCTTCGGCATCGAGCTGCTGGGCGTCGTCTGCGTGGCCCTGTGGGTCACCGTGACCATGACCGCGTTGTTCTGGGCCATCAAGCACACCATCGGACTTCGTGTCTCCGCCAAGGAGGAGATCGAAGGCCTGGATATGCCTGAGCACGCCCTGCCGAGCGCTTACGCCGACTTCGCTCCGAGCAAGACCGAGCTCGAGGAGGACGCCTACGAGAAGAAGGTGGCCGGCCTTTCCGAGTGACGGATGCTTGAAGGTCCGTCGACTTCCGATCATTCGTGGGAATCGTGATATACGGGTTTGTCGGCACGTCATCGATACGTCGGCATTCCATATTGCGATTCCCGCGATTTTCTTTTTGCGATGCTCCGATCGCGCGCTTTGCGCTGATTCCCGCCGTTCTACGGTGATGGCCGGCATGATGGACGCATGCCGTTACGTCGCCGTAACACGTCGTAACGTTTTCAAAACGCGGCCGGCGTTCCATATCGTTCTGTCGGCCCCACACGATGGGGCGGGAAATGTGAATCAAAGACAGAGCAAGTAAGAAAGAGGAGGGTGACATGGGCCAGCTTGATTCTGGAAATGCCGCGTGGATATTGACTTCCGCGTCTCTTGTGTTCCTCATGACGCCTGGCGTGGCGTTCTTCTATGGCGGCATGGTCCGCGCAAAGGCCGTGCTGAACATGATGATCATGGAGGCGGCCGCATTGTCCGTCACGATGGTCATCTGGGTGCTGTGGGGTTGGTCGATCGCCTACGCAGGCACTTCGGTCGGAGGCATCTTCGGCGATCCGGCGACCGGCTTCCTGTTGAAGGACACCATGGTCTCCGACAACGGCGTATACACATCGGCCTCGCTGAACAGCAACCATTATCCGGTGAGCATCGACGTGGCGTTCCAGGCCGCATTCGCCATGATCACCGTCGCGTTGATCTGCGGCGCCATCGCCGAACGTGTGAAGTACAGCACGTGGATGATCTTCGTGGCGCTGTGGATCACCTTCGATTACGCTCCGCTCGCGCACATGGTGTGGAACGGCGGCCTGCTGTCCGCCGACGGCGCGATTTCCCAGGCCATCGGCGCCCAGGCCCACGATTTCGCAGGTGGCACGGTCGTCCATATCAACGCCGCAGTCGCCGCGTTGATCATCGTGCTCATCATCGGCAAGCGTAAGGGCTTCGGCACGCAGCCGTTCCGCCCGCACAATGTTCCGTTCGTCATGCTCGGCGCCTTCCTGCTGTGGTTCGGCTGGTTCGGTTTCAACGCCGGTTCCGCCTTCGCGGCCAACGGCACCGCCGGCTACGCGTGGGTCTCCACTTCCGCAGCCACCGCCGCAGCAATGCTTTCCTGGGGCTTCACCGAGAAGATCCGCACCGGCCACTACACCGCGATGGGCGCCGCTTCGGGCATCGTCGCCGGTCTGGTCGCCATCACCCCGGCCGCCGATGTGGTCTCCCCGCTGTGGGCCCTCGTGCTGGGCGCCATCGCCGGTGTGCTCACCTGCCTGGCCTGCGGTCTGAAGTTCAAGCTCGGCTACGACGATTCCCTTGATGTGGTCGGCGTCCATGGCGTCGGCGGCTTTACCGGCACCGTGCTCATCGGCTTCTTCGGCGAGGGCACCGGCCTGTTCGCAGGCGGCAATTGGCGTCAGCTGGCCGTCCAGCTGGTCGTCGCTCTCGTGGCCATCGTCTGGTCCGCGGTCATCACCGGCATCATCGCCTTCGCTTTGGAGAAGACGATCGGCTGGCGCGTCACCGAGGCCCAGGAGGTCGGCGGCATCGATTTGGCCGACCAGGGCGAGCGCGCTTACGATTTTGCTGGTACCGCCAGCTCCGTCCTCAAGGAGGTGAAGTGAGATGAAGCTCATTACCGCTATCATCCAGCCCCATAAACTCGACGATGTCAAGGAAGCCCTTGCCGCCGCGGGCGTGCACGGCCTGACCGTGTCCGAGGCCAACGGTTATGGCCGTCAGCGCGGCCACACCGAGGTCTACCGTGGCGCCGAATACACCGTGGATCTTATTCCGAAGATCCGCATCGAGGTGCTGTCTGACGACGCCGATGCCGAGACGCTGGTCGGCGTGATCGTCAAGTCCGCCGGCTCCGGCACCATCGGCGACGGCAAGGTCTGGGTGGCTCCGCTTGACTCGGTGACTCGCGTGCGCACCGGCGAGACCGGTTCCGCCGCCATCTGATTCGATTCCGGTTTCCGTTTTCGATTCGGACGGCTTTAATACCCCCGGGCTTCAAGGTTCGGGTTATCAATAGGACGATCCCCGTACGTGCTTCGCGCCGTGCGGGGATTTCCATAGGTTCGTCTTTTCCGGAATGCTCTTCCAGGATGCTTTTTCCGGAAATGTTTTTCCGTTTTTCAATGCGTCGGATTTCGTAAGGAACGTGCGTTATGGCTTCAGCGGTCGAAGGTCTCAAGAAACGGTTCATGGCTATGAGCCAGCCAGATAAGGACGGCGTCTACCGTGATGGCGCGGCGAAGCGCGAGGCCCGCACGCGGTTGGCCATGGACAGTCTGAAGCGGCTGTGGGAGGAGGCTTGCAGGGAAGTCTCCTTCGAGGTTCCGCCCTCCGGCATCGGTCTTGGCGCGGTCGGTTCGCTGGCCCGCGGACAGGTTGGCCCCAGCTCCGATCTGGATCTGGTGGTCATTTACGAGCCGCATGCGGTGAACGACCGTCAGCTCAACGAGCTTGCCAACAAATTGTGGTATCCGATTTGGGATTCCGGCCTCGATCTCGACCAGTCGGTGCGCACCGTCGCGCAATGCGAGGCCGTCACCGATCGTGATCTGCCCGCCGCGATGGGTTGGTTGGACGTGGTGCCGATCGCGGGGGACACCCGGCTGATCACGGACACGGCCACCTCCATATTGGAACGGTGGCGCAAGGCCGCCCGCAAGCGTCTGCCGGAGCTGCTCGGCTCCGCGAAGTCGCGTCTCGACGAATTCGGCCGCATGGCCTACATCAACCAGCCGGACATCAAGGAGGCGCGCGGCGGCCTGCGCGATTCCGTGCTGGTCTCCGCGCTTGCCGCGTCCTGGCTTGCCGACCGTCCGCACGGCACGTACGACGATGCCGTCGAACGTTTGCTGGACGTGCGCGACTGCATCCACCTGGTTGCGGGCAAGGATACGAATCTGCTGTTGTCGCCATACCAGGCGAAGGTCGCGGCGATGCTCGGCCTGTCCGATCCGACGCTGCCCGAAGGGGAGCGTGAGGCGCAGTCGATCGACGATTTGCAGACGCTGTTGGCCCGTGTCGGCCGGCAGATCGCGTTCTCCCTTGATTCCACCGCGTCGCGCGCCGAGCATTCGCTGACGCACGACAAGCCGCGTTTCGCCTTCTTCCAAGTGTTCCAGCCGCGTGGCGGCGGCAGGCGGCAGGCGCCTACCTTCGATGTGATCGCGCCCGGCGTCGCCAGACATGAGGAGGAGGTCGTCCTCGCGCCAGGCGTGGACCCGGCCGATGATCCGAATCTTGTGCTGCGCGTCGCCGTCGCGGCCGCGGAGTTCGGTCTGCCGATAGCTCCGGGAACGTTGCGGAATCTGCGGAGGTGCCCGGTCGGCGACCGTAATTGGACGGCGGAATCGCGTAAATTGTTCGTACGGCTACTGGCCACGGGTCCTGCGTTGCTGGACGTGTGGGAGGACATCGATTTCATCGATATGCCGGGCAGGCTTATCCCCGAATGGTTGGGCGTGCGCAACCGGCCGAGCGCGTCGGCCGCGCACCGTTACACGATCGACAGGCATATGGTGGAGGTCGTCACCCGGCTTGGCCGTGAGACGCCCAGCGGCGGACGGTATGACGACCGGCATTACGAGGCGTTGCTGCTTGCCGGCATTCTGCATGACATCGGCAAGCGGCCGGGCGTGCGCGACCATGCGGCGGAGGGTGCGCGGCATGCGGCCGTCATCGTGGAACGCATGGGCTTCGACCGTGACATCGTCCGGTGGGTCACATTGCTGGTGCGTGAGCATCTGACGTTGTCCGAATTCGCGACAGGCCGTAATCCCAATGATCCCAATGTCGGCGACGATCTGGCTGGACGGCTCGACCACGATCCCGTGCTGCTGGACATGCTGTTCGACCTGACCCGCGCCGACGGCTCATCGCTGGGCGCCACGTCCGGTGAGGCCATTTCCAAGCAGTATGGATGGAGCAGGTGGCGTGAGACGCTGGTGCGCACCATGTACGACGCCACCCGCTACCACATGTGAGTCTTCCGATGAGGCCTGGCCGTCCATCCACCCGCCGCGCCTGGAACGCCCGTCGCCCGTCCCGTTACTGTGGGCTGTTCGCCGTCCGTTCGCGAAAAGTGGGGAACATATCACCTCGCGTTCACTTCGGCAAATCGAAATATGGGGATTTCACGGCAAATCGGAAAATGTCCCCAAGTTGTCCACTTGGTTATCCCCACTCTGTGGAAAAGTCGGAACGTTTTCCACATGGTTATCCCCAATATGTGGATAACTTGGCTTTTTTCGACTTTCTTATCCACAACGGGGCCGTCCGCGCGTGTCGCGGATCGACTGAACGTCCTGATGCGGAGATTCATCCACAATCGCGGAATTGTGCCGGACGTGACGGCGCACGGGTATTATGGTCTTCTTTGGTATTCGACAGGTATTCGGCCGATTTCCTCGGTCGCTTTTGCATTTGGAGAGATATGGCGGAGAACGATTCGTGGGGCAACGGTTTGACGCAGAACCGTGGTTTTTCGGGCGTCGGAAACGGCAGGAACGGCATGGACGGACGTCCGGGACAGCCGGTCCGCGACGCCATCTTCGACCGTGTGCCGCCTCATGACGACGACGCCGAAATGGCGGTGCTCGGCGGCATGCTGATGAGCAAGGACGCCATCGGCGAAGTGTCGCAGATGATCGACGTGACCGATTTCTACCAGCCGCGCAACCAGACCGTGTACGAGGCGATTATCAAGCTGTTCGCGGCCTCCCAGCCGGTCGACGCCGTGCTCGTGGCCAACGAGCTGCTCGCCGAAGGCGATCTGGAGAAGGTTGGCGGCTCCGATTACCTGCACAGCCTGGTGGCTTCGGTGCCGACGGCCGCCAACGCCACGTTCTACGCCGACATCGTGCATCAGCGCGCCATCCTGCGCAACGTGATCGCCGCCGGAACCAAGATCGCACAGCTCGGCTATACCGCTGAAGGCTCGCAGGCCGAGGATGTCGTCAACCTCGCTCAGGCCGAGGTATACGAGATGTCCACCGGCAAAGTGCGTCAGGATTACGCGCCGATCGGCAGCGTCATCACCGAGACGCTCGACCAGATCGACCGTCTGCAGAGCGGCGAGGTGGCCCGAGGCGTGCCGACGGGCTTCCGTGACATCGACGATGTGACGCAGGGCCTGCAGCCCGGCCAGATGATCGTCGTGGCGGGCCGTCCGGCCATGGGCAAGTCCACGCTCGGCGTGGATTTCGCGCGTTCCGCGGCGCTGCACCACAATATGACGTCCATCATCTTCAGCTTGGAAATGAGCAAGAACGAGCTGGCGCAGCGTATCATCGCCGCCGAAGCCAACATTCCGCTCGCCGCCATGCGCCGCGCGGAGGACATCACCCCGGAACGCTGGTCCGTCCTGAACGAGCTGCAGGACAAGCTGCAGAACGCGCCGCTGTTCATCGATGACAGTCCGAACATGAGCCTGATGGAGATCCGTGCGAAGTGCCGTCGTCTGAAGCAGACGAACGATCTGAAACTCGTCGTCATCGACTACCTGCAGCTCATGACCTCCGGCAAGGCCGTGGAAAGCCGCCAGCAGGAGGTGTCCGAATTCTCCCGTGCGCTGAAGCTGCTCGCCAAGGAGCTCGAAGTGCCGGTGGTGGCGCTGAGCCAGCTGAACCGTGGCCCGGAAATGCGCCAGGACAAGAAGCCGCAGCTGGCCGATCTGCGTGAATCCGGCTCGATCGAACAGGACGCCGACGTGGTGTTCCTGGTGCACCGTCCGGACGCCTACGACAAGGAGGACCGTCCGGGCGAGGCCGACATCATCATGGCGAAGCACCGTAACGGCCCTACCGCCACGTTCAGCCTTGCGTTCCTTGGTGCCTACTCGAAGTTCAAGGACATGCCCCAGGATTACCAGTCCCAGCAGGAGATGGTGTGATATGGCTTGGAATTCCTTCGCGACGCCCCTGATCGGCAAAGCCGTCCGCGCAGCCTCCCGTCTGGCGCATGGCGGCGGCAGCGCGTTCCCCGGCAAAATTGTGGAACGCATCGACCCGGACTTCCTCTCGCGCACGCTGGCGCAGCTGCCGCTCGGCGTGGTGCTCGTCTCCGGCACGAACGGCAAGACCACCACCACCCGCATGGTGGCCAGCATGCTTGAATCGCTCGGATTGAAGGTCTTCACCAACCCGACCGGTTCGAACTTCACCCGGGGTGTGGTCTCGTCGCTGCTCGCCGAGGTCTCGCTTTCCGGCAAGCTCGACGCCGACATCGCGGTGCTGGAGCTCGACGAGGCGTACGCCGTGCATTTCGTACGCCAGGTGAAACCTGACTACTGCCTGCTGCTCAACGTGATGCGCGACCAGCTCGACCGGTTCGGCGAGATCGACAACACCGCGCGGCTGCTGAGCAAGGCGGCCGAAGCGACCACCGGAACCGTCGTGCTCAACCGCGAGGATCCACGCATCGCACGTCTGGCGGACGTCGTCGGCGCCGAAGACGGCGTGGAGGTGCGTTATTTCGGCCTCGACGAATCACTGCGCGGCTTCTTCCCGTCGGACGACGACATGCGCACCACCGTCGACGCGGAATCGCAGGAAGCCGATATGTCGGACGGCGCTTCGCAGGCCGACGATACGCAGGCCGGTCGTACGGCCGACGCGCTGCCCGCCGACGTGATGCTGCGCTCCGTGGGCGACCATCGCGCCAGCTTCGTCATCGACGGCGAGACGTACGAGACGACCGTCAAGCTGGAAGGCGTCTACAACCTGTACAACGCGGCCGCCGCGCTCGCCGTGGTACGGGCGGTCGTAGCGGACGCGCAGGCCATGTTCCTGCCGTTCGAAGAGGCGCTCGCCGAAGCCTCCGCTGCCGATATTTCCGATACTTCTGATACCGCCGATACGTCCGACGCATCCGGCGCGACTGGTCGGACCGATCAGGCCGCGGCAAACGAGATCCTGCGCCAGGCGGGCGTCTCGCCGCGCATGATCGCCTTCGCGCATGCCACCACGCAGGCCATGATCGACGCGGCCGGCGAGGTCACCCCGGCATTCGGCCGAGGTGAGGTCATCACCGTGAACGGCTCGCCCGTGGAACTGCTGCTGGTCAAGAATCCGATGGGATTCCGCCTGTCCCTGGCTTCGTTCAAGCCCGAAGGCTGCAACACCATGATCTGCATCAACGACGAATACGCCGACGGCCGCGACATGAGCTGGCTGTGGGACGTGGACTTCACCTCGCTGCGCGGCACCGGCGTCAAGGCGGTGTCCGGCGTGCGCGCGTGGGACATGGCCCTGCGGCTCGAATACGACCAGGTGCCCGTCGGGCAGGTAAGCACCGACCTGGAGGAAACGGTCATGGCGTTCGTGAACGCGGACCCCGGCACCCCCAAACACATCTACTGCACGTACACCGCCATGCTGAAAACGCGCGCCGCGCTGGCCAAAATCGCCGACGTGGCCGACGCCGGCGTGGGCAAGTGAGACGCGGCGAAGAGGAACGAGGAGACGATATGGGCCAGATCATCGACATCGTGTCGCTGTATCCGAAGGACATGAACATCTACGGCGATTCCGGCAACGTGCTCACCATCCGGCGCCGTCTCGCGCTGTACGGCTACGAGCCGCGCGTGCACGCTTACAACCAGGGCTGCGATTGGCCCGAACACGTCGACATGATCTTGGGCGGCGGCGGGCAGGACACCGGCCAGAAGAAGATCATCGGTGACTTCTTCCAGCGCGCCGATCTGCTGCGATCGCTGGCGGCGGACGGCGTGCCGATGCTCATGATCTGCGGCCTGTACCAGCTATTCGGCGAGTACTTCGAAACGGTGGACGGCTCCCGTCTCGACGGCATCGGCGTGATCGGCGCATACACGGTGGGACGTGAGACGCGCATGATCGGCAATCTCACGGAACATTCCACCGATTTCGGCGACATCATCGGTTACGAGAACCATTCCGGACAGACGTTCCTGCGCGACGGCGTCCAGCCGCTCGGCACGGTCGACGCGGACGGCACCGGCAACAACGGCGAGGACCATACGGAAGGCGCACGTGTGAACAACGTGATCGGCACATACATGCACGGCTCGCTGCTGCCGAAGAACCCCGCGGTCGCTGACTTCCTGATCCGCACCGCCGTGGAACGCCGCTACGGTACGTTCGACCCGGCTGCGGCCGGTCAGACGGACGGACAGCGCGCCGAATTGCGGCGCATCGACGCCACTGCCGACCGCGCCCGCCGCGTGGCCATGTCCCGTCCGCGCTGAACGGGCGCGCTGAACGGGCGGAAGCCATCCCGTATTCCGCCAATCGCCATGCGATTGACCGGTTTTGCCTCCCGCATATGTGTGGCATTTGCGATACAGTAGGTACCACCATCACCTAAAGGAGGACATCATGGCTGATATTAATTTTGGTGACGGCCTGCGCAAGGTTTTTCTCGCCGGCATCGGTGCTTTGGCGACCACTGTTGAGAAGAGCCAGGAAATCGTCGACGACCTCGTCAAGAAGGGCGAACTGACCGTCGAGCAAGGCAAGGCCCTCAACGCCGAACTCAAGCATAAGGTCGAAGAGGCCAAGGAGACCTCCGAAACCAAGAGCGAAGCCGCTCCGGCCGCAACCGAAGACAAGGCCGAATAAGGCAAACGCCTCGTATCGCCGTCTGCGGCGCATTCCAGCGCCCGGACGGCGATTTGTTATGCCCATCATGCCCATGCGCCGATCACCCAGTCGAATCCCAACCGCCAGTCGAATCCCAACCGTTTGCGAGCAGTGATATGTCTTTGAAATCGCCATCAGACAAGCCGGACGTGGCACGCCCCGAAAGCGTCGAGCCGGTCACGCTGTCCGACAGGGTCAACGCGGTCATCAACCCATCCGCGGATCCCTCGCCGGACGCGGCTTCGCGGATGAACGGGCAATCGCCCGAAACCATCGGCATCTTCGGGCCCCGCAAGGACACGTTCTCCGAGCGCTACCACCTGACCCGACGCGGCAAGCTCAAGCGGCTCACGCAGATCGCGCGCATCGCCAACCAATTCGACGTGGTGCACGGGCTCACGCCCGTCAAAATGCGGCTCATGCTTGAAGCGCTCGGCCCCACCTTCGTGAAGGTCGGACAGATCCTGTCCATGCGCTCCGAAATCCTGCCTCAGGCGTTCTGCGACGAACTGTCCAAACTGCGCGCCGACGCCGACCCCATGCCATACAGCACGGTGCTGCAGGTGCTCGAAAACGAGTACGGACGGCCCGTGGACGAGATCTTCGAACACATCGACGCCACGCCGCTCGGCTCCGCAAGCCTAGCGCAGGTGCATCGCGCCAAACTCGCCACCGGCGAGGACGTGGCCGTCAAAGTACAACGGCCGGGCGTACGCGAAACCATGGCGCAGGACGTGTCCATCATGCGCACCATCGCCAAAGTCGCCACCAGAACCATGCACAGCGCGCAGGTGGTGGACCTTTCCGGCGTGGTCGAGGAGCTGTGGGACACCTTCGAATCGGAAACGGACTTCCTCATCGAAGCCCGCAATCTGGCGGAATTCAAACGATTCTGCGAACGCTACAAATACATGGACTGCCCGAAACCATATCCGGAACTCTGCACCGAGCACGTGGTGGTCATGGACTACGTCGAAGGCATCTCCGTGTCCCATCCGGACAAGCTCATCGCGGCCGGATACGACCTGAAGGAGATCGGCACCAAACTGGTGGACAACTACGCCACGCAGGTGCTCGACGAAGGCTTCTTCCACGCGGACCCGCACCCCGGCAACATCATGGTGCGCGGCGGACAGATCGTGCTGCTCGACCTCGGCATGACGGGACGGCTCAACGCCAAAACCCGTTCCGTCCTGAAGGACATGATCTTCGCCGTGGCCGAACAGGATTCGCCCGCGCTCGCCGACGGCCTGCTGCGGTTCGCCGGTGCCGAAGCTGATTCCGAGGATTACCCGGCCCTGCTGGCCGATCTGGACGTGATCGTCAAGGAATTCGGCACGGTCGATCTGGCCGAACTCGACATCGCCGCCATGCTGACGGCTCTGACGCAGATGGCGCAGCGCCACGGCATCGAAGTGCCCAGCACCGTCACCACGGTGGGCCGCGCGCTGGTCACCTTGGAGGGCCTGCTCGACGAATTCATCCCCGACGTGAACATGATTCAGATCATCTCCGACCACATCGCGGCAAGCACGTCGAAGAAGGATTTCGTCAAGGATGAGACGAAATCGCTGGCCGTCGAGGGGCACCAGGCGTTGCACAGCCTGCTGGCCGCCGCCAACGAGCTGAAGGTGGCCTCCCGCATGCTCACGCGTGGCCAGCTGCGCGTGAATATGGAGATGGTCGGATCGCAGGAGCCGATCCATCTGCTCGCCAACATGGTGAACAGGCTCACGATGGCGCTCATCGTGGTCGGCCTGTTCATCGGATCGTCGATCGTCTACTACGCGGGCATCAAGCCGGTGATCTTCGGCATTCCGATCGTCGGCTTCCTCGGCTATGTGATCGCGTTCATCCTGTCCGTCTGGATCGTGTTCGACATCTACTTCAAGGGACGCAGTTCGAAGAAGCGATAGCCGGCAGGCATAGCCGTGATGCGGTAGACTTGGCTTCCGTCCATTTCCGCCGGTTGCGACCGGCGGGTCATGCAGGTCGTCAGGAGGTGCGTATGGCGGACCGGCAGCCATGGCATCCGATGGCGTTCGACGAGGCGATCGACATTTCCGCACGCGTCGCCCGCGGGCGCAGGCTGCGCC
>ERZ808240.4911-NODE-4911-length-11330-cov-3.198049_pt1 | contig 11330 bp, 11 predicted proteins | sample MGYA00521084_ERZ808240 | MGnify/ENA primary metagenome ERZ808240 (study PRJEB31516, sample SAMN03275571) | gut metagenome | biome: mammalia-associated habitat; material: feces | host: Papio cynocephalus | place: Kenya | collected 2012-08-06 ... | reverse complement strand
TGTACAGAAAATGGTACACTAAACTAATTATTCACCATTTTGCTAATATAGCCAAAAAATATGAGAAATATATGACAATAAACCATTTCTATGTAATGCTCTTTCAACCAATTTTCTAGAACAAGAAGTAGCGCAAACCACAGGAATACCCACCTGCTCCAAATACGCCAACACTTCTTTCACTCCTTTTTTTGCTTTTACTTCTTCAAAATAAAAGTCTTCTATCATTTTTTCTAAATCACAAATGATCTCTTGATTACTTTTCGCAATAGAAAACGTTTTTCTTAAATACGTTGCACCATCTTCCATACTCAATGGATACAACACATCTTCCATTCCCTCTATAGGTTTCTTTGACAAAGAACAAACATAACGAATACCTAGATTATCCCAAATCTCAAGAGAATCCAACAAGACTCCATCTACATCAAAAATAACCCCACGAATCATAGTTGAACCATTTTTTCTACGCTTTTTTTCAATTCTTTTGTTGCCTGTAATATGTCTTTTTGTGCATAGATAGCACTAATTACCGCAATACCATCTAATCCAAGCCCTCGCAATTGGCTAACATTTTCCTTTGTAATACCACCAATACCAATCACGGGAATAGTAACTGCCTGTGTTATTTCTTTTACAATTTGAAAATCAATACTTTTAGCATCTTCTTTCGTCGTTGTTGTAAAGCAAGACCCAACGCCTAGATAATCTGCACCCATTTTTTCCGCAAGCACGGCTTCTTGTACAGTATGTGCAGAAGCACCTATGATTTTATTTGATCCAAGTTTTTTTCTAACATCTTCCACACACATATCATTTTGTCCAACATGTACACCATCTGCATCAATGATTGAAGCAATTTCCACATTATCATCAATTATAAAAGGAACATGATATGCACGACACAATTGTTGTAATTGCTTAGCTTCTAAAATGAAATGTTCTATATCTAAATGTTTCTGTCGATATTGAATACATGTCGCACCACCATCTAAACTCTCTTTTACAACATCTTTCAATGTACGTTCATGTAACAATGCACTATCTGTGATTGCATACAACAACAAATCTTTTCTACCTAATTTCATACTTTGCTTTTCCTTCCAATATCGTTTTATCCATGTGATATATCGCATCAATGATTCTATTTCGATATGTTGCATTTCCTTCAAACGGTGCTAAATGCTGATATCCAATTTCACCAGCAATTCCCATAGTACACACTGCCGCTGCTACACTTTCCAACATATGATTCATATTAGATGCAACAAAAGCAGTCATTAAACCCGACAATTGACAACCTGTACCTGTAACACACCCCATTTCTTTTTTTCCATTATGAATCACATAACACACATCTCCATCACTCACTAAATCTATTGCTCCGCTTGCAACGATAATTCCACCATACGCACTTGCACAACGCTTGATAAACAAAACACATGCAGAAAGACTCTCTTCACACACACAATCCATCTGGTTTACATCTACGCCACTAACATTTTCTCTTCCAAGAAATAAAGCTTTGATTTCTGAAATATTTCCACGTATCACATCTGGATGAATTTCATGCATTATGTCTAATGCAGTATTCGTACGCAACAAAGAACCACCTACACCTACAGGATCCAACAAAACGGGATGTTGTAAAGACTTTGCTTTAAGGCCTGCTAATTTCATAGAAGAAATCTTACTTTTTTGTAAAGTTCCTAAATTCAAGCACAAGCCTGCACTCAGTGCAGTTATTTCTTCCACTTCTTCCTCAGCATCAGCCATAATAACTTTTGCACCACTCGCTAGAATACAATTGGCTACATCATTTGCAGTAACATAATTTGTTATACTATGTATCAAAAGATGTTTTTTCCGAACATTTTCTAAACACTCCCCTAACATCTTACCTCCCAAAAAAACAGATGCCCATAGGACATCTGTGAAATATAAATTCCGACATATCCTACGCTAGCATTACCTAGATCAGGTTTAAAGGTTAAGACGATTGTCTTTCTCAGCCTGTTCAACAAGCACCCTTTGTCTTGACTGTTTCATTATACTCTATATTCTAACAACATCACTTGTCTTTTTATAGATTCATGGTATATTAACAATGTATCTTACATGGGGTTGTCATGGTTTCGACAGGTTTATGTTTGATTCAGGCTGCAGTGGAGTGATGACCATATCATCAACTAAATTTAAACGCTAATAATAACGTTAACTACGCATTTGCCTAAGTCGTAAAAGTTACGCAGCAATGCACAGTTTCATAATCGGCCACTGATTATGATTCGCACCTGGTATGCCAGGACCACGTGGATAAGGTCACTTTGAAGTCTATATTAGTGACACGAAAATCGATAGACAAATTCAACGAATGTTAGTTCACTGACGTGTTCGTTGTCTTACTTAACAGTGGACTAAACTGTAGAAGCTTGAATGTGGGACTACTCTTGGACACGGGTTCGACTCCCGTCAGCTCCACTTAACGCTTAAAAGCCGCATAATATGCGGCTTTTATTTTTTTAGTTATTGCTGTATTAAGAATACTACAATATTAGAAATATTCTTAAGAGATACAATTGTTTTAATTGTAAATTTTTTCATACTTAAATTGAAATATTACATTTTTCTGCAAATAATAAATTGAATTTCGTTTTCCCTATTGTATACTAAAAAACATAAAGCGATGACGAAGAGCGCTCTTTCATGGAAATTTAAAGAGAATCTGTATTCGATGAAAGCAGATAATGGAAATGGATGAGTAAATCACTTCTGAGCTGGCAGCTGAATTTCAGTAAGTGCGCACGTAAGAACAACGTTATATGTTCAGGACTTGTTGGAGTCTGTTGAGTGGCATATCTATTGTATGCAATTTGAGTGGTACCGCGGTATTTGTATTTTACAAGCATCGTCTCAGAACAATGTGTCTGAAGATGATGCTTTTTTGTATCTTCTTTCAGGCTAAAAGGAAAGGAGATTCAATATGGATCCAGTTTTAAGTATTACAGTTTATTTTCTTCTCTACTCACTAGGCAAGCTTATTTCAAAAAAGACTAAAGGCATTTTTGTGGAAGCACTTGTCTTATCCTTAGTCTACATTGCATGCTTTCTCACCGGTCTATTCCCAGAAGATTGCCTAAATAGTACAGGTGTACCTACATTAATGAGTGCTTTTGGACTAATGTTGATGGTTGCAAACCTTGGCACAATGATTGAATTAAAACGTTTCTTCAAAGAATGGAAAACAATTGTCATCTGTTTTGGTGGATTAGCTGTTATGGCAGTATTATTTCTAACAGTCGGACAAATAGCATTTGGTAGATGGTATGCACTTTCCGCCCTACCACCTGTAGCAGGTGGCCTTGTAGCAAACGCGATGGTAACTTCAGCAGCGGAAACTGCAGGGCATCCAGAAGTCGGTGCATTTGCTTCTTTGGTCTGTTCCTTGCAAACTTTCTTCTCTGTGCCTGTTGCTTCATATTTATTAAGAAAGCATTGCGAAGAAACAGTTCAAAACAAAAGTTACTCAGTAGAAGAAGCAAATACAAAATCAGTTACAAAAAAAGCATTTCTTTCTGATCGTGTTCCACTTATAGAAGTTGGAAAATTATGTCTTGTTATGTATTTAGGAATGCTGTTGAGTAAGCTGACTGGTGGAATACTTCCTTCGGCTGTATCTGTTATGGTTTTAGGCATAGTTGGTACAGAGCTTCATTTTCTTGATCAAAATACATTACAAAAAGCAGGATTTATGCCATTTTTACTCGCATGTATGATCATGATTCTTCCAAACTCCTTCCGTACACTAACATTAGAATCTTTTGGAGCAATGCTTGTTCCTTCTATTGTATTCCTTGTATTAGGAGTTGTAGGACTTGTGTCTGGTGGTGCACTAATGGGAAAAATATTAAAAATCGATTGGAAGCTTGCAGCTGCTGTATCACTTTCCGCAATGTTTGGTTATCCATTAACAGAAATCATCGTACATGATGTCTGTGAAGGATTTGATCTTGAAAAAGAGGAGGAAGAAAAATTATGTAACAGCGTACTGCCGCAGATGATCATTGCTGGTTTTGCCACTGTAACAGTTGCTTCCGTTGTATTAGCGGGTGTTGTTGCACCATTGATTTTTGCATAAGGAGAACACATATGAAAAATGAATTCAAAGAACTAATTGAACAAGTTGATAACAAAGTTAGAGCTTTCCGACATGATTTACACATGTATCCAGAACCTTCTATGAAAGAATTTAGAACAACGGATAAAGTCGCTGAATGGTTAGACACATTAGGCGTTTCTTATCGAAGAACAGGAAAAACCGGTATTATCGCTGAAATACATGGAACAAAAGGAAATAGTCAAAAGATCGTTCTCTTACGTGCAGATATGGATGCACTCGAAGTACAAGAAGAAACTGGTCTACCATATGAAAGCCAAGAAAAAGGGATGATGCATGGATGCGGGCATGACACACATACGGCCATGTTGCTAGGAGCTGTAGAAGTATTAAATGCATTGAAAGATCAATTTGATGGAACAGTGCGTTTTGTATTTCAACCAGGAGAAGAAATTGGAGCTGGAGCACAATACATGATTGAACATGGTGCTGCAGACCATGTAGATATGGGAATGGCTTTACATATATCAGGTCTAGCACCAGTAGGAGAATTATTGATACGTGATGGTGACGAACTTGCTAGTTGTGATCAATTTACGATTCATGTTCACGGAAAGGCATCTCATGGTGCTGCACCACAAGATGGAAAAGACGCAACAGTTGCTGCTGCAGCACTTGTCATGAATTTACAGACGCTTGTTTCTCGTGAATTTTCTCCACTTGAACCTGTTCTTGTTACGGTAGGGCAGCTACACAGTGGAACACGGTTTAACTGTATTAGCGAAAATGCAATGTTAGACGGAACAGTACGTGTCTTCTCTAGAGATTTATATAATCAAATTCCTTCTGTTATGGAAAGAATTGCAAAAGGCACTTGTGAAGCTTTGGGATGTACTGCAGAAGTTGAATTCAAACATTTAACACAACCTCTATCTAACGATCATGAAGCGTATACGATCCTATATCAAGCCGCATGTAAGACAACTGAGGATGTCGTAGAAGCAGAGATGTCTATGGGTGGAGAAGACTTCTCAGCTTTCAATCCATATTTTCCATGTGCATTCATTCATCTTGGAGCAGATGGAGGGTATCAAAATCATTCTCCACATGTAGCCTTTAAAGAAGAAGCTTTTCAAAATGGCATAGGCGTTGAAGTTCAATTTGCACTTGATGCACTTTCCTACTTAAACCAAAAATAAGCAATTTGCAAAAAAGCAATGCATCAGAATTTCTGTTTCATTGCTTTTTCAATTTCTCTTTTTGCATCACGTGCCTTATCAGACTGTCTCTTATCATAAAGGTTTTTCCCCTTTGCTAAAGCAATCTCCAACTTTGCACGGCCATTTTTCAAATACATTCTAACTGGTACGACAGTATATCCCTTCATGCGAATATTGTCATATATCTTACGAATTTCTAGTTTATGCAATAATAATTTTCTATCTCGCTCTTCATCAACATTAAAGATATTCCCATAACTATAGTTTGATATATGCATGCCTTTGATCCATGCTTCACCCTTATAAATAGAAATATAAGAATCTTTAAATTGCACTTTTCCAGCACGAATCGATTTAATTTCTGTACCTGTTAACTGAATCCCACACTCAAAACGATCTTCTAGAAAATAATCATGAGAAGCACGTCGATTAAATACAACTGTTTTTTCTTTACCGTTTCTTTCTGCCATGACTTCTCCTTCCATCCCTTCTAGGAAAAACACGCTTGCGAGATGTTGTTGAACGCTTTCTACCCCTTGTTGGTTTACAGATTTTTCCGCTTTTGCCAACAATTACAAAATCTATTTCACCTTTGTTCTTATTTGCATCCAAGCAAGCAACTTTCACGCGCATACCTACACGATACACTCTACGAGAATGATTACCAATGAGCTGCATGCGATCTTGATCATAACTATAGAAATCATCATGCATGTAATTTACACTCACAAGACCTTCTACTGTATTATCTAATTGTACATAGAAACCATAAGGCTGTACACCCGTAATGATACCTTCTGCTTTTTCTCCAAGATGATCCAACATGTACTCCGCTTTTTTCATATCATCACAATCATATTCTGCATCTGTGCTCGCTTTTTCACGAACCGATGATTGTTCAGCATATTCTGCACACTTTTCTTCATCTTGTTTTCTTTCTGATAGATCCAAACATCCCTCAAAAGAATATTTTCTTAACATTCTATGAACGATCAAATCTGGGTATCTACGAATCGGCGAAGTAAAATGCAAATATTCTTCTTCTGCTAATCCAAAATGCCCAACACATGCATTTTCATATTTTGCTTTCTGCATGCATCGTAACAACATCATACTCAAAACAGGATATTCTTCTGTATCAGAAACGGAATCCAAATATTTCTGGATTTCATTTGGATGAATATCTCCTTTTCCAAGTACTAGCTTATGTCCCATTAACTCCGAAATCCTTACAAATTCTTTGATTCTCTTAGGTTGAGGTTCTTCATGGATACGATATACACTTGGAATCTCTTGCCATTTCATAAAATTAGCAACACATACATTTGCGGCTATCATGCAATCTTCAATCATCTCTTCCGCATGTCCTCTTAAACGCGGACGAATATCGATTGGATGACCATTTTTATCTACAATGATTTCGCTTTCCGTAGAATCAAATGCAATAGCACCTTTATGCACTCTTTGTTTACGAATCGCATCTGCACAATCTCTTAAAACAAAGAATAGATCACCTAAATGAGCATATTCTTGTTGTAAAGTTTCATCACCATCAAGAATACGATTAACATTATTATATGTCATTCTTTCTGTAGATCGAATAAAGGAAGGATAAATTGTGTAATCATAAATATTCCCATTAAAATCCACTTTCATATCACATGTCAACGTTAAACGAACAACATGCGGATTCAATGAACAAATTCCATTGCTCAATTCATGCGGAAGCATAGGAACAACACGATCTGTCACATATGTAGAACAACCCCTCTGAAAAGCTTCTTGATCCAAAGGTGAACCTTCTGTAACATAGTTTGAAACATCCGCAATAGACACCTTTAAATTATATCCGCCATCTATACGACAAACAGAAACTGCATCATCAAAATCTTTAGAAGAATCACCATCAATCGTCACAGTAATCACATTCGTTAGATCTTTGCGACCTATCTTTTCTTCTTCCAAAACTTCTTGCGGAATCGTTTTTACTTGCTCAGTAACTTCTTCTGGAAATTCCGAATGAATATCATGTTCTAACAATACAGATAATATATCTACACCAGGATCATCTTTATAACCAATTTCTTTTGCGACCTGAACAGACAAAGTTTTCCCATACGCTAAAATATCACATACCACTTTCATCCCATCAATAGGAACAAAAGTATCGCTCTTCACAATACGTATTGCTTTATCCTGCAACTTTTCATCATCTGGAACAAATCGCAATCCACGCTTTGTTTGCACATATGTACCAATAATATGATTTCTAGCACGTTTAACAACTTTTAAAACTTCACCATATGTTTGCCAAGGATGACACTTTACAAGAACGATATCCCCATGAAGCGCACTATTCTGATTTTTTGCATCAATTTTAATAGAATCTCTATCTTCCATGTCAACAAAGCCCATGCCAGCTTTATTAATAGAAATTCTACCTTCTACGATTCCAGCTTGTTCTCTTGTATAGTACTGTCCACTTTCACCTTTCATAATGATCCAGTCTTTTTCTAGATCGTCAATCATATTAGAAAGCTCCGTGCGTTCTTCATCAGAATGCATATTCAAAGCATCTACAATATTCGCAAACTTCCTTTTTCCTTTCGGACTTTCCTCAATATATTTAACTATTTTCTCTTTCAATTCCAACATATATATCACTTAAAATAAAAGCCGGCTAAAACCGGCACTTTCTTAGACGAGACGAATTACAATAACAAGTACAAAGAAAATAATTCCAAGTACTAATGTAATATTAGAAATGACCTTTTCAGATCCTCTTTCTTTTACATTCGCAAACAGGTTTAATCCACCATTACCAGTGAAAGCACCTGACATACCATCTGTTTTTCCACTCTGCAACAATGACAATACAATCATTAATGCAGACACAATCATTAAAATTGCATCAAGCATGAATAGCTCCTTTCGTGCACTCTAGAATTATAACACTGCTCTTTCAAGCATGCAATGTTATCCACCATATGAACAACTATCGTCACAACCTTTTGCATCGTTCTCTTCTTGCACTTTTTTAATTTGCGCAACGCTATCCGTCAATGTGATCTTCAAGTTTTCTTTCTTTTCATCTGTCCAATACTTTTCAGGTGTAATTACATCAGAATCATTTGTATTTGTTTCACCATTCCACGCCTTGATTTCTCCATTTTCAATAAATAAAGTCAACGGCATATAGATCAATGGATTTCCATCATTATCATAACGTACAACATTTTCATCACCAGAAGCATTCTTTTCAATCAAAAGATTAGCGATATCTTCATAAAAATCATGATCATTATCACGATCTAATCGAACATTATAATAATACGCTTGCATATCATTTTCTTTTAACACTTCCGCAAGCATAGGAATGTACGCTTGACACCATGGACATTTAGGAAAACTCATATATAAGATGCCTGTACCATGTTCAATAAATGTTTTTAAGTTATCTTTTTGCATGAGCTGAAACATACTATCATCTTTTAATTGATCATATTGTTCTGTTAAAGGCGCACTTGTATCAATTTCTGTTTTTTCAGAAGTTGAAGTTGTAGAAGAAACGGATTGCTTTGTTGAAGAACATCCACTCAAAAACATGAAACTACACAATACAGCTGAAACAAATCTTTTCATATATTAATACCTCAATGCGTTTCATTCTACAGATGTTCACATAGACTTGCAAGCAATGTGATTCAATTTATGATCGTCTCCAATCACAAGAATTTCATCTGCAATTTTAGAAGCAAATGAAGCATCGTGTGTTGCTATGACCATTGTCTTTCCACTCTTCTTGATTGCTAATAAAAACTCTGTTAACCATGTCTGTGTTTTTGCATCCAACGAAGCAATTGGTTCATCTAATACTAACAAATCCGGATTTTGAGAAAGTACGCATCCTAATGCAACCTTTCTTTTTTCGCCTCCGCTCAATTGATAAGGCGCTCGATCTTTTAATTTTTCCAGATCCAACAATTTCAAAATATCTTGCACCCTTTTATCAATTTCCTCTTCAGATAGATGCATTTGTGATGGCGCAAATGCAATCTCTTCGTACACATGTGTCGAAAATAACTGTGCATCACTATTTTGAAAAACATAACCAATTCTTTGATGAAAGCTTTTAGATTTCACAGGATCATCTAAATACTTTTTATCGATAACAACATCATCAAATACATACTTACCATAATCTGGCAAAAGCAAACCATTCATAATTTTTAATAAGGTAGACTTTCCGCATCCATTATTCCCCATTAAAACAACACAATTACCTTTATGTACCGAAAAACTAATATGATCTAAGACCATTTGATCTTCATATCCAAAACACACATCACAAAATGAAAGCATACTATCTCTCCAAATATAAAAACACTGCGATTTCAATAATCAACAATCCAAAAATCAAAATATCATATCGATTCACACACATATGCATATGACTATAATACACACCTGTAAAGCCCCTACACTTCATAGCATCATACATCTGTTGACTATGTTGTTGCGAACGAATAAAAGTCATACCACTAACATTTGTCATCATTGTACCTTTTTCTTTCCTTTTTCCAATGATGCGGCATGTTAAAGCGAGTAATATTTCTTCACAACTTCTAGAAAGAATAACAATATATTTAAATGTCGTGTCCAATGTAAATATAAAAATATCTGGTATGTGCAGCATTTTTAAACAAGAAATGATTTCATTAGACGAATACAACAAATGAAAAACACTTAACAAACTCGTAGAAATAAAAACCTTCAAAGAAACTGTCAATAACGTCTTTCCATTTCCCATACACAATGCAGGTAATAAAATAAAACAACTAAACAAAAATGCACGTATACTATAACGCATAACGTAAGTAAGACTATTTATATCTAAAAAACACAACTTCACAATCAAGCACGCAAAAATAACATATGTAAAAAACATATTTTTTGACAAAGCCATTAACAATATCGTAATCACAACAAAAACCAGAAAAAATATTGCTTCTTGTTTTTCTTTTTTGAACACAACCCTTTGAAATCTAGCAATAGTTGAACCTATCTGTAATAACGTCTTTTGTAAAAAAGACGTATTAGATTTCTGTGCTGTATAATTTTCTTCTTTTGTTAACCAACTAGGTATATTTTCCATTAGTATTTTTTCTTCAACTTTACCGCAACCAATTTAAAGATAATGATCAATAAGCCAACACCAACGATTGCACTTATATAATACCCCAAAACATCCGGTAAGCCTTGCAAAGAATAATCCGGTAATAAAGCTTCTAAGCTAAAACCATTCAGCATGCCTGTTGGTGAATACCCAATTTGTGATGCAATTTCACTCACATCCCATTCACCCCATGCTGTACCTTGTGCAATCAAACCCAAAGGTACAAGAGCTACCATTACACCTAACAGAAGGAATACGGACTTATTAGAAGTATGTTGTGAAGATATAAGATTTGGCTGTGTCTTAAACAAATACGCTAATACACCTGTGGTAAATATACCTTCTACAAAGCCAAATAATGTTAAATGTTCCAATAGCATCGCAGGTACTGAAATACTTAAATCATATGGACAATATAATGCATTGCCAGATGCATCATGGAATAACATAGGCTGAATGCCAAATTCAATCGACGCACACAAAGCAGCTACATTGATAGCTATATAAGAGCTCACAAATGCTGCAAACAATTTTCTAGAATTGCTTTTTGCATTTTTACTCAATAAGCGATAAAGAAAATATCCAACAAAAGGCAAAACAAAAGCCATATTAAAGCAATTCGCACCAAATGCTAAAATACCTCCATCACCAAATAATACTGCCTGTATCAATAAAGCAACACTCACTGCAATACACGCTGCATCAGGTCCTAATAGGATTGCCAATAAAGTACCACCTATTGCATGGCCTGAACTACCACCAACAATTGGTATATTGAACATCATCACAACAAAGCTAAAAGCTGCACCAACACCAA
>ERZ808240.4910-NODE-4910-length-11332-cov-3.012326_pt1 | contig 11332 bp, 9 predicted proteins | sample MGYA00521084_ERZ808240 | MGnify/ENA primary metagenome ERZ808240 (study PRJEB31516, sample SAMN03275571) | gut metagenome | biome: mammalia-associated habitat; material: feces | host: Papio cynocephalus | place: Kenya | collected 2012-08-06 ... | reverse complement strand
TTCAACTTTTTTTCCTATATTCGGTAATTTTGATAATTCTCCCATAAAACACTTCTCCTTCTTAAACTTCAAATTCGTCTCTCAGTCAAACTCAACGGCTTACTGAAATTTTCAGAGTCACTTCGTATAAATGACAACAAAGCTTTTTCCTTTTAAAATCTCCCTAACTTCAACATTGTCAAATCCAGCTTGTTTTCCAAATTCAATCAGCTGTTCTGGATCATATTTCTTAAAACCTTTCTCTGTATAAGAAAGTTTGTCAAGCCATTCTTTTGTATATACAACATTATAAAACGAAGAACCTTCTTTAAGCGTTCTATATATTTCTGATAAACCTTTTACCGTATCGCTCCAAAAATAAACTGTATTAATTGATGTAACTGCGTCAAAATGGTTTTCTGAATATTTCAAATTGCAACAATCACCAATCTCAAGAAACAACTTTCCGTCACACATAGCCTTTTTATTTCTTTTACTTGCCAGAAATTTCATATCTTCGGAAATATCTATACCATACAGATTAACTTTCGCTTTCTTGTAGATGCGCTTAAGCAAATAGCCATTTCCATAACCAATATCCAATACATTTTCATTATCAGATATATTAAGTATCGAAACCGTCTTCTTATACATAGCTTCATTAATAATATTCATTAAGACGCAACAAACTTTCCCAACAAAGCCATGTGGATTTCCAAATTGTCCACCTATATATTCCGTGAATTTACTCATATAATCACCTTTCGTTTAGTGAATCGAATTTTACCAGTTCGCTAAATTCCAATTTATCGCACTGTCCAATTTCCTACATTATACCATATCCCTCCCGAAAAAACAATACATACCCTGCTTGCAGGGCAAATAAATCACAGAAAGGAGGTATCGTCAGTGGCAGGAAAAGAGCTGAAAGCGACAGAGAAAACCGTCTTGAAGCACTCCCGTGACGGCGTTCTCGAACAAAATCTTGCAGACGGTTCGGCAAAGAAGGTCAGCAGTAAAGTCGAAGAAGCCGTACTGAAAACAGCAAGACCCGATGATGAACGCTTTGACAAGCTGAAAGCGGCTGGGCTTGTTGTCGAAGATGTGAAAAAGCCTGACCATCGCAAGTTGCAGTTTGGACGGAACAATCCCGATAACACTTGGGCAGAAGCTGTATATGGCAATAAGCCTGCGGAACAATCGTCTTTAGTTTCTAATGAGCAGTATCAGGCCTCGGAAATAACAGTACCCGTTACTCAAAGGGAGCTTGCCGAACCGGAGCATAGCACACTCGGAAGCGAGAGCATTACTCCAAAGGCACAAAGGCGGTTTTCTTACAAATCCGATGAAAAGTATCAGTCTTCCGAAAGTACGGTATCTGTATCGGCAACGGAATTTGCTGAAATGGAGCAGACTTCTTTCAAGGCTGAGGATTTAAAAGACTTTGACCCGTCAAAATCACGATTACAGCATAGCTTCTGTTCCGATGATGAATACACCACATCAGACGAGGTTGTAGAAGCTACTGCCGAGGACTTGAAGCCAAAATCAAAGCTCACTTTCAAAAGCAATGAAGAGTATGTCAATTCCGAAGAGGGCGTAGAAATTGATGGTGCTGAATTTGTAGGACAGCAGACAGAGGAAAAGACGGAAAGCAAGCTAAAGGATAAGAAAACCCGAAAAGGCTTGAAAGATAAATCCTCTGCTGCCGAGAAACTGACCGACAAGGACGGAAATCCCGTTCTTTGCTTTGATGCCAATGCTGCTCCCGACAGAAAGCTAACTCACGGAGAAAAGAAGCTGAAGCGGCGAATACCCAAGGACGAGAAAAAGGTCTATAAGCTCAAGAAAAGGCTTGACAAGGCTGAGGACAAGCTCCCTCATCAGAGAGTATTCCACGTCCGTAAGGAATGGAACTCCGAAAAGCAGAAAATGCAGAGAAAGCTCAAACTTGAAAAAGAGGTTAAACCTCTTCCCAAGCCTAACATCGTTCAAAAGGGTGTTCAGGGAGCTAAACACGCTGTTACAACTGCCGTCTCGGGTACTGTTCATCAGCAAATCTCCAAGTATGAGGATGAAAACCAAACGCTGAAAGCGGCTCACGGAACAGAAAAAGTTGCGGAGTCTGCTCTGCGTTTCGCTTCTCATAAGGTCAAGGCTACAAATCAGAAGTTAAAGGAACAGCCTTACAAAAAGGTTTCCAAGCTGAAATTTGATACCGAAAATGCACACAAGAAGCTAAATCAGCACAAGGTCGCTCTCGACCATAAGACCGAGCAGCAGACCAAGAAGGAAGCAAATAAGGACGCTAAGAAAGCTCTCAAAAAGGCACAGCAGAAGCAAAATCAGAAAAATGCGGCAAAAACAGCAAAGAAAGGTGCTACGACCGCAGGCAAAAAGGCTGGCGAAGCGGCAAAAGATGTAGGACAGGTTATCGTCAAGGCAATAGCGAATAACAAGGTGGTTATAATCATCTTGATTATATTTCTCTTGCTTTTTGGTCTTATCCTATCTCTCGGCTCGTCTCTTTTCACATCGCTTGCCGATACGGGAACTATGGTAATTGCTTCTTCCTACACATCGGACGAGGAGGATATTTATGCGGCAAATGATTATATGACCTCTCTTGAAAATAATCTGAACGACCAAATTAACAATATCCCGAATGTCTATGTGGGATGGAATGAATACAACTACTATATCGACCCCATTCAGCACGACCCGTATGAACTCATATCTTATCTGACAGCTATGGAAATAGACTTTGAATACGATGCTGAAATACAGGGTCTTATTCAGGAGATTTTCAATGCGTTGTATACTCTCGAAGTTGAGTCTATACACGAAGTACGCTCATATCAGTATATTGATTACGATGAGGAAGGCAATGAGGTATTAGTAACCGTGTATTACGACTACTATATCCTGAATGTAACGCTGACAGCTAACGATTGGGACAGCGTGGTCAAGCCAAAACTTGAAGCGGCTGGCGTTTATGATTTGTATTTGCTGTTGCTCGAAACTAAGGGTAATAAACCCGATTTGTTCTAAAGGAGGAGATAATTTGCCTACACCACTTGAAAAAACCGAGGCATTGCTTGAAAAAGCTATTGCCGACTTGGAGAGTATTCGAGCAAAGAAAGCCGATATTCTTGAAAAAGAAAAGCAAGGTATCGCTCGTGTAAGCTCTCTTGAAAACACCCGTATTTTACAGCTTGTTAATCTGAGTAAGATTGACAGTTCTCAGCTTAAAGCTCTGCTTATGGCTGAACAGCCGAAGCCTGTTGAACAGGTTGCAATACCTGAAACTACGAATTTTGTTACAGAAAGGATTACCGAAGATGAAGAAGATGAGTAAAATTCTTTGCTCCGTACTTGTGATGTGCGGAGCTTTTTCAATGTCTGCTATGAGCGTTTACGCTACGGGAGATATTCTCATTGACGAACCTCTTGAAATGGAAGAAGCGGTTACAACCGTTGTATCTTCCGAAGTTCTCGAAAGCGGAGAACTCCCCGTTATTTCTGAGGACAAAGTTATTGAGTATCCTACTCCCGAAGTGAATGTCTTTGAGAAAAATGACGATGACGAGGAAAACGCAGAAACAACCATCGTTCAGGATGGTGAAGCTCCTACGCTTGGACTTCCCGAAGGAAACGCTACAATTATCGAAGATGTGTCGGCAGATGTTGTTGACCGTCAGTTTATCGCCATTCAGAGTAAGAACGGCAACACATTCTATATCGTAATCGACAAGGACAGCAAGGGCAAGGAAAATGTGTACTTTATGAACTTGGTTGACGAGTACGATATGCTCGCATTTGCCCAAGATTTCCCCGAAGGTGTAACCGTTGAAACTCCTGACGGCGAACAGGTTGAGCCTGTTACAGACGCAGAGGGTAATGTTATTGAAACTCCCGATGATACCTCTGAGGGTGAAAAGGACAATAAGACGGAGAAAACCGAGAACGAGGGTGGCGGAAACAATACGCTTCTTATCCTTGTAGGCGTTCTTGCTCTTGCAGGCGGCGGTGCTTTCTACTACTTTAAGGTTTACAAGGCAAAGCCGAAGGCTCCGAAGCAGTCCCTTTACGACGAGGACGAGGAGGAATACGAGGAAGAAACCGTAAACGAGGACGATGTTGCTGACGAGGATAGCGAGGAGTAATCCTAAACCCCGATTTTTTCGGGGTGATACATAAAAATGTTTTTCAATACATTGTTTTTTTTGAATTTGTTGTGTTATAATAAAAGAAAAAGCTTACTTAGGAGGTTTTAATATGGCATTGAAAAAGATAATGTTTAGGGTTCTACTTTCCTCACCATCTGATGTGGAAATAGAACGAAATCATATAACAGAAATAATTTCTGAAATTAATGATGCCAATAAGGACACTCCATTTGGCATTGAATTATTTAAATGGGAAGCGGATGTTTCGCCTGATTTGAAAGGACATGATGGGCAAGCTGATATTGATAAAACTTTTGATTATAAACATGCAGATTTGTTAATTGGGTTGTTTTATAAAAAACTTGGAAAAGGGACTATACACGAAATTGATGAAGCATTGGAAATTAGGAAACACTATGGCTTGCCCGAAATAAAACTGTTTTTTAAAGAACGAAACGAAGATTTAGGTTCTTTATCGGAAGAAGATTTAAAACAGATTAAAGAATTTAACGATAAGAAAAATGAATATATGAAGTTGGGTATAGTGGGAAAATATACTTGTCCATCAGATTTTGTTGGTATTTGCAGAAAAGAAGTGATGAAATTTTTTAATAATGCTAAATCAGCGTTTGTTCGAGAACAATATATTTCATCATTACAATGTCAATTCATTCCACAAGACAAAGTTACCAAAGTCAACGCATATAAAATGTGTTTTTTTCGAAATGAAACTGCAAAATTAACAATAAAAGAACTTGCTAAAAAGGCACAAATAAGTGAACGTAAAATAAAAAAATATGAAAAAATGGTATATACCTCTGGAAAATTTGAATTTCCAGAGTGTCCCTCAATAGATTTACTAAAAATTGAAGAAGTATTGGGCGTAAATCGTGGAGGCTTATCTATTTCTACGGATGATATTAAAAATATTGAATACAAAGAATACTACAAACAAAATAAAGGACTTATAAGTCTATCAAATAAGTGTATCGTTAAACATAATGTAGTTGTTTTTGATTTTGATGGAACTCTTGCTGATGCAAATGTTAAAAGAACTACTTGGCAGAGATTGTGGGAAAAATTAGGATATTAACTTAGCCTTTGTAGTGACTTGCACGAACAATTTGATGCAAAAAAAATTACACATCAAGAATGGTGTGACAAAACTGCTGAATATTTTATAAAAGGCGGGTTAAATATTAACACACTTGTTGAAATATCTAAAGATATCACCCTAGTTGAAGGCTTTGTTAAAACTATTGAGCAACTAAAAAATAATAATGTAAAAATGTATATTGTATCGGGTTCCGTTACTGATGTAATTATAAGCGTCTTAGGCAAATACACAAACTACTTCGAGGACATATCTGCAAATGAATTTATATTTGATGATGGAGGAACTTTAAAATATATTAAAGGAACTGAGTTTGACTTTGAAGGTAAAGCAGTATATATTCGTCGACTTGTTGATAATAATGAAATACCGCCAAAGCAAATATTGTTTGTTGGAAATTCATTTAACGATGCCCATGTTTACCTTTCGGGGTGTTCTACTTTATGTGTAAATCCACAGCAAACCAACTCACATAATAAGAAATATTGGCATTATTCTATAGATGATATGAAAAATTTAACAGAAATCTTATCTTACATTTTATAAATTCCTTACATAGAGCTTACCACAAGGTAGGCTCTTTTTATTTTCAATACGAAATGATTGATTAAGTATATATAGTTTGTGAGTATAAAAGGAAAGATGCAAACGAAGATACCATTGACGAGGAAACTTCCGACTATGATGAGGAATAAACCTCACAAGCACGAGGAATCAGGCTTGGCACATATTGCTTTTTTACCAGTTGTGTGCTACAATAAATGTAAATATAAGGATTTTCACAAACCAATTGAATACAAATCATATTTAATGAGGTGCTTTTATGGAGGGTAAGAAGAAAGAAATTTTAATGGCATTCTTTGATATACTTGGCACATCTAAATTATTGAATAAGGGTGATTATCAAACAGTATATGATTATTATGCTTTTATGGCTAAATTGTGTTCTGATTCCCATACCCCAATTGCTGTTGTAGATCATATAACTAGATTGTTTAATCCTGAATTGGAACACTCAAATATACGATACACAATTATTAACTATGAATTGAAACACTGTTTTTTTAGCGATACATTCTTATTATGGATAGAATTAGATTCTATCTTACAACCAACCCTTGCTGGGTTTCTTGAAAAATGTTGCATTATTTTTTGCGAAGCGCTTAAGAGAGGAATTCCATTAAGAGGCGTTATTTCTTCTGGCTCTGCTATTATGGATGAAGAAAATCATATTTTTTTAGGAAAACCAATTGCTGAAGCCGCAAAAGCTGAACCTCGTCAGAATTGGTTGGGAGTTGGTATGGGGAAATCAATTTGCAATATTCATCCTATGGATATGAAATATGTTCTTCCTTATCAAAAACATTTAAAGTTTGAAAAAGAAGAAATGCTTAGTGGATGGGTACTTGATTGGGCTACATGGTGGCGAGAAAATGAAGAAGCTGACGCCATCCAATTTATAAATCATATGAACACAGACATCTCGTTTGAAAGTTACTATAATAACTGTATTTCTTTTATTAAAGCTTCAAAACAAAGAGAAGCAGTATGGAATGCATTTATGATATTTCAAGATATACATAAATTATCTGAACTTTGTGCAATAGGCAATGATATAAAAGAAGAACAAAAAGTTATAAGGCAGCAAGGAATTGAATTACTTACATCTACAAAAATAACTGACAGCATAAATTATATCTTGAATCTAAATAGCACGGATTGGTTAAATGAGGATGACAGAAATATTTTGAAAAAATTTAGAGATGGATAATTACTGATAAATGGGGAGTTTAAGGCATTAAATTATTATAAAGACGATATTTATCTTTGAAACATCGTGCTATTTGCAATCTAGACAATTTCACTAGATACATATTGTTTTTTGCAAGTTAATATGGTATAATTAAATAATAAATGCGCCAGTTCTTTCCCATTTCATTCATTGTTAAAGTCATTTCGCCAGAATCTAAAAGGGGTGTATGTGATGAAAATAAAAGTGGTTAATTTTTTATCTATAAAGCATGCTGAATTTGAAATTGAAAAAGGAATAAGTGTAATAGCAGGAAAAAATGGAAGCGGAAAATCACAATTACTTCTTGGAATTGCTCAAAAGATTTCCAAATCTAATCTATCGGAAGAATTAGGCTTTTCAAAAAAGATGGTTGATATTAACGTTCCTCAAATCGAAATCGAAACAATGCCAGAACTTGTTCTCTATAGACCCCCTATTAGACAACTCGGCGAAAGTGATAAAACGGTCGAATTTGGTTTTTGCAGACCACTGAACCAGTTTATTAACAGCAATGATTTAACAGGATATACTAATCAAATACAGAATCGTGCTAAAAACATCTATGCAATAATATCAAATTTTGCAATTGCAGCAAATAATAAATCTGCTACTTCTACTATGCAAGAAAGATGGAAAATACTCGCAAAAACCTTTTTAACCGTGTTTGGTAAAGAGTTATTATATGACATCAATATATTTAACGGCATAAAGGTTGGAGTACGTATAGATTCCGATTCAATATGTTCATTAAACACATTAAGTACAGGCGAACTGGAATTTATTTCGTTAATGTGTGATTTATTGCTTGAGTATAATATTCTTAACCCAGATGATTGTGATGGAAAAGAAATCAATAAAATGACAAAGCAAAAAATTAGCAAGGCTGACATGATTTTAATTGATGAACTTGATTCGCACTTTCATCCTGATTTGCAACGCAAGATTCTCAATTCTATTAAAGACTTATGTCAAGATAAGTATGTAATAATATCTACTCATTCACCCTCAGTTATGCTTTCTGTATCTCCTGATAGATTGTTCTATTTAGAAAAGAGTGAAGATTGTTATTCTGAAAAAAGCCATTCATATCAAAATCAAATAACTAAAATATCAGAAGATAGTATGATGTTTCAAAAAATCAGTGAGCTTTATAGCGGATTTTCCACTGATATTAGGTTTGCTGAATACCTTAGAAATTCTGAGGTGTATGAGTTGGTAAAATATGCTGAAGAGTGCATGAAAGACCCTGATGTTTTTGAAGGAGATAAGGGGAAAGAAACTGGCACACAAGAATATGCTATTCAAAACTTCCTTTTAGCATATGATAATCCAGTTATCGTAGAAATTGGTTGTGGACTAGGAAGGACCTTAGCGGCGTTTAATTCCTTGGATTCTGAGTTTCTTAGCAAAATCTCGTATTTTGGCGTGGATATAAAACTAGAGAATGTTCAAGGAATACTTAAATATGCAGAAGAAAAAAGAATTTCATGCAAATTCAAAGAATTTAATGCTGGATTACAATTCGATAAAAAAGCCGATATTTGTATTTTTGCAAATGTTATCCATAAAATACCACGCAAATATTTGGTGAGTGAGTTAAAAAAATACCTTGGCTATCTAAAACAGGGTGGGAAAGCCTTGATTTTAGAATGTCTTGAACTGCCAGTTGGAGAAAAAGATTACGTTGTTTTTGATTTTAGCGCCCTTAAATTATTGCTTAATAAAAGTTTGCATAATGGGTCATTAAGTATTAAACAAGCTACCCCAAAAACATATACTGGTATTCCATTAATGAATGCAGTTATCACAGTGAATTCGCCAGATAGTATAGAAATTCAAGACAGTGATTTAATTGTTGCCCTACAAAATATTGTAAAAAGTGAATGCAAAAAACTTAATGAACATTTTTCAGAGAAGACACTCCTCAGTAGCAGGGCGTTTGCACATACAACCCATAATTTATCTCACGCACAGATGGCTCTTTTGTATTTGTAATAATTAAAATTATCTTTTATGCGGATATAGAACAATTAACGTATTACAACGATATGCGAGGAATTGAAATGAGCGACAGACTTGCGCTTGACCGTGCGACATATAAGAAGATTAAAGGGTTTGAACGAAATCAGATGGAACAGTTCTTGGCTGATATTTATGCCAATGCTGTCGAAGATGTGGCTGAAAATAATGTCGTTTCACTTGATATGGATAAGCTCCGCAAGGAAATCGGAGAAATCAAGGGCGTTGGCGAAAGCCGCTTGAATGAGATTATGTCAGTGATTGAGAAGAATTTTTCGGCTGAATGATTTTTTCACAGGGGAAAGATTTTATGAAAAAGATATTGCTTGATAACGCTCTTGAATCGTGGAGCATTGCAGTGAAATACTGTAACAATATAAAAAATGGATTATGTACGCTTCACTATCAAAAAACATTCGTTTCTTCTTTGCACAATGCAATAGAATTGTTGTTAAAGCAAATTATGCTTGATAACAATGACCATTCAATCATTGATAAAATGAAGGTCAAAAATGAAGATGATGCAATGCTTCAACTTAATTATTATAAATCTACGTCTTTAAACGAATTTTTCAAATCATTGTCAGATGATGATAGAGATAAACTTCGTTCCATCGAATTCAAGGATTTAATAGAAAAAAGTACACAGCTAATCAAGTCCGCTTTGACTAAACTGAATATTGTTTCTATTAAAGAAGAACTTAAAAAACTGCAAAGCCTTAGAAATAATGAAACCCATTTCTATATTTCAAAGGCGGATTACTTATCTGAAGATGATTTCGTAGTGTTACATAATTTAATGATTATTATCTTTGAAGTAATGCAAGAATATCACCTTTTGCCTTACTGGGGAAAAGCGTGTGACAAATACAAACAATTAGAATTTAATACTACTTCTATAAATAGTTTTTCATATTCTTCTGCCGTGCATTCTTCTCCTATTGCAAAAAGCATCTCAAATACACTTTCAGGCAAACAACTCTTTTGTTACAGTGACGAACCGTTTGACTTAACCGAACAATATTTTGATGAATTGAATGAAGCTAATGAACAATCCAGCTATACTTTTAATGAGATTTTATCCATTATCACTATGATGAAACACTATGAAATAATCAGTTTCATTTCAGAGCAAGTAAGTGATGAAGCAGAATTAGATACTGGTGAAATTATACCTCCACAATACGAACACATAATTGATATTACTCTTTAGTACACTACAATTAAATCAAAAGAGCACTCACAACTGAACATTACATAAGAGCTTCTCACACGAGAGGCTCTTTTTTTATTCCAAAACGAAAGGATGATTTCAGTATGCAGTTAGTGATTGCAGAAAAGCCGAGTGTCGGGGTGGCACTGGCTAAAGCTCTCGGTGTAACCGAAAAGAAGGACGGATATATTGAGGGTAACGGATATATCGTGTCTTGGTGCGTGGGACATCTTGTTTCTCTCGCCAATGCCGATATGTACGACGAGAAGTTCAAGAAGTGGGATATTGCAGACCTCCCTATTATCCCCGATGAGTGGCAGTTCGTCATTGCCGAGGATAAGGATAAGCAATTCGGTATTCTTCGTCAGCTTATGGACGACAGCCGAGTAACCGAGGTTGTGAACGCTTGCGACGCAGGTCGTGAAGGTGAGCTTATCTTCCGTCTTGTGTATAACAAGGCACTCTGTACCAAACCTATCAAGCGGCTCTGGATTTCCTCAATGGAAGAAAAGGCTATCCGTGACGGCTTTGATAATCTCAGGGACGGCAAGGATTATGAAAATCTCTATCAGTCAGCTCTATGCCGTGCAAAGGCGGATTGGATTGTGGGTATCAATGCTACAAGACTTTTCTCCAAGCTCTACAACAGAACGCTGAATGTTGGCAGAGTTCAGACGCCAACTCTTGCAATGCTCTATGAGCGTGAGAGCAGTATCAGCAATTTTCAGAAGGAAAAGTATTGGAGTGTCCATCTGAAATCTGTTGGACTTGACGCAGTACACGAAAAGGTCAAGGAACAGGGCGAAGCTGAGAATATCCGCAAAGATTGCGACGGTAAGGAAGCTATCGTGAAGTCGGTAAAGACGGAAAGAAAGACCGTAAATCCCCCACATCTTTACGACCTTACCACTCTCCAGAGAGAAGCAAACAGACTTTACGGCTTCACGGCACAGCAGACCCTCGACTATACACAGTCGCTCTATGAAATGAAGCTCGTAACCTATCCGAGAACGGACAGCCAGTATATTACCGACGATATGGACGGT
>ERZ808240.4909-NODE-4909-length-11332-cov-3.770063_pt1 | contig 11332 bp, 12 predicted proteins | sample MGYA00521084_ERZ808240 | MGnify/ENA primary metagenome ERZ808240 (study PRJEB31516, sample SAMN03275571) | gut metagenome | biome: mammalia-associated habitat; material: feces | host: Papio cynocephalus | place: Kenya | collected 2012-08-06 ... | reverse complement strand
AAAACCGGGAACAAAGACAGATACAAAGGTGCGCCTGAAAGGAAAAGGTGTTCCGTCACTTCGCAACCCACAGGTTCGCGGTGACCATTATGTAACACTTGTAATCCAGACACCGGAGAAGCTGAGCCATGAGGCAAAAGAAGCACTCCGAAAGTTTGATGAACTGACAGGAAATACACTGAATCAGACAGGAAAATCCACAGATGAGAAACCTGAGAAAAAGAAGAAAAAAGGATTCATGGGTAAAATAAAGGAAATGAAAGAAGACCTTGATGATTAAAATCATCAAGGTCTTCTTTAAGCTGTCTGGCGTCTTAGGCGGCCGGCGATGAGGGCGAGGCTTAAGAATGCCAGGGCGAAGAGGAGCTGTATGCCATAACAGGTGTACAGAGTGTGAAGTTGTGAGCTGTTGAAAGTGTTGTGGTGTTTCAGCAGGTCATTTGCTACTTCATACCAGTAGACCGGCAGGAACTGGGCGATTTTCTGTACACTTTTTCCGAGAATATCCATACTGACGAAAACTCCGCACAGGAAGGACATTCCGAGGGTGATTACATTTACAACTGCGCTGACCAGCTGTTCTTTGTCTGTAAATGTGGAGACAAAGAATGCGAGACTTAGTGCAGATAATGACATCATAAAGCTGTTTGTCAGATAGTACGGAAGGTTTGGGTCTGTCAGAAATGTCTTTCCGTACAGTATGACTGGAAGCAAGGTACATAAAACCCAGACTGTAAGACCGATGACTGCACAGCCCAGCGCAAGCTGGAGACTGAGTCTCCGGCTGGAAATGGAGGCGCAGAGGATCCGTGAGCGGATCTGCGGATTATTAAATGAAATCATAATAGTCGTAATGACATAGCACAGAATGGAAAGGATAATGTAAGGCATATACTGATACATGAATGCATGCATCGGAGTATTTCCACCATATCCATTCTGGTCAAGCATTGTTACCTGAGATTTTTCCGCCATGGCGTCCTGGAGCATCACAGAGGCATCTCTGGCTGAGTAACCGGAGGCGAGAAGCATATGCATTTCCTGAACCCATGCATTTACCTGGCTGTCTACATAGTAACCACTTGTACTACCCGGAACTTTTGTGACGGTAAGACCGGCAGTTCCGTCTTTGCAATCCTGGGTGAAATTTTCCGGGATTGTCAGCACATAATAGACATGCCGGTAGAATAAATTGTCCTGAATGGCGCTCTTAGTATCCGGAATATCAATCAGATTGTGGCAAGAGGCCAGGTAATCGGTCAGAGCTTTGGACACAGGACTTTTGTCATGGTCAATAATTGCAATGTCAAGTTTTGTCTGCTCGAACATTTTATCGGTATTGGTAAGTTCACTCTTTTGTACAGCAATCGTAATTGTGAGAAAAATCATAATATACATGAAGACATACCCGAGATTTCTCTTCGTAATTGTCATAAATCCTTTAAATACTGTCATAACGTTCCCTCCTTACTCCAAGAAATGCGATGCCGAGGAAGAGAAGACTCATGATCAGCAGAGTAATCATACATCTCTGGTATCTTGTAGTATCATTGTAGACACTGATGCAGTAGTAGGCATCACTTAAGACTGCTGCCGGATTGATGCGGTTCAGAATCGGTGCATTCTGTTCTACCGCGTCTTTCATATTGCCGAACATCAGACCGGATAAAAAGCCAAGCAGCAGAGTTGCGGCGGTGCAGATGCCGATTTTTGCAGCAAATGTAAGTTTTTCGATGCATCCGATCATAAGCCCCAGGCAGATCCCGATGAGACTTCCCATGAAATTAGTGACAAGGATTGCCGGAAAGTTATTACCAAGATTGATGCCAAGGATATTATTCAAATAAAAAGTCAGAATCATTACATTAATAAAATGTATGAAAATCAGCACCAGCATATCGACAAAGACAAGAAACTGTTTCCGGTAAGGGGTAATACTTTGTCTTGCGCCAAGAGCGCTTAAGTTTGCCTGGGTATCTTGAACTGCCTCAATGCTCAGATAAGCACCATTCATACATGCATAGGCAATGAGTGCGAAGAAATATAATACAGTCGGATCCAGTGTTTTTCCACCCACATTTTTTTCAGTGAGGGAGCTTCTGTCTGTCTGCATGGAAGAGACAGCATCTGCCAGACGTTCCGGGTGAGTCAGGGCAATCTCTTTGAACAGATGTGCATTCTGATTGTAAGTATTTAAAAGTGAAGTCAGGATACTCTGGTTGACTCCGTTTTTGGTGATTGTGAGAGACGGAGTCTCTTTTACATAGTAGATTCCCATAATCTCATCATTTTCCAGTTTTGTCTTTGCATCTTTTTCGTCTTTTACATCCTGAATATCCAGAATCTCACCATTCATGGCATTGAGAAAATCTGCAAAAAATGTGCCAGATGACATGCCTTCCATATTTGAAAATGTGTCTGCATCTGTAGTCAGAGAGAGAATATCCTGCTCAGAAGTTTTCGCAGTTTCAGACGATTTCGTGTCGAGTTTATTGATCACAGCGACCGGCACCGGATCCCAGTCGGAATCTCCGGTTGCGGACACGCCGGTGTTTCCGAAGGAAATGTAGAACAGGGTGCCCAGGATAATTGGAAATGCAAGTGCCCAGAACATCATCGGACGGTTCCTGGTGATCTGTATGAAACGATATTTAATTAAATGCCACATAAAAATCCCTCCTTAGTCCCGAAGGTCTTTTCCTGTAATTTCCAGGAAGACATCGTTGAGTGTCGGAAGTTCTGAAAATACGCGCCCGAAGGAAATGTTGTGGTCGCCCAGATATTTTAACAGGTTGATCAGGTTGTGCTTACCGCCACTTAGACGGAGCTTTAACACCTGCGCATCATAAGTGAGTTCAAAGACATTTGGCATGGCTCGGATTTCAGTTAATGCTTTTTCGCTTAAGTTTACAGCTTCAATGGTAATTGTTTCACCGGTCTTGATCATATTTTTCAGCTCTTCGCATGTTCCGGTCGCAAGTACATGACCATGGTCAATGATTGCAATACGGCTGCAGATTTGCTCCACTTCCTCCATATAATGAGATGTATAGATAATTGTGGAGCCCTGGCGGTTCAGTTCTACGATTCCCTCAAGAATACGGTTACGGCTCTGTGGATCGACGGCTACGGTCGGTTCATCCATAATGATAAGCTTTGGTTTGTGGGCAATGCCGCAGGCAATGTTGAGTCTCCGAAGAAGTCCGCCGGATAATTTGCCGGGACGCTTCTTTTCATATTCAGTGAGTCCGACAAATTCCAGGGCTTCATCTACCAGTTCTTTTCTTCGTTTTTTATCAGATACATACAGACCGCAGAAATAATCGACATTTTCACGGACACTCATCTGGTTAAATACCGCAACATTTTGCATGACAACACCGATTTCTTTTTTGATGTCATAGCTGTCCGGAGTCATGTCTTTGCCAAAGATCTGAATGGTGCCTTTGTCGTATTTTAACAGAGCCAGCATACAGCCGATAGCTGTGGATTTTCCAGAGCCGTTTGGTCCCAGAAGTCCGAAGATTTCACCTTCCTTGATATCCAGGTTCAGGTGATCCAGGGCAATCAGATCGCCATATCTTTTTACAAGATTTTCAATATGAATCATAGGAAATCCCTCCATTCCTCAGTTTTTATTTCTTACTTGTAATTATAAATGTCTTATGCTTATAATGTTAGTGGCAGGCGTCATAAAACCATATGACAAATGTCATAAATTTAGATACTGAGCTATCGAAATCAAAAAATGAAGGAGAAAAATATGAGGCAAATGACAGGACGGATTCTGCTAATTTTATATAGTTTTATCTTTCTTTTGATTTCTCCGGCGGATTTAAGTTTTGTGGTGGGAATTCTGACCGCAGTCATCTGTGTTGGTGTTCAGATATATTTGCAGGAAACATGGGAAGAGCTTTTGCTTTTTGCCTGCCTGTTTGCGGGAGCATGGGCATGTCGTGGAATTTGTTATTTTTTTCCTGTAATGTTGTATGGGTTCTGGAATAAAAAGAACCGGGGTATATCGGCCGCTGCATTTGCCGGAGCGATGTTTGTCAGTGCTTTTGGAAATGTGAATCTGGAAAAGAAAGAAATGTTTCTTTTGGTATTTGGAGTTTTATTGTCATTATTTTTAAAGAAAATGGAAGATGATTATGAAAGTCTGGAGTATGAATATAAAAAGACCCGTGATGACAGCAGGGAACGCAATCTTCTTTTGCAGGAAAAGAACCGCAATCTGATTGAAAAGCAGGACTATGAGATCTATACGGCGACACTTAAGGAGCGGAACCGCATTGCCAGAGAGATTCATGATAATGTAGGACATTTGCTCTCCAGATCGATTCTGATGGTGGGAGCTATGAAGATTGTAAATGAGGAGGAAAGCCTGGCGCCTTCTATTGCTCAACTGGAAGAGACACTGAATACGGCTATGACCAGTGTGCGGGAAAGTGTCCATGATCTTCATGATGATTCGGTGAATCTAAAGGAAGTGACACAGGAACTGGTGGAAGCATTTTCTTTTTGTCCGGTGGAACTTTCTTATGACATGGGATATGATGTCCCAAGAGAGATTAAGTATGGTTTTATTGCGATTGTAAAAGAAGCACTTCACAATATTGCAAAGCACAGTGATGCAGATAAGGTGAAGATTGTTATGCGGGAGCACCCGGCAATCTATCAATTGATTGTAGAAGATAATGGAACTGTGAAAAATCAGAAAGAGATGGGAAAAAATCTGGAAGATATACGCCCGGGACAGGGCATGGGACTTCGCAATATGGAAGACCGCGTCAGAATGCTGGGCGGTGTCATGCAGATTGTAAGAAAAGAAGGATTCCGGATATTTATTACTATTCCAAAGGAGGCAGTAAAAGTAGCATGAGAGTCGTGATAGCAGATGATGATATGCTTGTATCAGGGGCATTTAAGACGATTTTGGAAAAAGATAAAGATGTAGAGGTCCAGGGAATCGCCGGCAACGGAAAAGAAGCTGTGGAATTATATCGAAAGTATGAACCAGATGTGATCCTTCTGGATATTCAGATGAGCCCCATGAGCGGTCTGGAAGCTTCAGAAGAAATCTTAAAATCAAATCCAGATGCCAGAATTTTACTGCTTACTACATTTTCTGATGACGAGTACATTGTCAAAGCGTTGAAATGCGGAGTAAAAGGGTATCTTCTGAAACAGGATTATGCAAGTATCCTGCCTGCAATCCGGGCAGTATGTACCGGACAGACCGTATTTGGAACCCAGATCGTGTCAAGACTTCCGGAACTTCTGGAGCGAAAAAGCACCTTTGATTATGATGCTTATGAAATTACGAAAAAAGAGCGTGAGGTCATGGCGCTTGTGGCAGATGGAAAGAGCAATAAAGAGATTGCCGGAGAAATGTTTTTGAGTGAAGGAACAGTCCGGAATTATATCAGCGGGATTCTGGATAAGCTGAACTTACGAGACCGCACACAGCTTGCAGTTTTTTATCTCAGAAATTGTACGTAGTGAGGAAAAATGTGGGTTATAAAATTATAGAAAAATAAGAAGAGAAGGAGACTTGATTATGCAGAGTTTTGTACAGTATACCCCGACGAAAGTCATATTTGGAAAAGATACTCAGAAAGAAGCAGGAAAGCTTGTCCGTGAACAAGGAGCTGAGAGAGTACTTCTTGTCTATGGCGGCGGAAGTGTTGTAAGAAGCGGACTCCTTGCTGAGATTAAGAAATCTCTGGATGAGGAAAATATTTCTTATGAGGAGATTGGCGGTGTGAAGCCAAATCCGCGTCTGGCTCTTGCAAGAGAAGGCGTGAAGAAAGCTATCACATTTGGAGCAGAACTGATTCTGGCAGTGGGCGGCGGAAGTGCCATTGACACAGCGAAAGCAATTGCAATCGGAGCAGCTAATCCGGAGACAGATATCTGGGAGTTCTGGAAAAATAAAAAAGAAATAAAAAAAGTACTTCCGGTGGGAGTTGTGCTGACGATTTCGGCAGCAGGAAGTGAGATGAGTGATTCTTCTGTTCTGACAAATGAAGAGACAGAAGAAAAAGTGGGAGCACATTCCGATCTGATTCGTCCGAAATTTGCAATTATGAATCCGGAGCTTACGTATACGCTTCCGAAATATCAGCTCACCTGCGGAATTGTAGATATTTTCATGCATACGATTGAGCGTTATTTTACACCGGTTCATGGAAATGAGCTGACGGACGAGATTGCAGAAGGGGTATTGCGTACGCTGATCCGTAATGCAGCAAAAGCTTATGAGAATCAGGAAGATTACGATGCCATGAGTGAAATTATGTGGTGCGGAAGCATTTCCCACAACGGACTTACCGGACTTGGAAGACCAAAAGATTTCCTGTGCCACAAACTGGGACATCAGTTAAGTGCAAAATTTGACGAGGCACACGGGGCAACTTTGTCGGCAGTCTGGGGAAGCTGGGCAAGATATGTCTATCATCTGGATGTGGCAAGATTTGCCAATTATGGCAGGAAAGTATGGAACATTGCGGAGGAAAGTGAAGAAAAAACGGCTGTGGCAGCCATTGAGAAAACGGAAGAATTTTTCCGTTCTTTGAATATGCCGACCTGTCTTGGGGATATGAAAATGGGTGTGCAGCCGGACGAAGTACTAAAAGAGATGGCTGGAAAGGCAACTGCCGGAGATACCCTGAAAGTGGGCGCGTTCCAGAAAATGGGGGAAAAAGAATTATATGAGATTTACAAAGCAGCAAACCACAGATAATCTGAACATCGACTGGCACGCATTTTACAAAAATGTATTTGCATTGATTATTCCGATGGCACTTCAGAATCTGATCAATGTCGGAGTGACGGCAGTGGATGTTATGATGCTTGGAAGAGTCGGAGAAAAGGTGTTATCGGGTTCTTCCCTGGCAGGACAGATTCAGTTCATCATGATGTTGATTTTTTTCGGGATTACGTCCGGTGCGACTGTTCTGACGGCACAGTACTGGGGGAAAAGAGATACCCGGACAATTGAAAAAATACTGGGCATGGGACTGACTATATCGTTGACAGTTGCCATTATTTTTATGACGCTGGTATTGACAATCCCGGGGACATTGATGCACATTTTTACATCGGATCCGGAAGTCATCGCGGAGGGTGTGAAATACTTGAGGATTGTAGGAATTTCCTATCTGTTCATCGCGGTGACGCAAGTTTACCTGAACATTATGAGAAGTATCGAACGGGTGGTAATTGCTACGTTCGTTTATCTTATGTCATTGATTGTCAATGCAATCATCAATGCGATTTTAATTTTTGGACTGTTTGGATTTCCGGCACTGGGCATACAGGGAGCGGCAATCGGTACGTTATGTGCCAGAATGACAGAGACAATCATCGTATTGATTTACGCACATTTCATGAATCAAGATGTGAAAATCCGTCCGAAATTCATGATTCAGATTGATAAAGTGCTGGCAAAAGATTATCTTGTCTATGCCATGCCTGTTGTGTTAAATGAAATGATGTGGGGGCTTGGAGTTTCTGCCAATACAGCTGTCATTGGTCATCTTGGAAGCGCGGCGGTGGCCTCCAACTCGGTTGCCCAGGTAGCAAGACAGCTTGCCCAGGTCGTTGTATTTGGAATTGCAAATGCGACGGCAGTTTATCTTGGTAAAACAATCGGAGAACGTAAATTTGATTACGCGAAAGCATATGCAAAAAGATTTATCCGTCTGGCACTGATTATGGGGTGCTGCGGTGCCTGCGTGATTCTGATCTGTGCGCCGATTGCCAATGCATTTCTGGTACTGTCGTCGGAGGCAAAAGGATATCTGTACCTGATGTTCGGCGTGATGTCATATTTTGTAATTGCACAGGCGGTCAATACGACACTGGTAGTCGGGGTGTTCCGTTCCGGAGGGGATACACGATTCGGACTGATTTTAGATGTATCAACGATGTGGGGGTTCTCCATTTTACTCGGATCAATTGCAGCATTTTTCTTCCATGCCAGTGTACCGGTGGTCTATGTGCTATTGATGAGTGATGAACTGGCAAAACTTCCATTTACACTCAGGCGGTACCGCAGTTATAAATGGATCAAAGATGTAACAAGGAGTAACTTAGAAAAAGAATAGTGGCAAAAATCTACATAAAAGACGGTACAAAGGCAATTGAAGGTTGATAATCGGATAAGAAACGTAGTACAATAAGGACAAGGCTCAAAAAGATGGGCAAATATCAGTAATGACGAAAGAGAGGTATATTATTATGAAAGTTATCGCAACAGAAAAAGCACCGGCAGCAATCGGACCATATTCACAGGCATATGAAAATAATGGAGTTCTTTACACTTCCGGACAGCTTGGAATTAATCCTGAGACAGGAGACCTCGGCGGAAGTACAATCGAAGAGCAGGCTGAATGGTCATGCAAGAATATCGGAGAGATTTTAAAGGCAGCAGGTACAGATTATGAGCACGTACTTAAGACAACATGCTTCCTGGCTGATATTGCTGATTTTGGAGCATTTAACGAAGTATATGCAAAATACTTTACTTCCAAGCCGGCAAGAAGCTGTTTTGCAGTAAAGGATCTCCCAAAGGGAGCACTCTGCGAAGTTGAAGTTATCGCAGCAGTAGAAGAGTAGAAGAGGCCAGAAAGGAAGTATTAGGTTATGTCAGAGAATCAGAACGGCTGCTCACCATCCGACTGTCAGGGGTGTGCACACGCAGGAACCTGCCATAGTAAACCGCAGGATTTTCATAAGCCGGCAAATGCAAAGTCTCATATTCGTAATGTGATCGCAGTTGTCAGCGGAAAGGGCGGAGTCGGAAAGTCAATGGTGACAGCATCACTGGCAAGAATGATGCGGGAACAAGGATTTTCAGTAGGAATTCTGGATGCAGATATTACAGGACCGTCTATCCCGAAGATGTATGGAATACATGATACAGCGAAAGGAAGCGATGATGGAATCTTTCCGGAAGTTGCAAAAGACGGAACAAAGATTATGTCTGTCAATTTGCTTTTGCCAAATGAGTCAGATCCGGTTATCTGGAGAGCGCCGATCATTACAAGCGTTGTAACCCAGTTCTGGACAGATGTTATCTGGGGAGATCTGGATTATCTCTTTGTGGACATGCCGCCGGGAACCGGTGACGTACCACTTACTGTATTCCAGTCACTTCCGGTGAATGGAGCGGTGATTGTAACATCTCCACAGGATCTTGTCCGCATGATCGTGGAGAAGGCTTATAAGATGGTGAGACAGATGAACATTCCGGTACTCGGAATCGTAGAGAATTACAGCTATCTGACATGCCCGGATTGTGGCAAGAAGATTTCTGTGTTTGGAGAGAGCCACATCGACGAAGTGGCAGCAGAACTTGGTATTCCGGTACTTGGCAAGATGCCGATTGATCCGGCGCTTGCAGAAATGGTCGAGAACGAGAAGTTCTACGAAGTTTCCAACGAATATCTGGCAGATGCAGTTAATAAAATATGATATCAGAGTCCCAAGGTCTGAATCCACATGAGCTTGCTCATAGGTGGATATAAGACCTTGGGACTCACCACAATATGAGCAAAAAATAAAAGTGGGATTTTTGGTTCCGATGTTAAAATATAAGATGAAAGAGTAACAGACTGATAGAAAGAAATCAGGGCTGTTACTCTTTTTTTGTATAATAGGAAATTGCATTTCCTATTATATAAAAAAGCCTCCGGCAGGTGCGCACTGCGGCGTATAAGGATGATGCCGCAAGCGGCCGCCGCAGGCGCCAGAATGTGCCAAGGCACATTCTTTGTTCTATAATAGGAAAGACCGCCTACGGCGCTCTCTTGAATTGAGAAACGCCCGCTTGGAAGCGGGCATGGCAAAAAGATGATTCTGAAATTAGAAGAGATAAAAACCTTCTTCACCGAAATCATCATCAAGTTCATCGTCATTTAAGAAGTAATCCATATCCAGAAGATCATCTTCGCTCATTGAGCGAATGTCCTGAGATGTCATACCTTCTGGGGGATTCTCCATATATTTTTTGCGCAGTGTCTCGATATCGTTACTCATTGTTCAGTCCTCCTTTTAGAGGATTATATCATAAAAATGAGAAATCACGCAGAAGAACGCTTTCCACGAGATTTGGACATTGCTTTCTCGTACATTTCTTCGAGGGAGACACGCTGGTGGTTATAGTAAAGTTCAAGGACTTCCATTTTGTGTTTGCAACAAGGGCATTCAAGAGGGTCATATCCAAAAGAAGAAAGAATGGATTGCCGCCATTGATGATAATTACGAAAGAAAGGCTGTTTTTCTTTTGAAATTGCTCGGTGCAAGTGTTTATCTATTTTGCGATGACGAGCATAGATGCCGCCATATCGAATCATTTTGAAATGTTTTTCCGGGATATGCCGGATTAAACGTTTTATGAAATCCATAGCAGGGACTGTTTCGACCACATATTTATCATCTTCATGCCGGTTATAGTGAAAAGTAACATTGTTGCCATCATAGTTATCAATTCTGGAAGTGGCGATAACAGGGCGGCCAAGGTAGCGGCCGATATATTTAATTACGGAATTCGGATTACATTTGTTTGGTTTTGCATAGACGTAGAATCCTTTTTTGTGATCTCTATAGCAGGTAGCTTTTACTTTTTTGAAAGAAGAACCGAGCTTGTGTTCCATTTCATTTAACAAAGCAGTGCGGAAAGCATTGCGCAGATAAGTGTAGTTAAAGTGGGGAATGTTCCGCCAAAAGCCATTATCACTGTATCCGCCTTCGGAAATGAGACAATGGATATGAGGATTCCATTTCAAATCACGACCGAAAGTATGTAAGACCATAATAAATCCGGGAGTGAAGTTCTTAGATTTATTAAGTTTGTAAAACATGTGAGAAACAACACTGGTAACAGCATGAAAAAGGCAATCCAGAAGAGAGCGGTCTTCAAGAAAAAAGTGGCGGAGATTTTCGTCGATGGTGAAAACACAATGACGGTGAGGAACATTCACCAGCTTAAAGGACATAGAAGTAGTGCGTTCCATAGAATACTTATTGCCGCAAGTAGGACAAAAACGGCTGTGGCAACGGAAGGGAACGAACTTCAAATGTTCGCAATGAGGGCAAATATACATGGCACCACCAAAAGAAGGATCCCCGCAGTGGATCATCTTATCGATATTTTCCATCTCAGATTTTCTGGGATGAAGAGTATATTTAATTTCTTCGTAATAATCGGAAAAAATTTCTTGTAAGACATTCATAAGATTATTATGCAGGAAAAAGGAACAAAAAGAAACCCCACCCCTCAAAGATTGAGGGGCAGGGGAGTTGAATAGGCAAAGCCTATTTTTTG
>ERZ808240.4908-NODE-4908-length-11336-cov-4.425937_pt1 | contig 11336 bp, 7 predicted proteins | sample MGYA00521084_ERZ808240 | MGnify/ENA primary metagenome ERZ808240 (study PRJEB31516, sample SAMN03275571) | gut metagenome | biome: mammalia-associated habitat; material: feces | host: Papio cynocephalus | place: Kenya | collected 2012-08-06 ... | reverse complement strand
CCCAAAATCGACCAGAAATGGCCGTTTTTGGGAGTGTTTTTGTTAAGTCTTGACGACGCTTGTCCTATTCCAAGGCCAAGTATTCTTGTCCTATGCGGTGCAGATGGTCTATGATGGTCTTAGTTTGCAAGATACGCGTATGCCAGCATCAGCGCGTCGGGCGAAAGCGTCTTGCGCAAGAGCGCGAGCAGTCGCCGCTTCTTTTTCTTCACTCCGCTCTCCGTCATGTTGAGCCGAGAGGCGATGTCCGCCGTTCTCAGCCCCTCGCGGAAAATCATGGCGCACAACAGTCGCATGTCTTCGGGCAGTCGGTCCACGGCCAGCATCAGGTTGTCTATCGTCTCCTTGCGTATCAGCTCGGTGGAGAAGTCGTCCTCGAAATCGCCGTCGTCCTGGCTCGCGTAATGGAGCTGGCTGTTGTGTTTGCGGATGTATGACACCACGGCGTTGTGAATGCAGACGAAAAGAGACCCCTTGGCCCGCTCTGCCGACGCCATTTCCCCACGCCTCTGGTAAAGCCTGAATATGGAGTCTTGCACGCAGTCTTCGGCGAGATACGCTAAATCCCCGGGCAGCAGCCTGCGAGTGAACACAATGAGCGAGGGATAGACATCCTTGTAGAAAGAGTCTATGTCGCCTTGCAGGAACAGGCTGTACGCTTCATGGTATCTATTTGTCGTGCTCATGCCCAAGCCATTGTCTATGTGGTGTGCCGTGTCGGTGTTATGTCTTTGCAAAATTAACGTTTCATTTCCTAATTGATATGTTTTTTTAATAAAATCGCATTCTCCAGTCCACTTTTTAGCGCCTATTGCGTTAAAGTGTATATAAAAGGAATTTATGGACAAGGAATCAAGGATATCCAATCTTATAGTGCGCCTTCTCTGTGGCGAGCTCGACGATGCCGGGCGTGAGGAGCTTCGCTCATGGGTAGAGCGCGGTGACCGCCACCGTCGTCTGTTCCATGACCTCTGCGACCTTCGGGCCGTCAGGGACGACGTGGAGGCTCGCGAGTCGGTCGATTCGGCACGGGCTCTCCAAGCCATGCGCCGGCGCATAGGCGAGAGCGAAGCCGAGGCCGAGGCCGCGCGCCACGCAAGTGGTGCTCGTTTGGTGGTGCTGCGCAGGCTTGTGGCGGTGGCGGCCATCGTGCTTGCCGTCGTCATTGTGGGGCTGGGCGGTTGGGAATACCACAAGCGCGTGTCGCAGTGGAAGAGCCAGGCCGTTGCCAACGCCGAGCGGTCGCGCCAGATACGCATCAAGGCCGGCACCACCAAGGCAGTGCTCAGGCTTGGCGATGGCCGCGTGGTGCGTCTTGGCGGCGACGCAAGCAAGAACAAGGTGGCCATGGGTCAAGTCTTGGCTCATGGCTACAAGGGCACCGTGGTCTTGGAGACACCACGCGGCGGCGAATACACGCTCACCATGACCGACGGCACCGAGGCGAGGCTCAACGCCGGCTCGCGGATAGAATATCCTGCCGTGTTCGACGGCAAGGAGCGCAGGGTCAAGACCGCGGGCGAGGTCTACTTCAAGGTGGCTCACGATGCCGCCCATCCCTTTATGGTGGAGACCGAGGGGCAGGAGGTGAAGGTGCTGGGCTCCGAGTTCAACATCAACGCCTACCCGTCTGGCAAGGTGGTGACCACGCTCATGCGAGGCAGCATATCGCTGCGACCCATGGGTAGCAATGGTGGAGAGCTGACGCTAAGGCCTGGCGAGCAGGCTGAATACGACAAGCGCATGGGCACGGCGACGATCCACGCGGCCAACACCGAGGTGGTGAGCAGCTGGACCCACGGCAAGTTCGTGTTCGAGAACCAGACTCTCGAGCAGATCATGGAGCAGCTCAGCCGTTGGTACGATTTCCGATACAGCTTCAGCAACCGGCAGGTGGCTTCCACGGTGTTCATGGGCAGCGTGCCTCGCTATGGCAACTTCCATGACGTGCTCCGCATACTCGAGATGAGCGGCGGCATCAAGTTCAGGGTAAAGGGCAAGGATGTCGACATAATGGCGGAATAGCGACGGATAACAATTAGGAAAAAACATAAAGTGTTTATTGATTCATGAGAGAAAAACAACGATTGAGAAACTTTCTTTTGCTTGTCTTCGCGCTCGTGGCACTGCCGTTGTCGGCGGTGGCACAGCGTTACAGCGCGAGCTACCATGCCGCGCCCGTGGAGCATGTGGTGCAAGACTTGCAGCAACGCACGGGCTACGACTTCGTTTACCAGAAGCAGGTGCTCAGCGGCTTGCCCGACGTGACGTGCCAGTGCTCCGACCTCTCGCTCGGCGCGCTGCTCGACTGCGTGCTGCGCGACCATTGCGGCCTTGTCTATGAGATAAGCGGCAAGACCATCGTGCTGAAGCGTGTGGGCGGCACACACCGCGCCACGCAGCAACACAAGTTGGCGGTCAGCGGCACCGTGACAGACGCCAATGGCGAGCCCTTGCAATGGGCCACGGTCAAGATCAAGGGCACCGGCACCGGGGCCACGACCGACACCAATGGCCACTTCCAGATTTTCACCGAGAGCCAGAGGCTCACGGTTGAGGTGAGCTACCTTGGCTTCAACAGCGTCATGCGCACGCTCATGGCCGGCCATCCCGCGAAGATCATCCTTCACGCCGACGACAAGTCGCTCGACGAGGTGGTCGTCACTGGCTACCAGGTGCTCAACAAGCGGTCGCTGACATCGGCCGTCTCCACGGCTAAGATGAAAGACCTGGAGCGCACCGACATGAGCTCGCTCGACCAGATGCTTGAGGGCAAGATTCCCGACCTGCTGATCAACAACAACTCATTCGAGGTGGGCGTGGCACCGAAGATCCGCATCCGCGGCACATCCACGCTCATCGGCAACCGTGAGCCCCTGTGGGTGGTGGACGGCATAGTGGTGCAAGACCCCGTGGAGATCTCGCCCGAGGAGCTCAACGACCCCGACTACGTGAATCGTATAGGCAACGCCATTGCCGGCATCAACCCACAAGACATAGAGCGCATCGACGTGCTGAAAGACGCCGCGGCCACGGCCATCTATGGCACCAAGGCCGCAAACGGCGTGATAGTGGTGACGACAAAAAGAGGATATGAGGGCAAGCCCGTGGTGAGCTACAACTTCTCCATGAACTACAAGGTGCGGCCACGCTACACCGACCGCTCCGTGGACGTGATGAACTCGAAGGAGAGGGTGCAGTTCTCGCGCGAGCTGGTGCAAGACCACTACCAGTTCCCATACCTCATGACAACGGTGGGGTATGAGAAAAACGTGCAAGACCTGAACAACGGCGCCATCACCTTCGACGAGTTCCAGCAGCGCGTGGCCGCCGACGAGACGCGCAACACCGACTGGTTCAAGCTGCTATGCCACGACGCGCTCAGCACCCAGCACACGGCCAGCGTGAGCGGAGGCTCAAGCAAGTCGCGCTACTACGCCTCGATGGGCTACGACAACGAGGAGGACGTGATAAAGGCCAACTCCAACGAGCGATACACGTGGTCGCTCAACCTCGACAACACGTTCTCACGACTGCTCACGGCATCGTTTACCTTCAATGGCTACCACCAGCGGCGCAGCTACTACCAAGACGAGATAGCACCGCTCAACTACGCCTACACCACCACGCGCACGCTGCCCGTGTACCAGGACAATGGCGAGTATTACTACTACAAACGCAAGCAGAGCGACGGCAGCCTCTACAACTACAACATACTCAACGAGCTGGCCAACAGCTACAACCACCAGAAGGTCAACTCCATGACCTTCACCACAAACCTCCGTTTCACGTTCACCGACTGGCTGACGGCCAACGCCATACTCTCGGTGACAAACTCAAACACCGACCTTGAGAATTGGTGGGGCGAACGCACGTGGCACATAGCCACGCTCCGCGGCTCGGAATATGGCGCCACCATCGACTATCCATCGTCGTCGACCTGTCCGGTGGGCGGCGAGCTGAACCGCACCTCCGTGACCAACCGCAGCTACACGGCGCGCTTCCAGGTTGACGCCAACAAGTTCTTTGGCGAAGACGACCAGCACAACATCTACGCCACGTTTGGCGTGGAGGCCAACAGCTCCAAGTATCGCAGCTATGCCAGCACCCAGCGCGGCTATTTCCGCGACCGTGGCGAGACCTTCGTGAGCGACATCGATCCCACCATATACACTTCCTATGCCTCTTGGGCCATGGGCAACGTGCCCACGATAGTGGACGACCTGAGCAACACCCTCTCAACCTATCTCTCCGTGACCTATGCCTACAAGCAGCTCTGGCGAGTGAACCTTAATGGGCGCGTGGATGGCAGCAACAAGTTTGGAGACCGCTCCAACGACCGCTTTCTGCCCATCTGGTCGGTGTCGGGCAGCTACGACGTGGGCCACTGGATCAATACCAAGTGGGTAGACTACCTCACGGCAAAGGCAAGCTATGGCTTCCAAGGCAACATGCTCGACACCGAAAGCCCGGTGATGACCATACGCAAGGGAACGCTCAACTCATACTACAATGAGAACCTGTCGACCATCAACTCTCACCCCAACCCCGACTTGAAGTGGGAGAAGACAAACTCCATAAACCTCGGCCTCGACATGAGCTTCTTCGACCACAGGCTGGAGATGGAGCTGAGCGCGTTTTACAAGAAGACCACCGACGCCTTCATGAACAAGCGCGTGAGCACCGTCAACGGCGTGAGCAGCTATGTCATCAACGGAGGCGACGTGACCAACAAGGGCTACAGCTTCGACATTACCGCCACACCGCTGCGCACGCGCGACTTCCGCTGGAGCGTTAGCACCTCGTTCTCGAAGATCGTGAACACCCTCGACTCTCGCCCCGCGGCGCAGACCTATGAGCTTTCCGACTTCCTCAACGGCACGGCCCTCGTGAAGGGACAGGCCGTCAACACGTTCTACAGCTACCGCTTCCTTGGCCTGAGCCCCGTGGACGGCGGACCGCTCATCGACGACTATTACAACAATCAGGAGGCCCTGCGCGGACTGAGCAAGTATGACACCTACACCACCGTGCTCTCAGCCTCGGGCAAGCGCGAGGCCGACATCCAGGGAAGCCTCACTAACACGTTCCGCTATCGCCAATGGCACGCCTCGGTGGTGCTGGGCTACAGCCTTGGCGCCAAGACGCGCCTCTTCGCCATGTATGGCTCGAAGGCCACAGGTGGCTATGGTTCGAACATCTACTCGGAGAAAAACTATAGCCGCGACTACATGAACCGCTGGCGCAAGCCAGGCGACGAGAAGACCACCAACCTGCCGTCTATCATCAGCGCGAGCTCGTCGGCCTACTACAAATACAGCAACGTGTGGACGAAAATGAGCGATGCCTCGGAGGTGAACACCATAGGCAACAACTACTGGGAGATGTACGACTATTCTGACATACGCGTGGTGAGCGCCGATTACCTGAAGCTCCAGAGCCTCTCGCTGACATACGAGTTGCCAAATCATGTCCTCGACAGGATAGGGTTGCAACGCCTGGCTCTCACGCTCTCTGCCTACAACCTGTTCACCATCTGCGACTCGGCATTGAAAGGGCAGACTCCTACACAAGGTGGGTTCTCAACCATTCAGCTATCCGACAGACCGAGCTTCTCTTTCGGCCTGAACGTACAATTCTAAATAACCATAGCAAAGTCATGATGAATGTCATAAAACATATAAATACTTTTTTTGTCGCCGCGCTCTTGCTCACGGCAAGTTCCTGCTCTTCCGACTTCCTGAAGGAGTATTCGCAGGACCTGAGCCGCGTGAAGACGGCCACCGACCTCAACGAGCTGCTCATGGGCGACTGCACCATGCCGCTGGGCGAGGCGAAGTTGCAAAACTCCTACTATACCATAGAAAACCCAAACTACGCCGTGCTCCACTTCATGGGCGACGAGTTGCAGGAAAACATATCCACCAGTGGCAAGCCCGACATACTGAGCCAGGCCGACGCTTACTTCCCTTTCTTCTGTTGGCAGCGCGACGCGTGGATCGACTTCAAGGGCAAGGGCACGCTGGTGTCGAGTGAGGCCAACTATTGGAACCTGGCCTATGAGAAGATAGGCAACTGCAACATGGTGATCGATGCGGAGAAGAGCGTGACGTGCGACAACGACGACGACCGCGTGCTGTTGCGCCACGTGCTGGGCGAGACCCACTATTTGCGCGCTACATATTATTTCACGCTCGTGAACCTCTACGGCAAGCCCTACGCACCGTCCACGGCGGCCAGCACGCCAGGAGTGCCAATCAAGACATCGGCCAACGTGGAGGACAAGGAATACACGAGGGCAAGCGTGGCGGAGGTGTATGGCCAGATACTCGCCGACCTCGACGAGGCGGAGAACGACCTGAAAGACGTGACTGCACCGGCAAGCGTTTACCATGTGGGCATAGAGGCCGTGTATGTGTTCCGAAGCCGCGTGGAGATGTTCATGCAAAACTGGCAGAAGGCCGCCGACTACGCCAAGTTGGCCCTGGACCAGGATAGCTACCTGCAGAACCTCGTGGGCTGGACATCGGGCTATCCCATCAGTTCCGACAACAAGGAGGTGGTCTACTCAAACGGCGCATCATGCTTCGGCAACATAGTGTTTCCTTACCCGGGAAGGAAAAACAGTTATGGCAACGTGTACAGTCCGGCCTTTGAGGTGAGCGACCATCTCGTGTCGCTGTTCGCCAAGGACGATGGTCGCCGCACGGCCTATATCACCGACCAAGACGACGTGAACAACCACCTATGGTCGTATCACAAGATAAACAACAGCACGAAGCATTTCAATGTCTACAACACCGCCAGCGACGTGTTCTGCATACGCACGGCGGAGGCTTACCTCAATCTCGCCGAGGTCTGCGCCCAGTTGGGGCAGGATGGCGAGGCGTGCCAGTGGCTCTCAAAGTTGCGCAAGGCGCGTGTGGCCTCCAATGCCACGGTGAGCTTGAGCGGCGAGGCCCTGGTGAGGTTCATTCGCGAGGAGCGCGAGCGCGAGCTTTGCTTCGAGGGTCACAGGTGGTTCGACCTGCGCCGCTACATGGTGGACGCGAAGTATCCGCAGACCACGACCATAGTTCATACCATGAGCGCCTACCACATCGTGGACTATGAGGACGTGAGACAGTATACCAACTATTACCGCCTTGAGCCCAACGACGAGGCATACACGCTCAACATACCGAAAGACGTGCGCGACTTCCAGCCTTCCATCGGCAGCAACGCAAGGCCCGACCGCAAGTATTTCAAGCAGGAGATGGCCTCGGAGGAAAGTGGCGACGACGATATGTGATGACAAGCTATGAAAGAATAACCAAGAATATGAGAATAATGTCAAAAAGAATATATAAATATGTTTTCATGGCGGCCATGGGCTTGCTGAGCCTCGCGGCTTGTGGCGGAGAAGACGACCTCACGCCGAGCAACGCCGACATCAACGGTTTCGAGCCGGCGGCTGGCGACAATAGCGCCACGGCGCAGCTGCGCAACGCTTTTCACAAGGAGACGGGAGCCTACCTGCTCTTCAACGACACGCTCAACTCGACCGACACGAAGGGCAATCCGGAACTTTTCGACGCGCCATACGCCATGATTGGCTCTGGCAGCTACAGCCACGACTATAAGTACAGCTACATAACCGACGGGGCCGAACAGAAGAAGTTTGCCGACGCTGTGCGCACCTACCTCATGGACAAGCTTGGCAAGGCAAGGCCCTTCTCCTTCCTGCTCGTCAACGACATCAGTTATGTCAACAGCTATGGCAGCACCAAGCACGTGGACTATCTTCTTGCCACGCGCGGCTATGTCATAAGTTGCGACAACGGTGCCATGTTTGACGACGCGGAGGGGTTTTTCTCTGCCATGATAGCCAGCATCATCATCGACAAGTTTGGTCGCCAGGCAAGCTCCGTCACCGACAAGTTTTATGAATACTGCAAGACGTTGTATGGCGAATATCTCTCCGAGCACGACATAGACGCCACGATAGACAACGTGGAGTGGCAGTATGGATTCATGGAGAAGTTCGAGGACATCTGGGGCGGCGACGACTATTATTTCCCTTACGAGAAGCGCGACCTGCAGGATTGGGTCAATGCCGTGCTCACCATGACGCGCGACGAGTTTGTGGAGAAATACGGCAGCGCGCAAGTCATGGTCAACAAGTATGACACCATGAGGAGCATAATAGTGCAACTGGGATTCAACATATAAAATGATAGACAATAAAAACGACATGGATAAGATAAAGACAATATTGCGCGTGGCTTTCGCGCTCTCGTTCGCCTTGGTCGTGTCGTCGTGTGGCGACGACGACAACAATCCCGTGGTGACGCCGACAGGCACAGGCACTTTTGAAGACACCGACGGCACCGTTTACCATTGGGTGCGCATTGGCTCGCTCGACTGGATGGTGGAAAACTATCGTGGCGGTGAGGCGTGGTACAGCCAAAGCTACGTGGCCAATGGCTTCGAAGACTATTTCGACGTGGACGATGAGGCTGAGGAAGACGCGCTGATAGCCAAGCAAGGCAACTATCTCACATGGCAGCAGGCCAAGGACTGCGCCCCCGAGGGCTGGCGCCTGCCCACCGACGACGACTTCAAGAACCTTGAGACTGCTCTTGGCATGAATGCGGGAGACGCCGACAAGGAAGGCTGGCGCAAGGGTGCCGGCTCCTTGATGATGCAGCAGGGCGAGGGCACGCAGCTTGCCTTCCTCTTGGCGGGTGAGCTTGGCAGCTACTCCACGGCTTACCCTGACAAGTATCACGTGGGCGACTATGGCTGTTATTGGACGGCCACGCAAGACACCACCAAGAGCAACGAGTGTGCCTTCATACGCGTGGTCGTGGCCGGAGGCGACATGGTGCAGCGTGTGGCGTGCCCGACAGACCTCAGGTGGATGAGCGTGAAATATGTGCGCGACGACAAGTGACGGCTTGGCGGATGGAAAACAAACAAAGACGTAATGATATTTATGATGATGAAATCACTAAGGTGGGCAATGTCGCCGTTGCTGCTGGCATTGCCGCTTTCCATGATGGCGCAGCGGCACACGCTGTCAGCCAAGGTCACTGGACTTGGCAAAAACGTGACGGCGTATCTTCTTGACGTTGACAATCCTCAAAAGACCGAGCCGCTGGACAGCGCGAAGGTTGGCTCCGACGGCGCGTTCTCGCTTGCGGTCAACCTGTCGCGACCACGAATGTGCAAAATGTCTTTCTGGCTTAGCGACAAGGCCAGCGGCAAGAGGCGCAACCTGGCAACGATGAGGTTGCTGCTTGACGGCGGCGCGGACGTGACGCTCAGTGGCGACACAGCCCAGCTCTATGGCGACGACCGCCTCGTGGCGATGAGGATTGTTGGTGGCGGCGAGACACTTAATGGGTGGCTCGACTACAATCAATATATAAGCAAGCAGCAAAAGACTTCTGACGCGGCCTCTTACGCTGAGGCCACAGCCTATTTCGAGCACAATGGCGACATGAGCGAGTGTGCTGACCTGGTCGTGGCCAAGGAGCGCGAGGCCGCGCGCCTCGATTCCATGAGGACGGTCTGGATGGAGAGTCATTCTGCGACTGCCGCCGCGGCATACTTGCTGGCGGCGAGATACTACAAGTCGTTTACCTATTCAAGGGCCGACATGGAAAAATGGATTGGCGAGGTGACGGCCGGCAACGCCTACACTGCGCGCGTGGGCTTCCTCAATCGCAACCGCGACATCGTGTTGAGCCGCGCGCTCGGCATTCCTTTCCCCGACTTCATGGCCACGACAAAAGAGAGAAAAGTGGTGAACTTCTCGTCGATGGTCGGCAAGGGCAAGTACACGCTCATCGACTTCTGGGCCTCATGGTGTGGCCCATGCCGCGCGGCGATACCCAAGGTGAGAAAAATGTTGGAAGCCCACAAAGCCGACCTCAACGTGGTCAGCGTGTCGGTGGACCAACGCGAGGCCGACTGGCGCAAGGCTGAGGCCAGTGAGGCCATGCCGTGGCCGCAGCTGTGGCTCAACAAGGCGCAACTGGAGAAGGCGGCCACGGCCTATGACATAACATCCATTCCGCGACTCGTGCTCATCGGTCCCGACGACAAGGTGCAAACCGTGTCGTTTGACCCGCGCAAGATAGAAAAGGCGTTGGTGGGCTCTTCTTTCACCATTCGTTCAGCCATACCTGGTATGACCGATGGCGCGGAGGTGAGGCTTGTGAATGTTGACAACCATGAAAAGGTGGCTACGGCTAAAGTGAGGAATGGCCAGTTCACGCTCACGGGCAAGATGGTCGCGCCCACGCTGTGCGCCTTGGAGATAGACAACAGGCTTAAGCCGCTGCCGCAAGACGAGTTCATGCAGGATCGCGTGGTGAAGCTCTATCTCGACAACGATGACTACACAGTCTCGTCGGCGGCTTACGACAGCATACCGCGCAGCTACGAGATGGGAGGCTCCTCCGTGCTGGGGGAGTGTCGATATACGGTAAAGGGCGGCAAGGCCCAGAGCCAATACCAGGCGTGGCACGACTGCGTGTGGCCATCGCTGAAAGCGTCGGAGGAGGCGAGTGTCAAGGCTTGGTGTTATCAGTATGGCGGCAAGAAGCATGGCGGCTCTGAGCGCGTGGACAAGGCCATGGCCGAGAGGCTGGAGACGGTTGCCGACTCTTTGAAAGGCGTTTACGCGCGGCAGAGCGACGACTATGCCTGGGCGCATCCCGACGAACCTTTCAGCCTTTACCTGCAAGGCAAGAATCTCGACAAGTGTTTCCGATACACCGCTGCCGAGCTCGACGAGATGGCCGAGCGTTTCAAGGGCAATTGCGACACCGCAGGTTATGAAGTGCTTGCACAAAAGATAGATGAGGCCAAGAAGACCGCCAAGGGCATGGCCTATCCCGACATCACGCTGCGCTCCGTGGAGGGCAAGACCGTGAAGCTGTCGCAGCTGGTGAAGCGTGGCCAATACACCTTGCTCGACTTCTGGGCCTCGTGGTGTGGCCCTTGCCGCGCCTCAATACCAAAGATCAAGAGCCTGCACGCCGCCAACCCGAAGATAAACATCGTGAGCATATCTTGCGACAAGAACCTTGCCGACTGGACGCGTGCCATGAAAGAAGAGAACATGCCTTGGAAGCAAGTGGCCTTGCCGCAGGATAAAGCCATGAACCGCGCCGCGAGCGAGGCCTACAAGGTGAAGTTCATACCTTATCTTGTTGTCATCGATCCCCAAGGCGCGGTCGTCATGGCGACCAGCGCCGCGAGTGAGATAATGGAGATGTTAGGGGAAAACCGCTAAAGGCTAATCAAGTTGAGAAATACCGTTATCACGCCAGTGTTTATCAGGT
>ERZ808240.4907-NODE-4907-length-11336-cov-32.620867_pt1 | contig 11336 bp, 11 predicted proteins | sample MGYA00521084_ERZ808240 | MGnify/ENA primary metagenome ERZ808240 (study PRJEB31516, sample SAMN03275571) | gut metagenome | biome: mammalia-associated habitat; material: feces | host: Papio cynocephalus | place: Kenya | collected 2012-08-06 ... | reverse complement strand
AGAATAAACGAAAAATTCATTGTTTTCAATCATAAAATTTTGTTGTCGAATTGGCATTAACATAAAAAGATGGTCACTGAAAAATTATCAATGACCATCTTTTTATAATTACTGTATAGAAAACCAATGGTTGATTAATATGCTCTGCCCCAGTAAACGAGTTTCTTGGCAGGTTTTCCGCAGCATACGCATTTATCTGAAATAACTTTCTGTTCAAAAGGAATACATCTTGAACCTGCACCTGTCTTTTCCTTTACTTCATCTTCACAGGCTTCATCGCCGCACCACATGGCTCTGATAAATCCGTCACCCTTTTCATTGAGAGTGTTTATGATTTCGTCAATGCTTGTACAGTCATATGTTCTTCTTTCGAGGTTTTCAAGAGCCTTATTGTAAAGACCGTCATGAACTTCTTTAAGCTTTGAAGCAGCTGCTGATTCAAGTTCATCAAGTGAAACTATAGTTTTTTCATTGTTATGGCGTGTAACCATTACACACTGATTATTTTCAATATCCTTAGGGCCTATTTCAACTCTTACAGGAACGCCTTTCATTTCATACTGAGCGAATTTCCAGCCAGGAGAATTGTCACTGTCATCAAGCTTTACACGGATACCGGCTTTTGCGAGTCTGTCTTTGAGTTCAGCGGCTTTTTCAAGAACGCCTTCCTTATGCTGTGCAACAGGAACGATAACAGCCTGAACCGGAGCTACAGCCGGAGGAAGAACAAGACCGTTATTGTCGCCGTGAGTCATTATAACTGCACCAATAAGACGAGTTGTAGTACCCCATGATGTCTGGAAAGGATTTACCCTCTTGTTTTCTTTGTCAGTGTATTCAATGCCGAAAGCCTTTGCAAATCCGTCACCGAAATAATGTGAAGTACCTGCCTGCAAAGCTTTTCCGTCATGCATAAGAGCCTCTATTGCATAAGTTGTTTCCGCACCGGCAAATTTGTCGCTTTCAGTTTTAGCTCCCTTTACAACAGGCATTGCAAGAGCGTCCTTGCAGAAATCAGCATAAACATTAAGCATTCTTTCAGTTTCTTCAATTGCTTCCTGTGCAGTAGCATGGATAGTATGACCCTCCTGCCACAGAAATTCTCTTGAACGCAGGAAAGGACGTGTAGTTTTTTCCCATCTTACAACGCTTACCCACTGATTATAGAGTTTTGGCAAATCTCTGTATGAATGGATTATATTTGCATAATGCTCACAGAAAAGAGTTTCTGAAGTAGGACGGACACAGAGTCTTTCCTCAAGCTTTTCAGTACCGCCGTATGTTACCCATGCAACCTCAGGAGCAAATCCCTCAACATGGTCTTTTTCCTTTTGCAGGAGGCTTTCAGGAATAAACATAGGCATACATACATTTTCATGACCGGTTGCCTTGAACATACCGTCCATTATATGCTGGATATTTTCCCATATAGCATATCCGTAAGGACGGATAACCATACAGCCTTTAACGCTTGTATATTCGATAAGTTCTGCTTTTTTGCATATATCGGTATACCATTTTGCGAAATCCTCGTCCATTGATGTGATTTCCTCAACAAGTTTCTTATTGTTTTTTGCCATTGTCATCATCTCCGTTATTATTTGAAGTTTTTTCAGCAGATACGTCATAAACGCCTCTTACCTTATAGATATTGCCGTCATCATTGAAATCGATTGATTTATCCTTTTTTGCGATTTTTGAAATCAGCCTGTCGATAACAGCTGAAATTTTAGGAGTCAGCACTGCGATAACAAATATCAGCATAAGCAGAGCGAGCATAGCTCCTGCGAATTTCAGAGCTGTCATAACATTTTCATTCATAAATATCCCTCCTGAAAAAATCAGTGTACCTTGTACATTATAACATATTATAAATTTTTTTCAAGAGTAAAAGAAAATAAAAAAACACTCTGCCTTTTTATAATAAGCAGAGTGCTTTTTCAAGATATTATCAATACATACCCTGACTTGCTGACATTGCTGCCAGTGAGCCGCCGAATAATACAGCAATTATTATGCCAACAGCAACAAGCAAAATTACAAAGCAGAAATATGACCTTGCAAAATTTCTAAGATTCTTATTAGGTGTTCCGCCAAATGAGAATATTATAAGCAGAACAAAGCCTATTATAGGAATGCTGAAAAGTATTTCATATCCGAAATATCCCCACATACTTATCGGCTTATACTCTGCACTGTTGTTTTCGTTGATTTGTGTTCCGCAATTTGGACACTGCATGATTAAATCCCCCTGTAAATGTCATTTTAACGCAAATTCAATAACAAAATTTTATAATTGAAAATATGGGATTTTCATTATATCTTGTAGGGGCGACCATCGGTCGCCCGTTAGATTCACCACAATTTCAAGCGGGCGACCAATGGTCGCCCCTACATAAAAAATCCATCGAATTGGCGTTATTTTATTACTTTATTATCTATATAATAACATATAAGAGTTGTTTTGTCAACAATATTAAAAAAATATGGCATTATATGTAGATTTATGATTAAAAATAAAAAATTTTTCATATTTTGCAGGAGCGTAGAATAAACGAAAAATTCATTATTTTTAAATTGATTAATATTATGGATTATGTTAAAATATATAAATAGAAAAAATAAAAAATAAAGGTGCATTCTATGGAATATATCAGTATAGGAAATGTAAGAATAGAAAAAACAGCCTGTCTTGCTCCGATGGCAGGAGTCGCAGACCGTGCATACAGGCTTTTATGCCGTCAGTATGGTGCAGCTTTTACCGTCAGCGAAATGATTTCAGCAAAAGGCTTGTGCTATAATGATAAAAAAACAGAACAGCTTTGCAGAATCGATTCGGGAGAAAGACCATGCAGTCTTCAGATATTCGGGAGCGAGCCTGAATTTATGGCAAAGGCTGCAAAAATATGCCTTGCATTCAGACCGGATATGATAGATATAAATATGGGCTGTCCTGTGCCTAAAGTAGCCGGAAACGGTGCAGGTTCTGCTCTTATGAAGGACAGCGTTCTTGCCGCAGAGATAGTAAAGGCTGTAAAATCAGTATCAGATGTTCCGGTAACGGTGAAAATACGCTCCGGCTGGGACGAGGATAATATAAATGCTCCGCAGTTCGCAGAAGCCATGCAGCTTGCCGGTGCTGATGCAGTTGCCGTTCACGGCCGCACAAGAAATCAGTATTACAGCGGAAAAGCTGACTGGGATATAATAAAAAATGTAAAGAAAAGCGTTGATATCCCCGTTATCGGCAACGGAGATGTAAAATCACTTGATGACTGTCTTGCAATGTATGAATATACAGGCTGTGACCTTGTTATGACAGGCCGTGCAAGCTACGGAAATCCATGGATATTCAAGGAAATACGCTCATATTTCAGCAATGAGGAATATGTTCCCCCGACTCTTGACCAGCGGCTTGAAACAATGCTTTATCATATAAAACTTTCCCTTGCTGACAAGCCTGAACAGGTTGCAATGCGTGAAGCAAGAAAGCATACTGCATGGTATCTGACCGGAATGTATGGTGCGGCACAGTTCCGTGCAAGATGCTACAGCCTTTCATCATATGATGATGCTGTAAAGCTTGCTCAGGATTTTAGAAATTTACAGAAAGAACATGGTGGATACTGATGAAATTACTTGCAATAGACGGAAACAGCATACTTAACCGTGCATTTTACGGCATAAGGCTTCTCAGCAACAGAAAAGGCGTATATACAAATGCTGTATTCGGATTTATGAATATATACTTCAAGCATTTAAACTATATAAAGCCTGACTGCACCGCAGTGGCATTTGATATGAGAAAGCCTACATTCAGACATCAGAAAGTCGAAACATACAAGGCTAACAGAAAAGGTATGCCGGACGAGCTTGCAATGCAGCTCCCTCTTATAAAGGAACTCCTGACATATATGGGAATACGCATAATAGAATGTGAAGGCTTTGAAGCTGATGATATACTGGGAACTCTTTCAAAACTCTGCACCGATACTGGAAATCAGTGTGAGATACTTACAGGCGACAAGGACAGCCTTCAGCTTATCAATGATTATGTGACGGTTCATCTTGTCGGAAACAAGGAAACAGTTATATATGATACGGATAAATTTCATGAGGTATATGGATTTGAACCGGTAAATCTTATAGATTTGAAAGCTCTTATGGGTGACAGCTCGGACAATATCTCAGGAGTAAAGGGCATAGGCGAAAAAACTGCAATGACTCTTATAAAAAAATGGCATACAATTGACAACCTTTACAGCAATCTTGATGATGCAGGTCTTACAAAATCCGTATACAACAAGCTTTCAGAGGGAAAAACTGATGCACAGCAGAGCAGATGGCTTGCAAGAATAGTTAAAAATGTACCTCTAAAAATAAATATTCAAGATTTGGTTCAGAAACCTATGGATACCGAAAATATCAGAAAAATGCTTAAAGAACTTGAAATGTACAAGCTCCTTGAAAAGCTTGAAATATCCCCTGAAAATGAAAATACTGCAAAAAGAAACTATGATAATATACAGATTGAAAAGCCGGAGGAAAAACCTTTTGAGAAAATGCCTGAAAATCCTGAATATGCGGATTTTCTCTTTGACGGCTCATCTTTAAGCGTAATCATTGAAAATACCGTATATAAAACAGATAATACTGAAAAAATACTTGAATTTTTTGAATCATCTGTCCCTAAACGCACGTTTTCAGCTAAAAAATGCTTTAGGTTTGCAATTGAAAATAATTCATCATTCAATAATATGATTTTTGATGCAGAACTTGCCGGATATCTGCTTGAAGCCTCATCGTCTGAATATACAATAGAAAATCTTTGCAGTGCTTATGAGATACCCTATTTTTCAGATATTCAGTCACTGCCTTCGCTTTGCAGCAGCCTTTATGATATGCTCCGTGAACAGGATTCCCTTGAACTGCTTGAAAAAATTGAAATACCGTTTACAGAAGTACTCGCTTCGATGGAATATTACGGCATAAAAGTTGATGCGGACGGTGTCAGAAAATTCGGAGATATGCTTAAAGATGAAACAGAAGGCATTGAAGAACAGATATATTTTATGGCAGGGGAAAAATTTAATATCCAGTCACCGAAACAGCTCGGAGTAATCCTCTTTGAAAAAATGAATCTGCCTTTCAGCAAAAAAACCAAAACCGGATATTCAACAAGTGCGGAAGTACTCGAACAGCTGCGTGACAAAGACCCCATAATTGACCTTATTCTTAAATACAGACAGTTCACAAAGCTTAATTCAACTTATGTTGAGGGACTGCTTAAAACCGTAAAGCCTGACGGCAGAATACATTCAGTATTCAGACAGACTGAAACAAGAACAGGAAGAATCTCATCAGCAGAACCTAATATGCAGAATATCCCCGTAAGAACTGAAACCGGAAGAAATATGCGTAAATTCTTTGTTGCTGATGAGGGAAAAATTCTGCTTGATGCGGATTACAGCCAGATAGAACTCAGAATAATGGCTCATATGAGCAATGACAGCAATATGATTGATGCATTTGTCAATAATGCGGATATCCATACTTCAACAGCCGCAAAGGTATTCCATGTTGATGAAAATATGGTTACTCCTTCAATGAGAAGCTTTGCAAAGGCTGTTAATTTCGGAATAATCTACGGAATAGGTGCTTATTCACTCTCAAAGGATATCAACGTAAGCGTAAAAGAGGCAAAACACTATATCAGCGAGTATTTCAGCAGATATCCCGATGTTGAGAAATTTATAAAGGATACTGTCAGAAAAGCAACAGCTGACGGCTATGTAACAACTCTTTTCGGAAGAAGAAGAAATATTCCTGAACTTTCATCATCAAACAGAATTATAAAGGCTTCAGGAGAAAGAATTGCCATGAATACTCCGATTCAGGGAACTGCTGCCGATATAATAAAGAAAGCTATGATAAATGTATTCAGAAAGCTTAAAGAATCTGTTCCTGATGCACATCTTATACTTCAGGTTCATGACGAACTGATTGTTGAATGTTCTCCCGAAGACGCTGAAAAAGCCGGAAAAATTCTGCATGATGAAATGGAAAATGCCTGTAAGCTCCGTGTTCCGCTTGTTGCAGACGTAAAGGAGGGTCACAGCTGGTATGATGCAAAGGGATAATATAAAAATAGATGATATGCAGTATCATGAAATACCGTATATCGCAGAAATAGAAAAAAGATGCTTTTCAATATGTGCATGGACTGAAAATATGTTCCGCAGTATGTTTGATGATGCCGACCATGAAAATATTATGCTCACTGCATATGCTGACGGTATGATTGCCGGATATATTGTAATGCAGCTCTGTGCTGATGAGGCTGAAATTATGGTTATTGCCGTTGATGAACCGTTCCGCCGCAGAGGTATTGCTGATATGCTTATTGACTGTGCTGAAAGGCAGCTTACTGAAAAAACTGTTAAAATACTGCTTGAAGTGCGTGAAAACAATATTGCCGCACAGAAGCTCTATTATAAAAAAGGTTTTGAAAAAACAGGTCTGAGAAAAAATTATTACCGTGATTTTTCAGGGAAACCTCCTGAAAATGCGGTGCTTATGACCAAATATTTAAAAACGGAGATGTTTGAAAAATGCTGATACTCGGAATAGAAAGCTCATGTGATGAAACTGCTGCAAGCGTTGCAAGGGACGGTACTGAAATACTTTCATCTGTAATTTCATCACAGATAGATGAACATAAAAAATACGGCGGAGTAGTCCCTGAAATCGCTTCAAGAAGACACTGCGAAAATATACTCGGAGTAGTAAAACAGGCTCTTTCAGATGCTGATGTTACTCTTGATGATATCGATGCAATAGCTGTGACATATGCTCCCGGACTTATAGGAGCTTTGCTTGTCGGAGTGAATTTTGCAAAAGGTCTTGCAATGGCGGCAAAAAAACCTCTTGTGCCTGTTCATCATATAGCAGGTCATATCGCTGCAAACTATATCGCCCACAAAGACCTTGAACCGCCTTATCTCTGCCTTGTTGCAAGCGGAGGTCACAGCCATATCGTTGAAGTTCTCTCACATACAAAATTCAGGGTTGCAGGCAGAACAAGAGATGATGCTGCCGGTGAATGCTTTGACAAATGTGCAAGAGCATTGGGTTTCCCGTATCCGGGAGGAGTCCATATAGACCGCCATGCTAAACTCGGCAATCCTGATACATATACGCTTCCACGCCCTAAAGTCGCAGGAAGCATATATGATTTCAGCTTTTCAGGACTCAAAACCGCTGTTATAAATCTTATTCACAATTCACAGCAGAAAGGCACTGAAATTATAAAAGATGATGTGGCAGCTGCTCTTCAGAAAACCATTTCTGAAATACTTACCGAAAAAACAATTGCCTGTGCAAAGGAACTCGGATACAGCAAAATAGCCGTTGCAGGCGGAGTTTCAGCCAATTCCGGAATAAGAAGCCTTTTTGAAAAGAAATGCAGCGAAAATAATATATCACTTTACCTGCCGCCTCTTGAACTCTGCGGCGATAACGGTGCTATGATAGCCTGTCAGGGATATTTCAATTATCTTGACGGTCAGTTTGCTGACGAAAGTCTTAATGCCATAGCAACTCTTTCTCTTGAAAAAATATAAACGGAGGTAAAATTATGTCTGAAATCAAACAGATTCCTCTGAAACTGAAAAAACCTGTCGGATTTTTCAGCGAATACCATCAGGCAGAACTTTATCTGTCGTTAAACGGATATTTTACAATACAGTCTGACAGACAGCTTTCAAAAACTGACAGACAGATTGCCGAATCTGAATTAAAATCTGCTTTACAGTCAGCTCTCACTCTTGCAGCAAAGGAAACTGATATATGCAGCTTTCTTGCTGACCAGTCGTCCTTTGAAGTAATATCCGAATTTATGAAGGTATGCCTTGAGGACTGGCAGCAGCAATACGGAATTGAGTTTATAAGCATAAACCCCTCAAAAGTAAGCTTTGACAAGGAAAGTATTGAAGTCATAAAAACTTTTCAGAATATGCAGAACAATATTAAGCAGATTCCTGTTGATTCATGGAAATGCATAAAATGCGGCTGTATCAATGATTCAAAATTCTGCAAGGACTGCGGTACTGCAAAGCCTGAAACATGGAAATGCGTATGCGGTGCTGAAAATACAGGTGCTTTCTGTACTGAATGTGGAACTGCAAGGGAAAATATATGGCAATGCCCATGCGGTTCACTCAATAAAAACAGCTTCTGTCCGCAGTGCGGCAGACCAAGGAATTACTGATATCAGAGGAGGGATATATTTTGGCAATTGCTCAGTATAAATGTCCGAACTGCGGCAAGATACTTGCATTTAAGGCTGATAAACAGGGCTGGTTCTGCAAATGCTGTGAAAGCCTTTTCAATGACAGGGAAATAAAACTCCGTTTTGATTTCAATGAAAACAGCCGCTACAGATTAAAGGAAAATGCTCTTACTGAAACAGATATGGAATTTGCTGAAAAAGCCCGTCTTTGCGTATGCAAGTCATGCGGCAGCGAATTTGTAACAGATGTTTCAACACCTCTTGAAAAATGTGTTTTCTGCGGAAATGATATGAATAATTATGAACGTATTTCAGGAGAATATTGTCCTTATAAAACAATACCATTTATCATATCCGAAAAGGAAGCTTCTGATGCATTCTATAAATGGTGCGGAAAAAGAAAATTCCTGCCATCTGACTATAAGAAAAATTTCAGTATTAAAAAAATATATGTGCCGTTTCAGACCGCTGACTGTGTGGCAGTAGCTGACGCTGAAGCTCTTGGTAAAAAGATTAAGATTGAAAATGATAAAAATTTCAGATATACAAAAACCAAAGAATTTTCTGTAACAAGAAAATCCGTTATAACCTTTGACGGAATACCTGCCGACAATTTCAGCGGCATATCAAAGGAAACTCTTGATTCAATTGAACCATTTGATTTCAATAAGGCTGTTCCTTTCAGAACGGAGCATATCCACGGCATACCTGTCAATTCCCCTGACAGAAATAAAAAAATACCGTTCCAGAATGTAAAAAACAGATGCGTCAATATGAGCGACAATCTTCTGCGTCAGTCAATGAAAGGATACAGCAGTCTTGATGTATCAAAGGTTGATGTAAATATAATGGATACAAGATGGAAATATATTTTGCTTCCTGTATGGCTTTTTGACTACACATATAACGGAAAAAAATATGAATTTGCTGTAAACGGTCAGAACGGCAGATATAACGGAGTTCCGCCGCTCAGCCTTGCAAAACTGCTCTCACTCTGCATAACAGCCGGAGCAGTTGCTGCATTCCTTTTTATACTCGGAGGTATACTTTTGACATGAAATTAAAAAGAATGATATTTCTTCCCTTAATACTTATGATTATTCTTTTATGCCCGTCAGTTGCATCAGCAGCTGATGGCAGAAATATATCTGATATATCCGGCAGACTCCCTGATATTGAACTTGACAGACTTGAGGAAATGCTTGAAAATGCTTCTGAAAGCACAGGATTCAATATATCAGCAGTCATAACTGATAACCTTGACGGGAAAACTGCCGCTGAATATGCACAGAACTATTACAGCTCGGAATATCCGTCAGAACCTGACGGAATAATGCTCCTTATAAACTTTGATACAAATAATGATATAATATTTGCTTCGGGAAATGCTGTACAGTATTTTTCTGAAACTGTAAAAAAGGATATACTTTCAGAATATGTGACTCCATTTATTGCTGACGGTCATATTTCCTCAGCAGTTACCGGATTTGCAGAAAAATCTCAGGAAATCCTTACAGCTGCCTCCACAGAGGAAACAGTCATCAGTTATGAGAGAGAAACTCAGCCCGACAAGACAGACAATACTGTTGCTATAATAGTTTCAGGACTGATAACAGGTGTGCTTATCGGAACTTTAACCGGATTTTATGTAAAAAGCAGATATAAACGTTCTGAATGTGAATTTGCTGTATCAAATTATAAATGCACTCATAAACAGAATTTTGATGTATATGAGGATAAATTTAAAAGAGAATTTGTAAATAAATCTGATAATACTTGAAATTAATATGCTTTTTAGTGTATAATGGAAAATATATAACGCAAATTTGATGGATTGTTATTTGTAGGGGCGAACTGTGTTCGCCCGTTGCATTTACCAGAATTTCAGGCGGACAATCAACGATTTCACATACAGAAAACAAATATCAAATTTATGGTTTAACCATAATTCAGGCGGGCGACCAATGGTCGCCCCTACATAAACAATTCATCGAATTTGCGTCATAAAAACAAGGGTCGGATTAAACAATCCGTCCCTTTAAATTTGCTTCAAAAATGTTTTTATATTCTCACAAATTTTATGTAAAAATACGGTAAAATACTTGACTTTCAACATAGTTTTCAACAATATGTTGAAAACTTGTTGAAAACTCAGCGAGAAACATACTATATATAGTAGTTTTTTAAATTTTCAAGTAATCATTCAACATAGTTTTCAACAGAGTGTTGAAAACTATGTTGAATGTTGTGATTAAATTAATATCCTTGATTTTCCAGTTCTTTAAGCAGTACCTGCTCACTTTCAGCGGCATTTTCACCTGCAATGAAATATGCGATATTATTATAGACTCCCACTATTGAATCCTCTGCAATGGTTTTTGAATCAGGATAAAATGCATCAACATTGATAAGCTTTTCTTTTCTTGCTTCAAGGTCAGCCTTTGCAGCATCAACCTGACCATCTTTTGCATCAATGAGTATTATTTCAGCAATAACTGCACTCATAGGACACTGCATTACAAGAATATCATTATAGTTTTCGTTGTCAGCATCAAGCTTGAAGAATTCATTCATTATATCAGGGTCGGAAATTCTGTCAAGCTGTGCCCATTCAACGTCAGCTGTAACTTTTTCAACTACATTGAAAAGTTTTGATTCAGTAATTTCCTCTGAAGAAACGGCTTCTTCCGTCATAAGCTGGTCAGCCGGCGGCTGAGTTGCAACTATTTCTGATGTTTCAGCAGCGGCAGTTGTTTCTTCCGGCACAACTTCTGATTCTGTATCATTATTGCTGTTACAGGCTGAAAAAAGCATTGAAACTGAGGCTATTCCTGCAATAAGCAGAACTAATCTTTTATTTTTCATAAAAAAAATCCTTTCCTCTGAATTATGCCAGTTCGATAATGAAATTTTATGATTGAAAACAAGGAATTTTTCATTGCAGTGGTGACCATTGGTCGCCACTACAGAAATAATTCATCGAATTGGCGTTGAATTATAATTATTATATCAGCAATATATCATTATGTCAATAAAAAAGGGACGC
>ERZ808240.4906-NODE-4906-length-11340-cov-5.772087_pt1 | contig 11340 bp, 10 predicted proteins | sample MGYA00521084_ERZ808240 | MGnify/ENA primary metagenome ERZ808240 (study PRJEB31516, sample SAMN03275571) | gut metagenome | biome: mammalia-associated habitat; material: feces | host: Papio cynocephalus | place: Kenya | collected 2012-08-06 ... | reverse complement strand
GTTTGAGAGTAGTGTAATTTCATATGGTAGTCAAACTGTCAAAGAAAGAAACCGTAATAGCAATTAGTTTGAGAGTAGTGTAATTTCATATGGTAGTCAAACAAGCATAGCCGCCAGGATTTAACCTTGGCTGTTTGAGAGTAGTGTAATTTCATATGGTAGTCAAACTGTTGATCCTTACGTTAAGCCCACGAAGGGGTTTGAGAGTAGTGTAATTTTATATGGTAGTCAAACGAAAGCGAAAGCAGAAGAGACGGAAGAGGAGTTTGAGAGTAGTGTAATTTTATATGGTAGTCAAACCTTCAACGGGTATGCAGGCGCGTAAGAGGTGTTTGAGAGTAGTGTAATTTTATATGGTAGTCAAACAAAACGCCGATAAGACTTACGGAAAGCGATAGTTTGAGAGTAGTGTAATTTTATATGGTAGCCAAACATTCTCTCTTTCACAAGTTCCTCGACCGCCGGTTTGAGAGTAGTGTAATTTCATATGGTAGTCAAACGAATATAACTTAATCTTTGCAACATTATTAGTTTGAGAGTAGTGTAATTTCATATGGTAGTCAAACTGTAATTGAGCTTATCAGGCAGTTCTACACGTTTGAGAGTAGTGTAATTTCATATGGTAGTCAAACTTGATAGTCTGTAAATGTTCCTCGATTTCGGTTTGAGAGTAGTGTAATTTCATATGGTAGTCAAACGAAGCTTGGTAGGTATTCTGAGCCGCTTCTGTTTGAGAGCAGTGTAATTAAAATAAAAACATATTTATTTGGGAGAAAAGTATGCAATATATATTGATAATTTTATTATTGGTAATAGTGATTTGTATTTTAGTCGTCAACTCAATAATGAAACAAAAGTCGTTAAAAGGATCTGCCGGTCAAAACAGCACAGTGGATGACGATATTCTTGTATCTGAAGATAAACCGCCTTATAAGAAAAAGCTTCTGCTTACAAAAAACGAGTGGCGTTTTTATAAAGATTTAAAGCCGATTGCGGATAAGGAAAAGCTTACGATTATAGCAAAAGTAAGACTTGCCGATCTTGTAGAAGTAGATTCATCGCGTATTCAAAAAAACGAATATATGAAATATTTTAACTCAATTGCAAAAAAGCATGTCGATTTTGCGCTTTGCAATCCGGACAATCTTGCAGTCATAGAACTTATTGAGCTTGATGACAATTCACATAATAACAATACGCGTGTAGTTCGTGACAATATGGTAGATAAAATACTGACCGGTGCAGGTTACAAAATAACCCATTTAAATAATATAACCGATTATGTCGCAGTGAAAAATGCCGTCACAGAGAATAGTACAGTTGTGCCGCCGGCTAAAGACGGTAAATCAAATTAAAACAAAACACCCCGGACGATTTTCGTCCGGGGCATTTTTTTATATTCGCATTATTTATAAAGACCTTTTTGTTTTAAAAACTCAATGAATTCGGGGTAAGTTCCCTTTGTGAACGCGTCCTTTTTAAAGGTATAATAAAGTTTTGTTGTTTTTGATTTGATGACGATAAGGTGTTTCGTCTCATACGCTTTTTTCATGTTATAAAGCGGAATTTCGGTAAACGCTCCGTTATACGATTTACAGCGCAGGGTGTCATGCGTAACCTCCATCCTTGCTCCGGAGGGGCTTCCGTTGTTTAATTCCATTCCGCGGTCTATCGTTAGTTTTGAGAAACGTCTTACCCGCCAAACCAACTCTAAATTATACACAAGTATTAAAAGTAAATAGAGAAAAATGCAGATTGCCTTTGTGATATCCGAAGTGAAAAACATAAAAAATACGATTGACAGAATCAGCACGGAGTTCAGAATGTACGGAACAGGATTTCTGAGCATAGCTGATGTCTGAAATTCGGTCATTAAAGGCAAATTGTCGGCAAAATCGTTGCAAAAAATGGTGTCCATGTAAAACCTCCGCATGTTTTTATAATATTTTATCATAAAAAAATTCAAAATGCAAATAGTTGTTGATTAAATTGTCACGGACAGTTATAATATACAGAGCGATAAAAATATAAGGCGGATAACATGGATAAAATATTTCCCGGGGGAATTACGGTTACGACCGTGATAATGTGCATAATGGCGGTTTTTGCGCTGATAGGGTCCATAGACCCCCTAATCGGAAATAAAATTGGTTACGGTGAACAGCTCGAAAACGGCGTTAAAACCGTAGGTCCTTTAATTCTTGTAATGGCGGCGACATATGCGACGGCTCCGCTTCTCGCAAGCGTTCTGACTCCGATTGCCTCGCCGATTTACTCCATGTTCGGCGCGGATCCTGCAATGTGCGCGGGCACCGTTTTAGCCGTCGATATGGGAGGATATCCGCTCGCTTACGGTATGACCGACGACGTTATGAACGCGAATTTCAGCGGTGTAATACTCGGTTCGACCATGGGGGCGATGCTTGTCGGTACGCTCCCGATAGCCGTTACATATTTAAAGGACAGGGACAAGAGCATTTTTTCATACGGAATGTTAATAGGCATAGTGACCGTTCCGATAGGATGTATCGCGGGCGGACTCGTTATGGGGATGAGCTTTGTAAACATTATAAAAAATCTGATTCCGCTTCTCATTCTTGACGTTATAATCGCGGTAGGACTTATATTCTTTCAGAAAATTACCGTTAAAATATTCAGCGTATTCGCGTCGGCGGTTACAATTCTGATTGCCGTACTCTTCGCGCTCGCCGCCGTGCAGTATATGACCGGAATCAGACTGCCCGTATTTAGCGATATGTTTACGTTGGAGGACGGCGGAATTACGCGTTTTGACAGGGGACTGCTTATCTGCGCGCAGATAGGAATTATACTCGCGGGCGCGTTCCCGATGTTCGCGTTTCTCAGTAACAAACTTGACAAGCCGTTTTCAAAACTCGGCGAAAAAATGGGCGTTAATAAAGATTCCGTTGTAGGAATTATCGCAAATTTCGCAAACGCTATTGCAATGTTTAATCTTTTTGATAAAATGGATGACAAGGGCAAGCTTATCAACATAGCCGGTGCGGTTTCTCTGTCGTATGTTCTCGGCGACCATCTCGCATTTGTCGCAGGGGTAAACGGAGATATGATGCTTCCGATGCTCGTAACTAAATTTACGGCGGGAATATCGGCTGTAATACTTGCAAATCTTCTTTCGGGTAAAATATTAAAAAAAGAGGAGAGCAAATCATGAAGGATTTTAACAGATCGGGCGTTATGATAGACATGTCGCGCAACGCGGTAATGAACGTCGGCGCCGTTAAGAAAATGATTGATATAAACGCGCGTCTCGGGTACGACTTTTTAATGCTGTATACCGAGGATACATATGAAATCGAGGGACAGCCGTATTTCGGTCATTTGAGAGGCAGATATACGTCCGAGGAATTAAAGGATATCGATTCATACGCGCAGACAAAGGGTATCGAGCTTATCCCGTGCATACAGACTCTCGCGCACCTCGGCGCGATTATGAAGTGGCCGAAGTACAAGGACATAAACGACTGCGCGGATATTCTGCTCGCGGGTGACGAACGCGTCTACGCTCTTATTGATTCGATGTTTAAAACGTTGAGCGAGAATTTTAAAAGCAGGATTGCAAATATCGGCATGGACGAGGCGCATTTTATCGGACTGGGTAAGTACATGCAGGAGCACGGCATAAGAAACAGGCTTGATATACTGTTGGAACATCTCGGAAAAGTGTCCGAGATTGCAAAAAAATACGGATTTGAACTGCTGATGTGGGGCGATATGTTCTTCAGACTGGCAAACAACGGCGACTATAACGGAAGTGTTGATTCGTCCGTAAAATCGCGTATTCCCGATAATGTTACGCTGATATACTGGGATTATTATTCGAAAGATAAAAAGCATTACGACGAAAATATTATAAATCACAAAGCCGTTGACGAGAACGTTTGGTTTGCCGGCGGACTGTGGACATGGACGGGATTCACTCCGCATAACGAGGCTTCGATTGAAAATTCAATTGCTGCTATAGAGAGCTGCCGTGAGCACGGCGTTAAGAATATTATAATGACAATGTGGGGTGACGACGGCGGCGAGTGTTCCAGATTTTCCGCGCTCCCGTCGATGTATGCCGTTTCTGAATTCTTAAAGGGCAATACCGATATGAAGTCGATAAAATCGGGCTTTTATAAAGAATTCGGTATTGAATTCGATGAGTTTATCGCGCTTGATTTGCCGGACACGCCGAACAACGAGAACGGCAGAATAAACGACCCCGAAAAATACATGCTTTACTCCGACTGCTTTATGGGTATAGCTGATTCGACCGTAAGAGACGGCGACGGCAAAAAGTACGCCGTCTGCGCGAAAAAACTCGAAAAGAATGTTGATAATAAGGAATTCGGATTCCTTTTCTCGACGGCTAAAGCGTTGTGCGACGTTCTCGAATTGAAATACGAATTGGGCGTCCGCACGAGAAAAGCATATAAAGAGAATAAAAAATCACAGCTTAAAAAATTAATCGGGGATTACGACGAGGTTATATCGCGTATCGAAGTATTTTATGATAAATTCGAACACCAGTGGAGCATTGAAAACAAGCCCCACGGGTTTGACGTTCAGGATATCAGAATCGGCGGAACGCTTATGAGAATCAAGCACTGTAAAAAGAAACTTGAAAGCTATATAAACGGCGAGACTGACTCTATCCCCGAACTCGAGGAGCCGGTGCTTCCTTATAAAGGAAACGAGCCGACGGATATTAATAATTTCTGCAATATAGTTACGGCTAACGTAATGTTTTTTCAATAATACATAACGGAGGATTTAAAAATGAGTAAAAAATGGAGAGTCGGAATTATCGGAAACGGCGGTATATGTAAAGGTTCGCATGTCGGTGAATATCTTACGGATGATCGTCTTGAGGTTGCAGCGCTTTGTGATATTATAATTGAAAGAGCTGAAGAATTAAGGGACAAATACTTCCCGAACGCGGCTGTTTATTCCGATTACAAAGAGCTTTTGAAGGACGAAAGCATAGATTCAGTCGATATATGCACGCCCAACTATCTTCATTCGATTATCGCCGTCGACGCGTTCGAGGCGGGCAAGCACGTATTCTGCGAGAAGCCCGACGCTGTAAGCGTAAGCGAGGTTATGCGAATGAAAGAAGCCGCCGACAAAGCGGGCAAAACTCTCATGGTTATGAGAAATAACCGCTGGGTTTCTGCTTCGAAATATGCAAAAAAATATATTGAATCCGGCAGAATGGGTGAAATATACTGCGGTCGCTGCGGATGGCAGAGAAGACGAGGAATCCCCGGAAAGGGCGGTTGGTTCACGACAAAAGAGCAGTCGGGAGGCGGCCCGCTTATCGATTTGGGCGTTCATATGATCGACCTTGCAATCTGGCTTATGGGCAATCCTACGCCCGTCGCGGTTTCGGGCAATACTTATATGAAGTTTGCGGACAACGACGTTTCCGATTCCGTAAATTCGGATTTCGGTGATAAAAATTCCGAGGGTACGTTCGACGTTGAGGATCTCGCTATGGGTATGATTCGTTTTGACAACGGCGCACTTTTGCAGATCGAATTCAGCTGGGCTTCAAATATCGAAAAGGAAAACCGTTTCGTCGAACTTCGCGGTACGAAGGCGGGGCTTAGCTGGACGGACAGCGGTGTTAAGATATTCTCCGAGGATAACGGCGAGCTTACCGACACCGTTTCCCCGACCGTTAATCAGGAGTACGGTCACCGCAATAACTTAAAGCATTTTTACGACGTTGTCATAGAGGGTGCAGAGCCTCAGTTTAAACCTCAGCAGGGTATTGATATGATTAAGATTCTCTGCGCGATTTACGAGTCCGCAAAGACGGGCAAAGAGGTTATTCTCTGATTTAAAACATAGTATAAAGCCGTAAACCGGGACAGTGCAGAAAGTTCGGTTTACGGCTTTTGCTGTTTATAATGCGTATTGCTGTGTTATAGGCGAATCGTCCGAGCCTTTTCGATTGTAATAAAAGTTGACATTTTAAATTTCTTATTATAGAATAAATTAAAAAGTTACGGAGGGTGCAAAATGAAAACGTCAAATCTGATAAATGACATTTTCTTTCCCGACCGTTGTGCGTTCTGCGGGAGAAACCCCGTATTCCCCGGGAAAATTCTCTGTAACGAGTGCGAGGACAGTATAGAATTCATCCCGTCTCCGCGCTGTCCGAAATGCGGGCGTGAAGCTAAGAAATGCAGATGTAAAAATCTGCGTACATTCTACAAAGAACTACGCGCTCCGTACTATAACGAAACATCCGTACGCCGTGGGGTCGACAGGTGGAAATTTTACGGCGGTATTGAGAGTACTGAAGTTTTTGTCAGGGATATGCTGAATATATATGAGGATGAAATAAATTCCGGGCTGTTTGACTTTGTAACATATGTTCCCGCTTCTCATTCTACGATTGAGAACAGGGGATTCAACCAGTCCAAACTGCTTGCCGAGGTATTCAGCGAGTATTCATCGCTTGAATGCAGAGACTGTCTTGTTAAAACTTTCGATACTCCCGCACAGCATACACTGCCGAGATATTTAAGACTCGGAAATGTTCTCGGCGTGTTCGAGGTCAAAGATAAAGAAGCGGTTTACGGCAAAACGATACTTCTGATCGACGATATCAAGACAACCGGAACCGTGCTTAACGAATGCGCGAAAATGCTGATGATCGCGGGTGCGCAGGACGTTTATTGCCTGACAATTACGCTCGGATAGTTTTGGTGAACCGTTAAAACAGAGACGAGAGCGATTTAAGTCTTATCTTAACGCCGGGAACCGAATCGGAAACGTTATTTTTTACAGTGATGTTCGAATTGTGTTTGCCGAGAATGATTTTCGCGTTTGTATTATTAATTGAATTAGAACTAAATATGAGATTATCTGCGTTCGAAGCCGAGAGAATATTTCCCTCGCAGTTTTCGAACGTATTATTATTTATATAAATATTTTTAAGCATTGCGGAGTCGGCATTTTTGCCGTTTATATTTGCCGAAACGCCGATTACCGCGCCCCAGTCGGAAACGTTGCAGGACGAAAACGTGTTGTTTCTTATTTCGAGCGTATTTACGCCCGTGCCCTCGAGCCAGTTTCCCGAGGAAATGTCGACAATTACCTTTATCGCGTTGCCCATGGTCTTATAGAACGTATTGTTTTCGCACAGTCCGTTTGAACTCTGAAGAAGGAGTCCGCGGGCACGGTTTTCGTGAAAATAGTTATCGGAAACAACGTAATTTGCGCTGTTAATACTGCCGTTTGATACTATCGAGCCAACCGTTACGCTGTCGGGAATATCCCTGTCAAACGTGACGGTATCGCCGTCAATTGCTGTCACTTTTGCTGTAAAATCAATTGTATTATACTTAGAATCGAAGAATACGGCGGTATCTCCGGTTTTGAATGTCGGTGCGTTTGTATAGAGAGTCAGCTTGTTTTTGCCTGTCAATTTGCTTACGGTGTACACGTTGTCGTGAACATTCAGCGCGTCGTCTCCCATGAACGAAAAATCGCATCCGCTTATTTTAAAATATCCGTTTGTGTTCGCAATATGAACCGCGTCGGCTGTCGTCGAAACGCGTTCTGCGTTATCGGAATTTTCAAGTCCTATCGTGCAGTCAATAAGCTGAAAACGGGTACACCTGTCTGTGATAAGCCAGCCCATGCCCGCTGCGGAACCTATCGAAATGTCCGAAAACGTTATGTTTTCAGAATTCGTTACGTTGAATACGTTGCCGTCGTAGACGTGATGTCTTAACAGAAATACGTCGCCGTCGGAAAAGTTATCGAGCTCTCCGTTGTGCTTAATACGAATGACGTTGTTCTCCGTTTTTTCTCTCGAAACAATGATATCGGGATTCGTATAGACATACTTTTCCTTAACGCCGTCCTTTGTTCCCGGGGTGAGAGTTTCGGGGTCGTACTGCGTGAACGCGGAGATGTTTACATCTTCGTCAACGTCGGTAAGCTCTGTAAATTCCATGTCGAAAACGTGATTTTTATTATCGGCATTTTTAATTTTAACAAGCGAAGCGAGTCTTGAATTTTCATTATTCCAACGAACGGAGAACCCTTTTATTTCAACGCATTCGCAGTCTGAAATTCTAAAATAATCGGCGTGCGAAAAATAGAAATTCGCTCCCTCGCCGTCAATAATTATATTCTTTAATCCCGACATGTCAATCTGTTTGTCGGTTCTGAAATAATAATTTCCCGCAGGGATCACAATGCGAGTATATTCGTTTTCACGGCAGTATTCTATCGCCTTTGAAAATGCGGAATAGTTATCAAACTCATTTTCATTCATTCCGAACTCAGATGCGCTTACCGACTTATATGATTTTGAATCGGGTCTTTTTATATAGAATACGGAATCGCCTACGCCGTCTATTCTGTCAAAATGTGCGTATTCGTTGTATTCGGGTTCAGCTTCATCGGGGAGTGAGACAGGTTCCTCAACCGGGTGAGTCAAACCGAAAATCGGCGCGAAAAGCAGGGCTATTGAGGTTAAAAACGCAAAAAACGACTGGGTCATGTTTTTCATCCTTTAAAATTATTTTTATTATATTTTACCATTTAACTGCGTAAAAGTAAATATTAAATGAAACAAAACAACATAACTGTTGTATATTTTTTATATGCCGCAGCCTAATGTGTGAAATTTTTTTATTTTTAACAATAAAATTCATTCTGTTTATCATAAGAAATAAAGGCAAAAGATATTGGAATTCCGGCTGAAAAAGTGTATAATTTTTGTTGAATAAATTGATTTTTAAAGAGGGGAGGGTGAGGACTGTCAAATGAGATTCAGAAAAGGCAAAACCGATGTCATATGGCGGGAATACGAGTGTTACATAAGGAAAATTTGCTCGTATAAGCTTGAAAGCAGACCCGAATATATTGACGACTGCGTTCAGGAGATTTTCCTTGCCCTGTCCGATACTTTACATAAGAAAAAACGTATTAACCACCCTAAGGCGTGGCTTACGAAAGTCGCGTATAATAAAATTTCGGATATATACGAGAAAATAAAGAAAGAGGACGAGCTTTTTGTCCCGTTTAATTCGGACGTTATCGACGAAAAGTATTCGCTATGCGTTCGGCTCGAAACGGATGAAGAGAACGAAACGGAGATTATAAAAGACAGAGTTTTCTCTTTGCTTGACGAGGATGAAAGAAGGTTGTTATGTGACCGATACGAATTCGTAAAGAGTATATCGGAAATAGCCGACGAGTTCGGAGTAACGGAAAATACCGTATATCAACGGTTGTACAGACTCAGAATTAAGGTAAAAATGCTGGTCAAAAACGTATTAAATGAATGAACCATGAACTTTTTATGAACTTTTAGCTTTTTTCTGTAAGAAACGGGAAAACAGCGGACTATATTAACGGAGGATGATTTACAGTGCTTACTGACAAACAATTTGAAAAATTCCTCAAGGATGAGTCTTTCAGTGAAATTTCAAAAGAACAGCTCGATAAAATCATTGACGACGAAATGAAAAAGCCTGAGTCCGAAATTGATACCGAGCTTATAGAATACTGCCTTAATCTTTTGGATGATATTGACAAAAAGACCCAATCCGACGATATCAATAAGAAGGGTTCGGGTGATAAAAATGTAAAGATTTTAAAATTCAGATTCAGGCATATAGCTGCTGTTGCCGCGGTAATTTCGTTGGTAATTGTCGCTGCGGTCTCGGGTTCTGCATCGGTATCGCATTATAAAATGTACGACGGTGCTATTGAAGTTGACGGAGAAAGCGTTTTTCTCGATTTGTCGGGATTTTACGGTGAATCGCAGTCAACCGACATGCCGGACGATGAGCTTATTAAGGAGCTTGCTGATAACGGTGTTTCGGGGGTTCTTATTCCGCGCGCGCTGCTGTCGGGTGCGATTGAAGTCACAAATATCGAATATCATATTAGTGAAATATCTACCGATGCTTATGTGTTTTTTACATATAACGGCAAGTCCGGATATATAATAATTGAAATCGAAAAATATGATGTTGAAGAGAGTGTCGGAAACTGTGAATATCTGCAAGTGTCCAGCATTGTTGAAATGGTAAAGACGGATAAAGCGACGGCGTTTTGTTTTATGCAGTGTGAAAACGAATTTGCCACGATAGTTTACAGGAGCGGGAAAGCTTCATATGATATAAAAATGCCTGTTGAATTGGATGAGGCTGTTCAAATAGCAAAGACTTTAAATTAAGAGGAGTGTATACAACATGAAAAAAATAATATCAATTTTATCTGCCGTTATTACGGTTTTCAGCTTTTTTTCTTTTAACGCTTATGCGCAGACGCCGGAAATAAATCAGGACACGGTTATTAATTCGGATGTCGATGTCGTATACGGTATCTATGACACGTACGAAAATTCCGATGTAAGTACGCAGGCTTCCAACCTTATAGTTTCAAAAAGTATAAGCCTTAGAAAGTCGGGAAATATTTTAATATTATCTGCAACAACAAAGGGCAGTTCCGATGTTACAAAATGCGGATTTACCTACATCAAGGTTCAGCGTTTGATTAATAATGTATGGACTGATTTTGGTACGTTTTGTTATAAGGACCAGTATTCTGATTTAAATTCTATGACTTTTACGTCAAATGTTTACGGCCCCAAGGGATATACATACCGGGCTATATGCGAACACTATGCGGAGAAAAAGGTTTTACTTGTTTTAAAGTCAAAAGAGACAGCATATAACGCCACATCAACGATGTATTTCAGCTGATAAAAACTGAAAATATTGCATATTATATATTCTGTTTGTCTTTTTGTGTTATTTATTTTCCGTAATTAGGCGTAATTTTAGACTTTTTGTTGCATTTGCATAAAAAACAATCAAAAAGTTCGTGCAATGTTTTTTTGTAAGAAAACGCAGATTCTCAGACTATATATATGAGAGGATTTTTTTTACATCCGAGATGTTTTTCTGACGCGCATCCTCTCGCAGTCTGCGGAGGTTCCTCCGAAATAAGGCTTATGAACGATAAAAACCGCAAAAAACCTCCGCAGACTATTTTTATAAATAAGGAAGTGATAAGTAGTTGCTTAATGATTTTTTAACCCCGGCATATCACAAAAAAACTAGTGCTCTGTACCACCTAAAACTTTACAAGCATTACGGCGTATGACAGCGTTTAACTGCGTCTTCAAACTTGACAGGCGCCAGCCTGCCTGCGTTTTCATCCTTGTTAAACACAGCCATACTTGTAATCAGATGTAAACTTTTAGGCGTTACGGAGCACTTGAAAGGATTAAAAAAATCAATGAAAAAAATATTTAAAACAATCGCCGTACTGCTT
>ERZ808240.4905-NODE-4905-length-11340-cov-48.254409_pt1 | contig 11340 bp, 8 predicted proteins | sample MGYA00521084_ERZ808240 | MGnify/ENA primary metagenome ERZ808240 (study PRJEB31516, sample SAMN03275571) | gut metagenome | biome: mammalia-associated habitat; material: feces | host: Papio cynocephalus | place: Kenya | collected 2012-08-06 ... | reverse complement strand
CCCACCAGTTGGGCGTGCCCACGAGCACGACGTCGTACGCGGCGACGTCCAGCCCGTCGATCTTCCGGATCGGACGCAACGTCCCCGCGCGGCATTCGGGCTTGGCCTCGTCGCAGCAGTCGTCGTAGTCGGGCGCGTACGGCTTCACCGGCACAATTTCGGCCAGCCGCACGCCCCCGCACGCTTTGGCGAACGTCTCCGCGGCATAGCGCGTGTTGCCGCTGCGCGAGAAATAGACGATGAGGATCTTGTCTTTCTTTACTTTGACCGGCATGGCGGTTTCTCCTTTCGTTTGGGACGGCTTCTCGGCGCAGGCAGGCAAAAGGACGCTTGCCGCGGCGAATGTCGCCGATTGTTTGATGAAGTCTCTTCTGTTCATTTTGCGTTCTCCTTTCCTTTGGATTCCCGTTTCGTGAAATCATTGATGTCCGCACACTCCTTTACGCGCCCGCGCAGCAGTCTCACGAGTTCTGCCGCGGCTGGCGTGAGTTCCGCATTGTCCTTCCACGCGAGATAGGCCTCGCTGTAGATCTCGGGGGCGAACGGCCGGAACACAAGTCGCCTTGCCAGCATTTCAGGGACAAGTCCGTCGATGGAAACCGCCGCGCCCACGCCCTCCGCCACGGCGTGCGCGGCGTTGTAGAGCAGGTTGAACGTGCCGACCACGTTCAGCTTCGCGTAGTCGTAGCCCGCCCAGCCCGCTATCTCGGCGGAAATCCGCATCCGCCGCGGCATGAGAAGAGGACGCCCGGGCAGATCCTTCGGCTGGATGCCTTTCTTTTTCGCGAGCGGATCGTCTTTGGGCAGAACGAGCCCGAGCGAGTGGTACACGCCGAGCGACAGCGTGTCGCATCCGTCGAGCCGCCCCGGACCGATCAGCACCGCCAGATCGAGCGTCCCCTTCTGGACGCGCTCCGCGAGATCCTCTCCGTTCCCCGAGACGATCTGGAACGAGACGGCGGGATTCTTTCGGTTGAGATCGCGCAGGGCGGAGGCGACGAGCGCGAAGCCGAACGTCTCCGCCGCACCGATGGTGATGCGCCCCGAAAGCTTGGACTTGCCGCACGACACCTCGCGCACCGTGCAGTCCACGAGCGAAAGGATCTCCTCCGCTCGCTTGCGGAAGACTTCGCCCTTGTCCGTCAACTTTACCGTGCGCGCGCCGCGTTCGAAAAGCGTCTGCCCGAGACAGGCCTCCAGTTCGCCCAGCTGTTTCGAGAGCGCGGGCTGGCTGATGCCGAGCTTCTTCGCCGCGCGCGAGATGTTCCCCTCGCGGGCAATCGTGGCGAAATATCTGATCTGCCTCATTTCCATGCTTATAGTCTATCATTTTTCATCCATAACCGTCAAGCATGAATTTCATGTCTCCCATAACGAAATAGAATAGGCGTCCGGAGGCAGTCCTCTTCTGCCTGGGCAGTCCTTCGCCCGCCGGGGTTCCACGTCTTCCGTCACCGCGTCGCACGCTTTTTATCCGCGTAAGGAATGCAAAATATAGACGATGGATGTCCTGTCCTTTAACCTAAAAATCGCAGTAGGAAGGCTGGGATCGGGTTCGTGGACTTTGCTTCCGGCGGGAAGCGCGCATGCGGCTACCGTCAAACGGCTGAAAACGAAGCCGTCGGAGTGGAACGCCCTTTTCGTGTCCATGGGAAAGATATCCTGCAGCCACGAGAAGGACGTTTGTCCGGGGCGGGACGGGGTGTCACGATTGACCGTGTAGGCGAAGGCCCCTGTCCTACCCGGTTGCGTGGCGTCACGAACAGACGGGATTCTCGTGCCCATGAGAAAAGATTCTCGTGCCGATGAGAAAAAATTCTCATGGGCACGAGAATGGAACGGTTGCAGACACGAAAATGTCCGTTAGTTTGCTTTTCCAACCGGAATCTGTCGTAAAACAGGCATATATCTCCTGAAAATCGGCGCTCTCCGGTCTATCCGCCCTGTTTCACGCGCCGGGAACGCCCCAGACAGGGGTCCAGACGCGCCGGAACGGGGTGGCCGTTGCGCCGGAACGGCGATGCCGTTGCGCCGGAACGCGTGTGCGATCAGGCGTGGACGGCGTTCTTCCCCACCCAACCGCGACGCAGACGCAAGCCGCGACAGGAACGCCCGGGTCGACGAACGACTCCGTTTTTCACCCGCTTGGTGAAAAACGGCAAATCCGCTTCCTCCTTGAAAACAAAGTCCCAGCCCCGATTCCAGCCTTTCAACTGCGATTTTTAGGATAAAAGGCAGGGCGTTTTGTGTTTTAGACCGCACGACATGTTCTAGTTGAAATGGGGGTCGCAGATACATAAAACAGGAGCCCGGTTTCCTTGAAACGGGCCCCGCTTTTTTGGAACGGAGACATTGACTCCGTCGCCATGTCCTATATGGCCGGAACGCGCGGACGCGGCGCTTCCGGCAGGCGGCGATTGGTCAATGCACCATATGCAACTCGGCGTGGTACTCCTGCAAAGTGCAGACGGCGATTTCGCCCAGGGGACCGTCCTCCGCCAAGCCTGCGACCGCCGCGCGGAATCCGGCGAGCGTCGTCGTGAGCGGCACGCCCGCGCGGATCGCCGCGCTCCTCAGGCGCGCATTGTCCTCGTTCGCCTCGCGGCCGGTTTCGACGGTGTTCACGATCCAGCGTACCGCGTTCTGCCGCAAGAGATCCAGTGCATTGGGCCGCCCGCGCGAGATGCGGAAGACCGCCTTGGACTCCACCCCGGCCTGCCAGAGTCCGGTCGACGTGCCACGCGTGGCGTAGATCTCGTAGCCCATTTGCGCCAGCTCCTTCGCGAGCGCGACGCCCGCGGGCTTGTCCTCGTCGCGCAGGGACACGAAAACGGCCCCCTCCTTCGGCAAGGGACTGCCCGCGGCGGTCTGGCTCTTGAAGTAGGCGATCTCCGGATCGGGGTCAATCGCCATCACTTCGCCGGTTGACTTCATTTCGGGCGTAAGAGAGACCTCCGCGCCGGGGAACTTGACGAACGGGAACACCGCCTCCTTCACGCAGGTATAGGGCGGGACGACTTCCTTCGTGAAGCCGATATCCGCCAGTTTTTCGCCGACCATGCACCGCGCAGCGATGTCCGCGAGCGGCACGCCGATGGCCTTGGAAACGAACGGGACGGTGCGCGAAGCGCGCGGATTGACCTCAATCATCCAGATGCCGTCGTCGCGCACGGCGAGCTGCAGGTTCATGAGGCCGACGACGTGCAGCTTGCGGGCGAAAAGCCGCGCATAGCGGACGACCTCGGCGACAACCTCGGGCTTGAGCGAACGCGGCGGCGTGACGGCCGCGGCGTCTCCCGAATGGCACCCCGCCGCCTCGACGTGCTCCAGGATCGCGCCGACCACGGTGGCGTGGCCGTCCGACACGCAGTCCACGTCGAGTTCAACGGCGTGTTCGAGGAATTTGTCGATCAAGATGGGCTTGCCTTCCGCCGCGGCGACGGCTTCGGCCACGTATTTGTCGAGCTCGGACTCGCCCGAGACGATCGCCATGCCCCGTCCGCCCAGGACGAAACTCGGGCGCACCAGAACCGGGTAGCCGATTTCGCGCGCGATCCGCCGGGCGTCCGCAACGGAATGGGCGATGCCGCTCGGCGGCTGCTTCATGCCGACGTCCGAAACGAGTTTCTTGAAGAAGTCGCGGTCTTCCGCGCGGTCGATGTCGTCCGGCGAGGTGCCGACGATCGTCGCACCGGCTTTCTTGAGGCGCTGGGCCAGGTTCAGCGGCGTCTGCCCGCCGTACTGCACGATGACGCCGTCGCACTTTTCGCGGTCATAGATCTCCATCACGTCCTCGAAAGTGAGCGGCTCGAAGTAGAGCCGGTCCGAGGTGTCGTAGTCGGTCGAGACGGTTTCCGGATTCGAGTTGACCATCACGACTTCGTATCCGCGGCTCTTGAGAGCGAACGCCGCGTGGCAGCAGCACCAGTCGAACTCGATGCCCTGGCCGATGCGGTTGGGGCCGCCCCCGAGGACCATGATCTTCTTCTTGCCGTGCGGCACGGCGTCCGCGGCATCCGCGGCTTCCCAGCCGTATGAACTGTAGTAGTAGGGCGTGACCGCTTCGAATTCGCCCGCACAGGTGTCCACCGCGCGGAATTCCGGATGCAGCCCAGCCTGCAGACGCCGCGCCCGGACATCATCTTCCGAAAGGCGCGCCGCCTGGGCGATTTCCTTGTCCGAGAAGCCCATGACCTTCGCCTGGCGCAATACGTCCGCAGGCAACTCCTTTCCGGCGAACGTGGCAAGAAACACCTTGAAAGCGGAGATTTCGGCAAGTTCCCGTTTGAACCACGGATCGTACGTGGACGCGTCGTGGTACCGGAGCGGGGCTTCCAGCGAACGCACAGCCTTGAGGTAAGCCTGCTTGAAGGTGCGGCCGATCGCCATGACTTCGCCGACCGCCTTCATCTGGGTGCCGAGGGCGATGTCCGCGCCCGGGAACTTCTCGAAGGCGAACCGCGGCACTTTCACGACCACATAGTCGAGCGCCGGCTCGAACGCCGCGGGCGTCTTGCGCGTGATGTCGTTGGGGAGCTCGTCAAGCGTGTAGCCGACGGCCAGAAGCGCGGCGATTTTCGCGATGGGGAAGCCGGTCGCCTTAGACGCGAGCGCCGACGAGCGCGACACGCGCGGATTCATCTCGATGATGATGCGCCGTCCCGTGCGCGGATCGACCGCCCACTGCACGTTTGAACCGCCCGTGGCGATGCCGATCTTCTCCAGCACGCGGATGGAGTCGTCGCGCATGGCCTGGTATTCGCGGTCGGTCAAGGTCTGGATGGGCGCGACGGTGATAGAGTCGCCCGTATGCACGCCCATGGGGTCCATGTTCTCGATGGAGCAGACGATGACGGCGTTGCCCGCCTTGTCGCGCATGACTTCCATCTCGAATTCCTTCCAGCCGATGAGCGACTCCTCGATCAGCACTTCGCTGTTGAGGGACGCCTCGAGGCCGCGCGAACAGATGGCGTCGAACTCCGCGGCGTTGCGGGCGATGCCGCCGCCCGTTCCGCCGAGCGTGAAGCCGGGGCGCACGATGAGCGGCCAGGAACCGATCGTCTGGGCGACCGCGCGCGCCTCGTCCAGCGTATGGGCGCTTCCCGAGCGCGGCATGTCCAGCCCCAGTTCGCGCATGGCGTTCTTGAAGAGCTGGCGGTCTTCCGCGCGGGCGATGGCGTCGGCGTGCGCGCCAATGAGCTCCACGCGGTAGCGGCGCAAAATGCCCGCCTTGTCGAGTTCCATGGCGAGATTCAGCGCAGTCTGGCCGCCCAATGTCGGCAGAATGGCGTCCGGCCGCTCGCGGCGGATGATCTCGTGCAGGGCGTCCACCGTCAGCGGCTCGATGTAGGTGCGGTCCGCCCGGTCGGGATCCGTCATGACGGTCGCCGGATTGGAATTCGCCAGGATGACGAAATAGCCTTCCTTTTTGAGCGCTTTTACGGCTTGAACACCCGAATAATCGAACTCGCAACCTTGACCGATGACGATTGGACCGGCTCCGATAATCAGAATCTTGCGTATATCCGTCCGCTTCATGTGCGTCTCCTTTACCGGGTTTTCGCCTGGGCGTATTTGAGCGCCGCGCCGACAAGTCCGTTGAAAAGCGGATGCGGCTCCGTCGGGCGCGACTTGAACTCGGGATGGAACTGCCCGGCGATGAAAAACGGATGGGTCGGCAACTCCACGACTTCCACGAGTTTCCCGTCCGGGGAGCGTCCGCTCACCTTCAGCCCGGCCTTTTCGATCGCCGCGCGCATGGGCGTGTCGTAGGCGAATTCATAGCGGTGGCGGTGGCGCTCGGATATTTCCGTCGTTTTGTAGAGTTTGGCGGCGAGAGACCCTTTCTCGAGGATGCAGGGATACGCCCCGAGCCGCATGGTGCCGCCCTTCTGCGTCACGCCCTTCTGCTCCTCCATGAGGTCGATGACCGGGTGGGACGTATGGGGATCGAACTCCGTCGAGTTCGCGTCCGCCCAGCCCAGCACGTCGCGCGCGTATTCGATGACCGTGCACTGCATTCCAAGGCAGATGCCGAGGAACGGAATCTTCTTCTCGCGCGCAATCCGGATCGCGGCGATCTTGCCGGGTATGCCCCGGCTGCCGAATCCGCCCGGCACGAGAACCCCGTCCACGCCGTCCAGCAGGTGCGGATCCTTCTCCACGTCCTCCGCCTCCAGACACAGGACGCGCACCTTGGCGTTGTGCGCCATGCCCGCGTGCTGCAGGGCTTCGTGCACGCTCTTGTAGGCGTCGCGGATGGAGATGTACTTGCCGACAAGCGCGATGGTCGTCTCGTACTTCGGGCTTGTCGCCTTTTTGACGAGCGTGTCCCAGACGGTATGGCGGATCGGCCAGATGTCGAGGTGAAGCTGTTTGAGGACCTGCTCGTCCAAATGCTGTTTGCGCAGCTCCCGCGGCACCGCGTAGACGGAATCGGTCACGTCCTTCTCTTCTATTACGCACTCGCGACGCACGTTGCAGAACATCGCGAGCTTGTCCAAATGCTCCGGCGGAATCGCCATCTCCGTCCGGCAGACGAGAATGTCGGGAATGATGCCGATGGCGCGAAGCTGCCCGACCGAGTGCTGCGATGGCTTGGTCTTGAGTTCCCCCGCCGCGCGCAGATAGGGAACGAGCGTCAAATGCACGAAGCACGTGTTCTCCGCCCCCTCCTCGAACCGGAACTGCCGCGCCGCCTCCAAGAACGGAAGCGATTCGATATCGCCCGACACGCCGCCGATTTCGCACAGCACGATGTCGCAGTCATGCTCGCCGGCGGAATGGATGGCCGCCTTGATTTCGTCGGTGATGTGCGGAATGACCTGCACCGTGCCGCCCAAATAGCCGCCCGCCCGTTCCCGCGCCAAAACGGCGGAATAGATGCGGCCCGAAGTGTAGTTGGAGGCCTTCGAACAGGTCACGCCCGCAAAACGCTCGTAATGCCCCAGATCGAGGTCCGTCTCCGCCCCGTCGTCCGTCACGAAAACCTCGCCGTGCTGATAGGGGCTCATCGTGCCGGGGTCGACATTGAGGTAAGGGTCCAGCTTCTGCATGAACACCTTGTAGCCGCGGCTTTTCAGCAGAAGCGCCAAGGACGCGCTCGTGATGCCCTTGCCGAGCGAACTCACGACGCCGCCCGTTATGAATACGTATTTCACTTGCTTTTTCATTGAAACCCTCTATTTAACGCATATTCTCCTGCACCTGCTTCTGAAACGCCGCGAACAGATACGCACTGTCATGCGGCCCGGGGCACGATTCGGGATGGTACTGCACCGAAAAGGCCGGCAACGTCTTGTGGCGGACGCCTTCCACCGTATTGTCGTTCAGATTGACGTGCGTGACTTCCAGACAATCCGGAACCGTCTCGGGCAAAACCGCGAAATTGTGGTTCTGGCTCGTGATTTCCACCTTCCCCGTCGCCAGGTTCCGAACGGGGTGGTTGCAACCGTGATGGCCGAACTTGAGCCGCCCCGTGCGCGCCCCGCAGGCGAGCGACAGCAACTGATGCCCGAGGCAGATGCCCATCAGCGGAACCTTCCCGAGCAACTCCTTCACGTTCGCTATCGCATAGGTGACCGCCGCGGGATCCGCCGGACCGTTCGATAGAAACACACCGTCCGGCTTGCGGGCGAGAACATCCGCCGCGGAAGTCTGCGCCGGCACGACCTCCACACGAGCGAACTTGGCCAATTCGCGCAAAATATTCGTTTTTACGCCAAAATCATAGCATACCACATACGGGACACCCTGTCCGACCCGGTTGCACGGCACCTCGTACGGCGCGGAACACGTCACTTTCGCGGCATAATCCTGCCCGTCCAGCCCGACCCACTCCTGCGCGCGGCGGATGCCTTCCGCCTCGTCGAGGGGGTCGTCCGAAACATGCAGATACGCCTTCTGGTTGCCGTGTTCGCGCAGGTGCAGGGTCAAGTGCCGCGTATCCACGTCCCGCAACCCCGGCACGCCCGTCTCTTTCAAATAAGCGTCCAGCGACTTCGTCGACCGCCAATTGGAGGGGTCGGTCAAATCGTTGACCAACAGCCCGGATAAAAAAAGCGCCCGGGACTCGACATCCTCGGGGTTTGTGCCGTAATCGCCGACTTCCGCCGTCGTGAGCGTGACGAACTGCCCGGCGTAGGAAGGGTCGGTCAGAATCTCCTGATAACCGCTCATGCCCGTGTTGAAGACGACTTCGCCCACCTTGTCGACAGGCGCACCGAAAGCAACCCCGTGAAAGACCGCCCCGTCGGCCAAAGCCAAAAACGCTTTCCGCGCACGCTCGGCCGCCCACTTTTCTGCATAACCGTTTTCCATAGACATGATTTCTCCGTGTGAATACCAGCAACTTGCGTGCCAAAGATTCAGTGAATTGCTATATAAACCTTTTGTCCAGTTTTAAGATGAAAATGCAAAACTAACGAACATAATGCCAATTACAAATATGTAAGCGATGCATTTTTCGCGTTTCATAGGATGTAAGCCCCGCCTATATCCTCCGCAAGAGAACCGCGGCATTGCTGCCGCCAAAGGCAAAGGAACTGGAAAGCGCAGTGCGGATAGTCCGCCGATCGCCTCGCCGCGGCAGGTCGAACGGCGCGAGCGCGGTATCCACGGGTTCCGTCACGTGCGGCGGCACGGGCGCGAGTCCCCGCAGGGCAAGCCAGCAGAGCGCCGCCTCTATCGCCCCCGCCGCGCCGAGTGCGTGCCCCGTGAGCGGCTTCGTCGACGAACAGCAGATCCGCGCCCCGAACACGCGCGCCACCGCGGCGCATTCCATCGCGTCATTGTATGTCGTTCCCGTTCCGTGCAGATTGAGATAATCCACCTCCTCCGGACGCATACCCGCCGCGGAAAGCGCCGCGCGAAGGGCGCGTTCCGCGCCGCGCCCTTCCGGGTCGGGAGCCGTCAGGTGGTAGGCGTCCGAACTCTCCCCGACGCCGGCGAGCGCCACGCCCGACGTGCCGCGCCGCAGGACGAAAAGCGCCGCGCCTTCCCCGAGATTGATGCCGTCCCGGTCCGCGGCGAGTGGACGCGTCAGATCCGGCGAAACGGCTTCCAATGCATTGAATCCGTTCACCACGACGCGCGTAAAGGCGTCCGCCCCGCCCACGACGACCGCGTCGCACAGGCCGTCCTGCAAGAGCCGCCGGGCGGAAGCGAAGACCTTGCCGCTCGACGAACAAGCCGTGGAAACCGCCCAAGCCGGGCCTTTCGCGCCGATCGCCTCCGCGACGTATTCCGCCGGAAACGCCATGTCGATCGTGTCGGGATTCGCCGTGAACTCTTCCATAGTCGAGTTGCTGGTCCCGAGGACCACGCCTAGACGTTCCGGCGGGACCGTCTCCCGCAGCGCTTCCAGCGCCGGGGCGAGCTGCGCCAGGGCCGCGTCCAGAAGCGCCGCGACACGGGGTTTGCCCGTCGTGTTGGCGGCACCGTCCAGTCCCGGCACGCCGCGCGCGAAGCCGAAACGTGTGACGTCGCCCGCCGGGAGCGTCCCCTCGAGCCGCACGAGCCCCGACGCATCGCCCGCGGCGAGCGCCTGCGCGGTCGCCGAAAGTCCACTTCCCAATGCCGATACGACCCCAAGGTCGGATAAGATGAATGTATTGTCCATAATGTTCAATCTAAACGGGGGGACGGTTCCGGCGCAACGGGGTAGCCGTTCCGGCGCAACGGCATCGACGTTCCGGCGCAACGGGGTAGCCGTTCCGGCGTGACGGAACAAACAGCCTCCCTCGGACTCGTCTCTTTCAGATTCAGTTCCATTGAAATACCTGGTCCGGATACTGCCGGGAGACCTCCCAAAGCGCCGCGGCATACTGCGCGGCAAGTCCGGCGGGCGTATCCGCCGCGAGCCGCCGGACCACGGCCTCGTACGCCCCATCGCCCGTCGCCACGCACGCCACGAAATACACCGGATGCTCCAATACGTGCGCAAAACGGAAGGCGCCGGCCGGCAGTTCCGTGGTGCCCGGTCCGAACGGCACGCGCATCCGGCGCCCGAACCCCCGGTCCCCCGCCATGACCAGACATTCGCCGCGGTCCAAGGCGTCCCCGGCGAAGAACACCGTCTCCGGACCGAACGCGGAAATGGGATGGATCCGCACGCGTGGACGCTTGGCGTGGCGCAAGTAGAAGGCATTGAAGACGCTCGTGCGCGTGAATTCCATCCACGCGTGGAAAATCGTCTCATTGCCGGGCAGCGCCGCCAGAACCTCGATCGTGCCCACATGGGAGGAGAGGACGAAAACGCCCCTTTTCGCGGCGACGTCCGCGACGAACCGGTCCGCGTCCGGCGAGGGACGGAGGGAAACGCGGGGCAGGTGCGCGCCTTCCGCCATGACCACGAGCTTGTCCGCGAGCGAACAGGTGAAGTGCAGGACTTTCGCCGGACGCGGCGCGCGCCGGCGTACGGTCGGCGAAAAAAGCCACACGCAAAGCCCCACCGCCCGGGCGCCCACATGCAGGGCGCGCAGTCCCAACAGGCGATAAAGAACCCAGAGGATCTCCAATCCCCAAGGCGAAGCGCCGCGCTCCGTCCGCTCTTTTTCCGGCGACTTCATGCGTTGCGCAACCGGGCCAACGCCGCGTCCAGCAAGGCGATGGACTTCTCGCCCGGCGCCGTCTCGAGCTTCCCGTTTAAATCCAGGATGTCCGCCCCTGTGCGTGCGGCGGCCACGACGTTTTCCGGACCTAGTCCGCCCGCCAGAACGACACGTATGCCCTGGTTTTTGAGCACGGCGACGCGCGACCAGTCCGCCAGGCAACCTGTGCCACCCGTCCGGTTCCCTTTGCGCCCGTCCACGAGAAGCGCGTCCGCGCCCGCCGGATTTGGAGGAGTGGCCCCGTCGTCCAGCAGCCAGACGCCGTATCCGGACGCCTTGAGCGCGGCGACATCCTCCGCGCCATAAGAACCATGCAGCTGGATGATGTCCAAACCGACCAAACGCGCCACGGACAGGATCTCTTCGACCGGGTGGTCCGTGAAAACGCCGACGCGCTTCACGGTCCGCGGCAGTTTGGCTGCGATTTCCCGCGCCTCGGCGGGCGCCAAAAAGCGTGGACTTGCCGGGGCGAAGATAAAACCGAGACAGGAAACGCCTTTGCGGGTCGCTTCCCGGGCGAACGCGGCGTTTTTCACGCCACAGACTTTAACGGCATACTTCATCTGGACATTTCCTTGCAAAACGAAGGGCGCGGCAGACACCGCCGCGCCCCGCGTTTCCACGCACAGGAAGGATTATTTCACCTTCTTGTAGCCGTAGACCGCCTTCGAGCCAAGCTCTTCCTCGATGCGGAGGAGCTGGTTGTACTTCGCGATACGGTCCGTACGGC
>ERZ808240.4904-NODE-4904-length-11344-cov-42.578882_pt1 | contig 11344 bp, 6 predicted proteins | sample MGYA00521084_ERZ808240 | MGnify/ENA primary metagenome ERZ808240 (study PRJEB31516, sample SAMN03275571) | gut metagenome | biome: mammalia-associated habitat; material: feces | host: Papio cynocephalus | place: Kenya | collected 2012-08-06 ... | reverse complement strand
AAATGCAAGACATTAGAAACATTGCAGTTATTGCACACGTTGACCATGGTAAGACGACCTTGGTAGACAAGATGATGCTCGCTGGCAAACTCTTCCGCGATGGCCAGGATAACAGTGGCGAAGTTCTCGACTCCAACGACTTGGAGCGCGAGCGTGGTATAACCATTCTCTCAAAGAATGTGTCTATTAATTGGAAAGGTACTAAGATTAATATTCTCGATACTCCTGGACACTCTGACTTCGGTGGTGAGGTTGAGCGTGTGCTCAACATGGCAGACGGCTGCCTGCTCCTCGTCGATGCTTTCGAGGGGCCTATGCCTCAAACTCGTTTTGTGCTACAGAAGGCTTTGCAACTTGGGCTGAAGCCTATCGTTGTGGTCAACAAGGTGGACAAGCCCAACTGTCGCCCTGAGGAGGTTTACGAAATGGTGTTCGACTTGATGTGCGACCTCAATGCCACAGAGGACCAGCTCGACTTCCCGGTAGTCTATGGTTCTGCAAAAAATGGCTGGATGGCAGAGGACTGGAAGAGTCCTACCGACAATATCGATTACTTGCTCGACAAGATTGTGGAGGTTATTCCTGCTCCGAAACAGTTGGAAGGTACTCCACAGCTCTTGATAACATCTCTCGACTATAGCTCCTACACTGGTCGTATCGCCGTGGGGCGTGTACACCGTGGTACATTGCGTGATGGCATGAACGTTACCATCTGCCATCGTGACGGTACGCAGGAGAAGACCAAGATCAAGGAGCTCCACACTTTCGAGGGTATGGGGCATAAGAAGACAGACCATGTGGATTCTGGCGACATCTGCGCTGTAATCGGCTTGGAGAAGTTTGAGATTGGCGATACCATCTGCGACTACGAGAACCCGGAGCCGCTTCCTCCTATCGCTGTCGATGAACCTACCATGAGTATGCTCTTCACCATCAACGATTCTCCTTTCTTCGGCAAGGAGGGTAAGTTCTGTACTTCCCGCCACATCCAGGAGCGCTTGAACAAGGAGTTGGAGAAAAACCTCGCTCTTCGTGTTCAGCCTTACGAGGATACCACCGATAAGTGGATTGTCTCAGGTCGTGGTGTGCTCCACCTCTCTGTCCTCATCGAGACCATGCGTCGCGAGGGCTACGAGCTTCAGGTAGGTCAGCCACAGGTTATCTACAAGGAAATCGATGGTGTGAAGTGCGAGCCTGTGGAGGAGTTGACCATCAACGTGCCAGAGGAGTTTGCCTCCAAGATGATTGATATGGTGACACGCCGTAAGGGTGATATGACCTCCATGCTCAACATGGGCGACCGTGTGGACATCGAGTTCGATATTCCTTCACGTGGCATCATCGGTCTTCGTACCAACGTGTTGACAGCTTCCCAGGGCGAGGCCATCATGGCTCACCGCTTCAAGGAGTATCAGCCATACAAGGGCGAGATCAGCCGTCGCAGCAACGGTAGCATGATTGCCTTGGAGACTGGTACAGCATATGCTTACGCCATCGACAAGCTTCAGGATCGCGGTAAGTTCTTCATCGATCCTGGTGAGGAAGTTTACGGTGGTGAGGTTGTAGGTGAGCACGTTCACGAGAACGACTTGGTTGTCAACGTAACCAAGGCAAAGCAGTTGACCAACGTGCGTGCCTCTGGTTCCGACGACAAGGCTCGTGTGATTCCTAAGACAGTGATGAGCCTTGAGGAGTGCTTGGAGTACATCCGCGAGGACGAGTACGTGGAGGTTACTCCTAAGAGCATGCGTATGCGCAAGATCGAACTTGACCACTTGAAGCGCAAGCGCAGTAATAAGGATTAAGCTTAGCTTATATATAAATGGATCCTTAAGAAATCCCCTTTTGCCAAAGAAATTTGGTGGAGGGGATTCTTTTTTGCTTTCAATTTTATAGTTTTGCTTTCCAATAAGTTTTTTCTTCTTATTTTCTTTTATCTTTTCGATTTTTTACTTTAACTTTGCACTCAGATTTTAAAATATATAGATATGGGTGTCGTGTGGAGATTCTTTCGTAAATTCTCGCTGCCTTGTTCTTTGGTGCTGGGCGCTGTGGTATATTTGATATTTGCCAATGTGCCATTCTTGGAGCCTTTTGGGGTGTCGGTAGGTCCTAAATTGGTGGACTTGATGCCTGTTATTCTTTTTTCCTTGCTTTATGTCACTTTCTGCAAGATAGAAATCAAGGAGATGAAACCCAAGGCGTGGCATTTTGTCCTTCAATTGATACGTACTTCCCTGGCTCTGTTGATGGTGGTGCTCATTTTCGAATTTGGGAGTAATTACGAGACCAAGTTGATTTTGGAGGGTGCTTTCATCTGTTTTATCTGTCCGACGGCTGCAGCAGTTGCGGTAGTGACGGAAAAATTGGGAGGAAGCATCGGGTCGCTTACTACCTATACGGTGATAGCCAACATTTTTACGATGGTCATCATTCCGAGTCTTTTCCCGATGGTGGAGAAAGAGGCTGATGTCTCGTTTCTGATGATGAGTGCGATGGTATTCCGCAATGTGACTACAGTTTTGGTGGTGCCATTGTTGCTTGCTTTGCTGAGCCGTCGCTTTTTCCCGAAATTTGTAGATAAGATCAAGAGTGTGAAAGACTTGGGATTCTACATGTGGTGCTTCAATCTGACGATATTGATGGGTGAGACGTTGAGGAACATCCTGCATGCTGATGTCTCGGGATGGATATTAGCCTTGCTCCTCATCGTACCTTTGTTTGTTTGCATCATCCAGTTTGTCATCGGCAAGGCTGTAGGCAGGCACTTCGGCGCCAGCATCAGTGCGGGGCAGGCTTTGGGGCAGAAAAATACCATCGTTGGCATTTGGCTGACGCTTACTTTCTTGAACCCATTGGCTGCTGTTGCGCCAGGAGCGTATGTCGTTTGGCAGAACCTCGTGAATGGCTGGCAACTATGGTATAAGGAGAAGTATGGACATCTGAAATGGTAGAGGAGTGATTCGCCTCATAAGACAAAAGCGACCGTTTGCAGCATTGCGAACTGTCGCTTTTGTCTTGATGTTTTGTGCCCTCTGTGTCTTAGTCTTGCGTCGGATAGATTAGGTTTACTTCCTTGATGACGTTCAAGACCTCTTCGAGATATTTCCTGGATTCATATTTCGCCATAGGCAGGTCGTGGAGCAGGTAGTTGCCACAATCCTTGGCAGCCTGGCCTGGAATGTCGCCCTCGAAGTCGGCGATAAACTGGAAAGTACGTTTCATCAGTTCCACGATGTCCTTGCTCTCAAGGTCGCCACGTATCAGCAGGTAGTTGCCGGTAAGGCAACCCATAGGTCCCCAATAGATAATGCGGTCTTTCCACTCGGGGTCGTTGCGTAGGTATGTGGCTGCCAGGTGTTCTATGGTATGAATGGCACCGTTGTGAAGGCATGGTTCTTGGTTGGGCACCTTCATCCGGATGTCGAAGGTGGTTACTACTTCTCCGCCTACCTCGTCCTTGCGACTGACGTATATGCCACGGAGCAATTTGTTGTGATTGATGGTGAAACTGGGTATCTTGTTCATTTTAATAATGTTTAATGTTTAATTTTATAATGTTTAATGTGTAGTGTTTAATGTTTAGTGAAAAATCATTTGGATTCTTCACTGTTCTTCACTCTTCACTCTTCTCTCTTCTCTCTTCACTCCTAAAGGCTTTCCAGGAAAGCCTTTGTGACATTGAATGAGCCTTCTGCCATCTTTGCCCAGAAGTCGAAATACTGTTGTGCCTTGGTGTCCTTGAGGGGCACGTCGCTGATGATGCGGAAGGAGATGAAGGGGGTCTGGTAGATGTGGCAAGTCTGGGCGATGGAGCAACTCTCCATGTCCACTGCCATAGCCTGAGGAAAGTGGTCGAGGATGGAGCGCATCTTCTCCTTGCTGTCTACAAACCACTCTCCGCTGACTATCTGTCCGGCATGAATTTTGGGAAGGATGTCTCCGGGCTCGTCGTTTACGGCGAGTGCTTTTCCTATGTATTCTGATGGAGTGGGAAAGGTGGCAGGCATGCCGAGAATTTGTCCGAAGGCACATTCCTCTCCACAGTAGGCGTCATGGTAAACACATTCCGTAGAAACCACCACTTCCGTCACGTTGAGTTGTATGTCGGCTCCTCCCGCCACACCTGTCGAGATGACGAGGTCGGGGTGGTAAGCGTCTATCATTTCCACGGTTCCTATGGCGCTGTTTACCTTTCCTATGCCGCATTGCTGCATGATGATTTCATTGCCTCCGATGGCTCCTGTCACGAAGTCTTTATGGTTTCTGCGCTCTGTCTTGCTGTCGCTGAGCAGCGTCCTGAGTTGTGCGAACTCCTTGTCCATCGCAACGATAATACCTATTTTCATACTGTAAAAATGCTATTTGTAACGAATTAGGATGCAAAAATACAAAAAATATCTTGCCTGTGGCATTTCTTATAAGAGAAAATTACTATCTTTGCACGAGAAAATATAAACGTTTATAATAAGATAATGAAATTTTTGAAGAAATATCTGCTTGACATTTTAGCAGTGGTCATGTTTGCGGTTATCTCTTTCGTGTACTTTATGCCCGCCGACATAGATGGACGCATCCTGTATCGTCATGATGCCTCTGCGGGTGTGGGCGCAGGACAGGAGAGATCGCAGTTCGAGAAGAAAACTGGTGAGGAAACACGTTGGACCAACTCCATCTTCGGTGGTATGCCCACCTATCAGATGGCTCCTTCCTATAAGAGCGGGGCGGTGCTGAAGCAGGCTTCCAACCTCTACCATCTGTGGTTGCCAGAAAATGTATGGTATGTCTTTGCCTACCTCTTGGGATTCTATATCCTGCTGAGGGCTTTCGACTTCAAGCAGTCGTTGGCGGCCTTGGGTTCCATCATCTGGGCTTTCTCTTCGTACTTTTTTATCATCATTGCCGCAGGACACATCTGGAAGGTGATGGCTTTGGCATATCTGCCTCCGATGATAGCCGGCATCGTGTTGGCTTACCGGGGAAAGTACCTGTGGGGACTGCTCGTCACCGCCATATTTACCGCCTTCGAGATAAATGCCAACCATGTGCAGATGACCTATTATTACCTCTTCGTCATCCTCTTCATGGTGATTGCCTTTTTGGCTGATGCCATCCGCAAGAAGGAGATGGCACGCTTCGGCAAGGCTACTGCTGTGTGTGTCGTGGGCGCAGCCATCGGTATCAGCTTGAACCTCTCCAATCTTTATCACACTTGGCAGTATGGGCAGGAAACCATGCGCGGAAAGAGTGAGCTGGTAAAGAAAAATGCCGCCAACCAGACCAGCAGTGGTTTGGATAGAGACTATATCACACAGTGGAGCTATGGTATTGACGAAACCTGGACGCTCTTGATTCCTGATGCCAAAGGCGGTGCTTCCGTGCCTCTTGCGCAAAACACCAAGGCGATGGAGAAGGCCGACCCTAACTTTGTGCAGATTTATCAGCAGTTGGGGCAGTATTGGGGCACTCAGCCAGGCACAAGCGGTCCTGTATATGTGGGCGCATTCGTGATGATGCTCTTCGTCTTGGGGCTCTTTATCGTGAAGGGGCCTATGAAGTGGGTGCTCTTGGCTGCCACCATCCTGAGCATCCTGCTCTCGTGGGGCAGGAACTTTATGCCGTTTACCAATTTCTTCCTCGACTATGTGCCGATGTACGCCAAGTTCCGAACTGTGGCTTCCATCCTCGTGATAGCCGAGTTCACCATTCCTTTGTTGGCAATGATGGCATTGAAACGTATTGTGGATGAACCGGAAATTCTGACAAATAAAGTTAGATATGTATATGTTAGCTTTGGCTTGACGGCTGGCTTCTGTTTGCTATTTGCCGTTATGCCTAACGTGTTCTTCTCCGATTTCGTAACAGGACAAGAAATGCAAGCTCTCCAGCAGTTGCCTGCTGAATACCAGGCTCCGCTTATCAGCAATCTCACCGAGGTTCGCAAGTATATCTTTACTTCTGATTGTTGGCGTTCTTTCTGGATTATCCTCATCGGTGCGGCTTTCTTGATGCTCTATAAGTACAAGAAACTTGGCGCTACTTATATGATTGCGGGCATCGCGCTGCTCTGCTTGGTGGATATGTGGATGGTCAACAAGCGTTATCTCTACGATGACATGTTTGTGGATAAGAGCGTTCGCGATCAGCCGCAGCAGATGACAGAAACAGATAAGATTATCTGTCAGGATAAATCTCTCGACTATCGTGTGCTCAATCTCGCATCGGATACGTTCAATGAGAACGAGACTTCTTATTATCATAAGAGCATTGGCGGTTATCACCCAGCCAAGTTGCGCCGCTATCAAGAGATGATAGACGCTCATATCGCTCCAGAGATGCAAAAGACCATGAATGCGGTGGCTGCGGCTGGTGGAGATATGACCAAGGTGAACGGCGACAGTATCTTCCCCGTATTGAACATGCTCAACACCAAGTATTTCATCCTGCCTTTGCAGGGCGGACATACCGTGCCGGTGAAGAATCCATACGCTTATGGCAATGCCTGGTATGTGGACGAGGTGAAATATGTGGATAACGCCAATCAAGAGATTGACGGTGTGGGTAAGGTGAATCTCCGCCATGTGGCTGTTGCCGATGCCAAGTTCAAGGAGCAGTTGCAGCAGAGCGTCAAGCAAGACGATACCTCTGTGGTGAAGATGACCCAGTATAAGCCAAACAACTTGACCTACGAAGTGAAGTCGGGCAAGGGTGGTGTCATCGTCTTCTCCGAGATTTATTATCCAGGATGGACGGCTACCGTGGATGGACAGCCTGTGGAGCTGGGCAGAGTGAATTACATCCTCCGTGCTATCCATGTAAAACCAGGAACTCACAAGGTTGTGCTCGACTTCCATCCTCAGTCGTTGAAGAATACCGAGATGGTAGCTTACGTGGCTTATGCAGTCCTCGTGCTCCTTATTATAATAGGTATAGTAGTGGAGTGGAAAAGAAATAAAAAAGTTCAGGAGTTAAAGGGTTAGGGCAAATGCTATTCCGCACTGAGGTAGATATTCCAAAGGCTGGCTTCGAGATACAGCCGGCGGAGCGAATGCTTTTCGTGGGCAGTTGCTTTGCCGACAGATTGGGGCGTCGCTTCGTGGAAAACCGCTTTCGGGCTACGGTCAATCCCTTTGGGGTGATGTACAATCCGGCAAGCATCCTGCATACGGTGGAGAAAAGCTTGCAGGTCAATCCACGTGTGGCGGTCTTCACCTTGGGCACCAATCATGTCTATGTGCTCAAGGATACTGGCGAGATTGTGGACAATTGCCAGAAACGCCCGCACCACCTCTTCGACGAACGTGAGTTGACGGTGGAGGAGTGTGTCGACTGCTTGCAGCAAGCTGTCGACTTGCTGAAGGAATCCAAAGGAAAGGGTGGGGACGAGTTGAGGGTTGTCATTACCGTAAGCCCCATCAGATATGCCAAGTATGGTTTCCATGGCAGCCAGCTTTCCAAGGCCACCCTGCTACTTGCCGCCGACAGGTTGGTGGGGCGGAATCCCGGGACGGTGAGTTACTTCCCGGCCTACGAACTGATGAACGACGAGCTGCGCGACTATCGTTTCTACGACGAGGACATGCTCCATCCCACCTCTCAGGCTGTGGAGTTCATCTGGCAACGCTTCCGTGCCGCCTACTTCGGCAAGGAGGCAGAACAGTTCTTGGAAGACTGGCGTCCCATACATGAGGCACTGGGCCATAAACCTTTCCATCCCGACAGCGAGGCGCATCGGCGCTTCCTCGCCAAGACGGAGGAAATGGAAAGAAAGTTCAACGAGAAATATTTTAATTCATAGAACAATGACATATACTATTGAAAAAGTTACCACATTGATAGGTGCGCGTCGTTATGGCGACAGAGACGGAAACGTCGGCTTCATCCTTACAGATAGCCGCTCGCTCTGTTTCCCAGAGGAAACTCTGTTTTTTGCTCTTAAATCTGAGCGTAATGACGGTCACAACTATATACCAGAGTTGTATCGCCGTGGTGTTAGAAATTTCGTAGTTTCCCAGGTGCCCAAGGGGTATGCCTCCGATTATCCTGAGGCCAACTTCCTCAAGGTCGTCAACACGTTGGAGGCTCTCCAGCGCCTGGCAGAACGTCATCGTGATGAGTTCAACATTCCTATTGTGGGCATTACGGGCTCCAATGGCAAGACGATGGTCAAGGAGTGGTTGTACCAGCTGCTTTCGCCAAGCATGTTCGTCACCCGCAGTCCTCGAAGCTACAATTCGCAGATAGGCGTGCCTCTGTCGGTGTGGTTGCTCAACGAGCAGACCCAGGTGGGTGTCTTCGAGGCTGGCATCAGTAAGCCCGGCGAGATGTTGGCGCTTCGCGACATCATCCAGCCTACCATCGCTGTGCTTACCTATCTCGGCTCTGCCCATCAGGAGAATTTCGGCTCTATGGAGGAGAAATGCCGCGAGAAGATGATTCTCTTCCATGATGCCGAGACCATCGTGTATAATGGCGACGACGAGATAGTGAGCGGGGTGGTGGGCGAGTACCATGACTATAAGGGCGAGAAGCTCTATTGGTCGTTCCGTGACACCCAGGCTCCTTTCTTTGTGAAGAATGTGGAGAAGAAGGGAAACCTTTCCATCGTTACCTATATATATAAAGGTGAGGAAGACAGTTATTCGTTGCCTTTCATCGACGAGGCTTCCATCACCAATTCTATCATTGTCGCTGTGGTTTCGCGCCGTCTTGGCCTTTCTGCCGAGGAACTCGACAAGCACATGGCATTGCTGGAGCCTGTGGCCATGCGGTTGGAGGTGAAGGAGGGGCAGCATGGGTGCACCCTTATCAACGATAGTTACAACTCCGACATCAACTCCCTCGATATCGCCCTCGACTTTATGAGCCGTCGTCCCGACCATAAGGGTCGACGCCATACACTGATATTGAGCGACATCTTCCAGAGTGGCGAGAACCCAAAGGATTTGTACAAGGAGGTGAGCGACCTTTGTCGCAAGCGTGGCGTAGTCAAGTTTATCGGCATTGGCCCTCAGCTCTGTGCGCAGAGCGACGAGATTCAGATATCTGAGAAGTTCTTCTTCCCGAATGTGAAGGAATTTATCGAGAGCGAGGTGTTCAAGTCTTTGCGCAACGAGGTCATCCTGCTGAAGGGTGCTCGCCAGTTTGGTTTCGACCAGCTCACCGAGCTCTTGGTGCGTAAGGTGCATGAGACGACTCTCGAGGTAAACCTCAATGCTGTGGTGGCCAACCTCAACTACTATCGTGCTTTCATGAAGCCGGAGACCAAGCTCGTCTGCATGATCAAGGCGGACGGCTATGGAGCGGGAGCCGTGGAGATAGCCAAGACCTTGCAAGACCATCGTGTGGATTACCTCGCAGTGGCTGTTGCCGACGAGGGTGTCACGCTTCGCAAGAACGGCATCACCAGCAACATCATGATTATGAATCCGGAGATGACGGCTTTCAAGACCATGTTCGACTACGACTTGGAGCCGGAGGTTTATTCCTTCCGCCTGCTCGATGCCCTTGTCAAGGCAGCCGAGAAGGAGGGCATAACGGGATTCCCTGTTCATATCAAGCTCGATACGGGTATGCACCGCTTGGGTTTCGACCCAGAGAACGACATGGAGGAGTTGATTGGCAAGTTGAAGCATCAGAACGCCATCATCCCTCGCAGTGTGTTCTCTCATTTCGTGGGTAGCGACGACGATAGCTTCGACGACTTCTCCGCCCATCAGTTCGAACTCTTCGACAAGGGAAGCAAGCAGCTTCAGGCAGCCTTCGACCATAAGATACTCCGCCATATCTGCAATTCCGCAGGTATCGAGCACTTCCCGGAGCGACAGTTGGATATGTGTCGCTTGGGCCTTGGACTTTACGGCATCAACTCTCGCAACAACAAGACCATCAACTGCGTGAGCACCTTGAAGACCACCATCCTCCAGATACACCACATCAAGGCTGGCGAGAGCGTGGGCTATAGCCGCAAGACCATCCTTGACAGGGATAGCATGATAGCAGCCATTCCTATCGGATATGCCGATGGCTTGAACCGCCATCTCGGCAATCGCCACGCTTACTGCTTGGTGAATGGTCAGAAGGCTGAGTACGTGGGCAATATCTGTATGGATGTGGCAATGATAGATGTCACGGACATCGACTGCAAGGAAGGCGATAGCGTCGAGATTTTCGGCGAGCATCTGCCTGTGCAGACCCTCAGCGATATCCTCGACACCATTCCTTACGAGGTACTGACAACCATCAGCAATCGTGTGAAACGAGTATATTACCAGGATTAAAAAATGTAATATATAGAATAAGGTGGGAGCATGGTTTGAATCATGTTCCCACTTTTGTCTTTTGTATTGAAGTCCATCCCCCTAAGTGGGTTGAAAAAGTGAGTTAGGGATGACTTATGGAAAATGAAGTTAATCCCTAAGTGGATAAAATGCCAACAGAGGAAGTGAAAATGCGCCAACTGAGGAAATGAAATTGCGCAACTGAGGAAATATAAAAATATTTTGTATCTTTTATGATGGTGCTGACTGGTACCGGAGACTTCGCTTATCGTCGTAAGGATGGTGTCTATGTCGTTCCGATTGGCTGCTTGAAAGATTAAACTACCCTGCACTCCCATTTGAAAATGGTGCTGTTCATCTATGTATATAATGTTTCTTGTGTGTATTTTATGATAATTTTAGACTTAAAATACGTTAAATATTCGTTAAGATTGTTCGGATAAATGAAATGATTATGTAACTTTGCAGCCGAAAATTTATGTAAAAAACGTCTATTTGTAGGGCGATATAAGTAAAAGAGGAATTCTATGAATATGAGTTCTAAAACGCTATGGATGGATTCTGATAGCAAAAAATGAATTCTGATTAAAATAAAAATACTCTTTCGTAAACAGATGAAAATTGAAATTTATCAAAAACCGATAATTAATATAAAATTAAAAAATAAGTTTAAGATGGTTAAGATTAACTTAAGAAAATTTTGTCTTGTTGTGTCAGTTCTCTTGGGGGGGCTGGGTGGCAACGCATTGGCGCAGAATGCCAATGCCCCTTCTGTTACATTCGATGTTTCGGAAGATGGCAAGACTTGGACTATTTCGGGTCAAGGTGATTTAACGAAGTATCAGCGTGTTTCTGATGAGTTGAAATTTACAACTTCAGGAACTAATAAGGTTGGTACTGAGAACAATCAGTATAATAATAATCCTGTGGGTAGCTCTGCTGTTTATAATTCAGCGACAACTTATTATGCTTATTACCCAAAGAAGATAACTTCTTTGTATCCTGATTATGTAAACGCTACAGCAACTTATTCTTGGAATGAAGATAAGATAGCAGCTTTGTAT
>ERZ808240.4902-NODE-4902-length-11345-cov-4.249424_pt1 | contig 11345 bp, 9 predicted proteins | sample MGYA00521084_ERZ808240 | MGnify/ENA primary metagenome ERZ808240 (study PRJEB31516, sample SAMN03275571) | gut metagenome | biome: mammalia-associated habitat; material: feces | host: Papio cynocephalus | place: Kenya | collected 2012-08-06 ... | reverse complement strand
AAGACCAAGATACACTGGAACTTCTGACTCTTATGGTTGGGGATATTACGCCGGAGCATGATTTGAAACTGCAAGAGTTGATGAAAATAATTGACAATAAGTTAAGTCATCCAATAAATGAAGGCAACAAAAAGGTCATTATATTTACAGCTTTTGCAGATACAGCAAGATACCTTTATGATAATGTCAGTACCTATGTAAAAGAAAAGTATGGACTGAATACAGCTATGGTATCCGGTTCGGTTGAGGGACGCACTACTTGTCCAAAATTAAAAAATGATTTGAATACAGTATTGACTTGCTTTTCGCCAATCTCAAAGGACAAAAATCTGCTAATGCCGAATGATAATACAGAAATTGATTTCCTTATTGCTACTGACTGTATTTCAGAAGGTCAGAACTTGCAGGATTGTGATTACCTGATTAACTATGATATACATTGGAATCCGGTTCGTATTATCCAACGTTTCGGACGTATTGACCGTATCGGAAGTAGAAATAAGGTTATTCAGCTTGTGAACTTTTGGCCTGATGTAACTCTTGATGAGTACATCAATCTAAAAGCAAAAGTAGAAACCCGTATGAAGATTGTAGATATGACAGCAACGGGCGACGATAATCTGCTGAGTGATGAAGAAAAGACAGACCTTGAATATAGAAAAGCACAGCTTAAACGCTTGCAGGACGAGGTTGTGGATATTGAGGATATGACAACGGGAATATCAATAATGGATTTAGGACTCAATGAGTTCCGACTTGATTTGCTTGATTATATCAAACATCATCCAGATATAGATAAATCTCCGTTCGGACTTCATGCAGTAGCTAAGGCAACAGATGATACACCTGCCGGAGTAATCTATGTATTGAAAAATCGTTCTAATAGCGTGAATATTGATAATCAGAATCGACTTCATCCGTTCTATATGGTTTATATCAGTAATGATGGAGAGGTTATTTGCGACCATTTATCTCCGAAGGAAATGCTCGATAAAATGCGTTATCTTTGTAAAGGAAAAACAGAACCGAACACGGAACTTTGTAAGCAGTTCAATAAAGAAACTCGTGATGGAAGAAATATGTCGCAGTATTCTAATTTGCTTGGAGAAGCTATTGCCTCTATCATCGAAGTGAAAGATGAGAGTGATATAGACAGCTTCTTAGGTGGCGGTCAGGTTAGTTTCCTTAGTAATGACATAAAAGGATTGAATGACTTTGAGCTTATATGCTTTTTAGTTGTGAAATAAGAGGAGGACGAAATGCTCGGATTACCAAAAACAACGGAAATGAGTAAGCAACTTCCGAAAAAAGCAATTTATACAAAGTTCCAAATGAATACAGCAGCAAAAGAAAAAATTGACGCTGATATTTCAAGAATCACGATAGTAAATGAGATTGCTCCAAATAAGGTTAATATTCCTGCCGGAGAAGATGTGAAAAGTTTTTTTGTTTTGCTTGTTTCTCTCAAAAAGAAAGAATATGACGAAAAAACGATAGCAACGCTTTCTAAGTTGATACCGCAAAATATTTTGTTTGTTCTGGAATATGAGAATGAAAGCAGACTTGCTATTTACCATACAAAGGTAATGCAGACAGCGTGGATACCGACAGAAGAACAAAAGATTGAACTTAAAGGATTAAATCTGGATACTGTCTGGGAGAATATCGTTATTGCTGTCGGTGGAGTGAATATAGAAAAAGGAAATACGCTTGATGAGCAGATAGAGATAAATGACAAAAAGCAAAAACTTGAAAAAGAAATTGCAAGACTTGAAAAGCAGGCAAGAGCAGAGAAGCAGCCTAAAAAGAAGTTTGAATTAGTGCAAGTAGAAAAGAAACTTAAAGAGAAGCTTAAATTATTGGAGGGATAAGAATGTCAGTTGACCAGTATCAGAGAGCTGTAAATGGTTTGGATAAAGAAATTGCAGACCTTGAAAAAAAGAAAGCTGCAAAAGATAAGGATATAGCATCTTTACAGAATAAAATTGTTTCGATACAAAAATCTATTAACAAGAATACTTCACAAAGCTCTCTTAATAGTAAAAGAAAGCAGGTTGCTTCTTGTGAATCAGATATAGCAAAAAAGAGTAAGGATAGTGCAGAACTTGGCAAGAAGATAGCTGAAAAGAGAAAGAAACGCTCAGATGCCTACTTGAAACTTCAAAAAGAACAGCAGAATGAACAGAAGAAACAGGATAGAGCAAGTCGGCGCTTGCAGGCTTCTTATGAAAGTCGTATAGATGAACTTCAGCAACAATTAGCAAAATCTGTTGTACTTCCCCAACAGAGCAGTAGTGAAAGTGAAGAAGAATATGATGTATTTGTTTCTCACGCATGGGAAGATAAAGAAGATTTTGTCGATGAATTTGTAGAAGAATTGAAAAAGCAGGGGCTCAAAGTCTGGTATGATACAAATAAGCTTAAATGGGGCGACTCTATGAGAGAAAAAATCGATAAAGGATTGGCTAAATCCAGATATGGTGTTGTCGTTTTATCTCCCAATTATATTGCAGAACACAAATACTGGACGAAGGCTGAACTGAATGGTTTGTTTCAGGTTGAGAGTATCAATGGGAAAGTAATTCTTCCGATATGGCACAATTTGACCAAGAAGCAGGTTGTCGAATACAGCCCAATTATTGCAGACCGTAAGGCAATGACGACTGCTTCAATGACGGCAGAAGAAATAGCAGTTCAATTGAAAGAATTGTTTACGCCTGAAGCTACAGAGGAAAATTAAATGAATAGTGACATTACAACAGCTCTGATAGGTGTCGGAGCAACAATTGCCGGAACTGTTCTTGGCTGGGTGTTAAATAATTTGTCAAACAGAGGTAAGCTGAATATTTATGTTTCTTCTTGGGAGGATAAATTCCAATATAATGATGACATTGGAGAAATGGTTTCATGTTCTAAACGTGAAGAAGTACAAAGCTATACTTATAAGGTTTCGTTTGACTTATATAATAGCAGTGGAAATACCAAAATAATGAGGAATATCCAAATTGCATTTAGTGATGGAAAAAGCGATATTGAGAAGCAGACACCACAAGATGATGCACAACAAAAAGATTTTCAAGTCCAATGGTATTTTACGATGATGTAAAACCTATCAATATTCCACCCAAGGCAGTTATAAAACTTGATTTGCATAATGGAAGTTGGAATAAAGATGGCGAGCTTGATTATATATGGAGAACAAAAAAGGTGTATTTGGTATATACCGATGAGAAAAACAAGACAAAACGAATATTCATAAAATCGGAAGATTACGAGAATTATTTCATAAACCATAAACTGGAGGAAAAAGAAAATGGACAAGCTCAAAATGCAGACAGTTAATAAAGCTGATGAGAACTTTAAGAAGTTAGCGGCAATGTTTCCAAATGCTGTTACTGAAACAATTGACGAAAACGGCGAAGTGGTTCGTGCTATTGATAAAGATGTGCTTATGCAGGAGATTTCTTGCAAGGTTGTTGACGGCAATGAGGAACGCTATCAGTTTACTTGGCCTGACAAGAAGAAGTCGGTTCTTCTTGCCAATGCCCCTATCAATAAGACCTTGCGTCCTGTTCGAGATGATGAAACAACTCCAACCGGAGCAGACAGTGAGGGAAACCCATATTGCAGTAGTGGTAGTGTGGATTTTGATACTACTGAAAACCTTTATATTGAGGGGGATAATCTTGAGGTATTAAAACTCTTGCAGGAAACATATCTTGGAAAAATTAAGATGATTTATATTGACCCACCGTATAATACGGGAAATGATTTTGTGTACGAGGATGACTTTGTACAAAGTACAGATGAATATCTTGAAAATAGTGGACAGTTTGATGATGAGGGCAATCGACTTGTAAAAAACCTTGATAGTAATGGACGTTTTCATACGGATTGGTTAAATATGATTTATCCAAGATTAAAACTTTCTAAGGATTTGCTAACAGATGATGGAGTCATATTTATAAGTGCTGACGATAATGAGATTGAAAATCTAAAAAAGATGTGTGACGAAATCTTTGGTAGAAGTTGTTTTGTTGATTGCATTACTTGGAACAAGAGAGTTCCTAAGAATGATAATAAAGGTATCGGAAATATTCATGAATATATTTTGGTTTATAACAAATCTTCATTGTCAAGTCGTCAATTTACGATGTTGAAGGATGGTCTTCAGGAGATTTATGATTTACTAGAAACACTAAAAAAGAGAAAAACTCCTATTGAAGAAGCAGAAAAAGAACTTAGAAATTTATACAGCAAAAAAGGCTATGACAGAGGAATAACTCTGTACAATAATCTTGATGATAATTACGAACCATGGGGGAAAATAAATATGAGCTGGCCAAATGCAGAAACATTTGGACCCCGATATGATGTAATACATCCAGCAACAAATAAACCAACAAAAGTGCCTGACAGAGGTTGGCGATGGAATGAAACTACATTTAGTTCGCAATTAGATTATGCAAATGTAAAAAAGCGATTTGATGGAAGTTATGTGTGCGGAAATATTTGGTTTGCTAGTGATGAAAATACACAACCAAGTTCTATAAAGTACTTGAAGGATGTGAGCAGAATGTTGCTACGTTCAATTATTAGTTTAAAAAGTGATGGTGGAATTGAAGTAGAAAAAATTTTTGATGGAAAAAGTTTCTTTTCATATCCAAAACCAGTGTCCTTACTTAGATTACTATTAAATTCTATTGAGGAAAAAGAAGATTATATTCTTGATTTTTTCTCTGGTTCAGCTACCACTGCTCATGCAGTTATGAAACTTAATGCCGAAGACAATGGAAAGCGTAAGTTTATTATGGTTCAGTTACCAGAAATGACGGACGAAAAGAGTGAAGCGTATAAAGCAGGATATAAGAATATTTGTGAAATAGGAAAAGAACGTATCCGTCGTGCTGCAAAGAAAATTGTAGAAGAAAATCCTGAAGCAAAGTTTGATGGTGGTTTTCGAGTATTAAAGTGCGACAGCTCCAATATGAAAAATGTGTATTATAATCCGGCAGAGTATGAGCCATCACTGTTTACACGTCTTGAAGATAATATCAAAGCAGATAGAACATCAGAAGATTTGTTATTCCAAGTTATGCTCGATTTAGGAGTACTTCTTTCAAGCAAGATTGAAGAAACAACCATCGCAGGAAAACGAGTATTCAATGTTGAGGATAATTACTTGATTGCTTGTTTTGACGAAAATGTAACCGAAGAAGTGATTACTGAAATAGCAAAGCAAAAACCATATTATTTTGTTATGCGTGACAGTTCCATGGCAAACGATAGTGTTGCAACTAACTTTGAGCAGATTTTTGCTTCATATAGTCCTGACACAGTAAGGAAGGTGCTGTAAAGTGGGAACATTGACAAAAATTGAAGTGGGAACATTTTTAAAGCTTTTTAATCGAGGCGGTTATGTATTGGATTTCAGTACGAATGACTTTGATGTTTTTACAATGGGAAGCATAGGTGTTGCCCTTTGCGATAAGTATAAAATGTCAAAAGGAAAATCACTGTCAGCATATGTTAATGAAGCTTCCGAAGAAGATGTTATTAAGCTGCTGAAAGATTTATTAGATTACTATGAGGAAAATTACGAAAAAGAATATACGCAAGAAACAGACGAAGAAACATATGGATATTTCGGATATAATGCCGAGTACGCTCGTTTGTATAAAAAGTGTCGGACATATATAGACAGAGTAATGAATGTTACAACACCACTTGCAACAAATGCTGCTGAGTTACAGGAAAAATTTTCGAGTGAGTATCTTTCTAAGCAGATAGAACTAATGCTTAGAATGCAAAACGAAAATCCGACAGATGCAATTGGAAAAGCAAAAGAACTGATTGAAAGTTGTTGTAAAACAATTTTGGATAATAAAAGTGTGGCTTGGGATAAGAATTGGGATATGAGTAAGCTTACGGGTGAAACTCTAAAACTCCTTAATCTTACTCCGAAAAATATTCCAGACTCTGACCCGGTTTCGGAAAATATAAAAGCAGTTCTTGGAAATTTGAGAGGAATTACAACAAAGCTTGCTGAAATTAGAAATCCGTATGGGAGTGGACACGGTAAAAGTGCTTCATTTACAGGACTGGAAACAAGACACGCAAAACTTGCGGTTGGATGCAGTATTACTTTTGTTACTTTCCTTTGGGACACTTACGAAGGAGGTCTGACGAATTGAAATTTAATTTTAAAATACAACAATACCAAACGGACGCTGTTGACGCAGTTGTAAAGGTTTTTAATGGGCAAGGATTTTACGATAAAATCAGCTATATTCGTGACCTCGGCAAGATGAAGTTCAAGGATATGCAGATGACATTGGGATTTACAGATGAAGAAATGCAATTGTATGACCCGGCAAACGATACCGGATACAAGAATGAACTGGTGGAACTTTCGGATGAGCAGCTTCTCAGTAATATTCAGGCATTGCAGCGTCAGAATAATATTAAGCTTTCAAATTCTCTTGTAAAAGATTTGGGAAGATGCAGTCTTGATATTGAAATGGAAACAGGTACAGGTAAAACATATGTATATATCAAGACAATGTTTGAATTGAATAAAAAGTACGGATGGAGCAAGTTTATCGTGGTTGTTCCGAGTATTGCTATTCGTGAGGGCGTAAAAAAATCTTTTGAGATTACAGCCGACCATTTTATGGAGCATTATGGCAAAAAGGCTCGTTTCTTCATTTATAACAGTTCAAACCTGAATCAGCTTGATAACTTTTCAAGCAGTTCCGGTATCAATGTAATGATTATCAATACGCAGGCTTTCGCTTCTTCTTTGAAAGAGGACGGACGCAGTAAGGAAGCCCGTATTATTTACTCAAAGCGTGATGAATTTGGCTCTCGTCGTCCGATTGATGTAATCAAAGCGAACAGACCGATTATTATTCTTGATGAACCGCAGAAGATGGGCGGAGAAGTAACGCAAAAGGCATTGAAAAATTTTAATCCGCTTTTTAGTCTTAATTATTCTGCGACCCATGCAAAGCACCATAATCTTATTTATGTGCTTGATGCTTTGGACGCATTTAATAAGAAATTGGTCAAGAAGATTGAAGTGAAAGGATTTGAGGTTAAGAATTTCAGAGGTACAGACAGTTATTTGTACCTTGAACAGATTGTGCTTTCAAGTAAAAAGCCGCCTATGGCAAAAATTGAACTTGAAATTGGGTACAATAAATCCATTAACCGTGAATCCCGTATTCTTGGTGTGGGCGAAGATTTATATTATGTTTCACAGGAGATGGAACAGTATAAGGGATATACCATTTCTGAGATTGACCCGCTTCGTGGAACAGTAACTTTTACAAACGGAGAAGTCATAAGTACAGGAGATATTGTTGGCGATATTTCGGAAAAAGATATGCGTCGTATTCAGATAAGGGAAACAATTCTTTCCCATTTTGAGAAAGAAGAAAAACTTTTTGATAAAGGAATTAAATGTCTGTCATTGTTCTTCATTGATGAAGTTGCAAAATATCGTCAGTATGATGAAAACGGAGATGAAGTTCTTGGCGAGTACGGCAAGATGTTTGAGCAGGAGTACATAAACGTGCTTAATGAATATGTAACATTGCTTGATACTCCATATCAGAGATATTTGAAATCAATTTGCAGTGATGTAAGTGAAGTGCATAAAGGTTATTTCAGTATTGATAAAAAAGGGCACGCTATCGACAGTAAAGTAAAGCGTGGCAGTGAGTTTTCCGATGATATTTCGGCATATGACCTGATTTTAAAGAACAAAGAAAGACTGCTTTCTTTTGATGAGCCTACAAGATTTATATTCTCCCATTCAGCATTGCGTGAAGGCTGGGATAATCCGAATGTATTTCAGATTTGTACACTTAAACATTCCGATAGTAATACTGCAAAACGTCAAGAGGTGGGGCGTGGACTCCGCTTATGTGTAAATCAGAATGGCAATCGTATGGACGTTGAAAGTTGTGGAGAAACAGTACACGATATTAACGTGCTGACAGTTGTTGCAAGTGAAAGTTACAAGACATTTGTTACAGATTTACAGTCTGATATTAAGACCGTACTTTATGACAGACCGACTGTTGCAACAAGTGAATATTTCAAAGGTAAGTATATTAAAGTTGATGATGTTCCAACGCTTATAGATGATGAAACTGCAAATACTATTGAGTTTTATCTTATTCAGAATGGCTATGTAGATATGAAGCGTAAAGTGACAGATAAATACCGTCAGGAAATTAAAAGTGGAACTGTTGCAGAATTGCCAGACGAGCTTAAACCAATGGCAGAGGGTATCCATATGCTTATTCAGTCTGTATATGATGACAGTATCCTTCAGGATATGTTTACAGATGGTCATGAAACAAAAGTGAAGGATAATCCGCTTAATGATAATTTTGCCAAGAAAGAATTTCAGGCGTTATGGCGAGAAATTAACCACAAGTATGCTTATACAGTTGAGTTTGATAGCGACGAGCTGATTAAGAAAGCAACCGCTCATATTGATGAAAAGCTTTTTGTTTCTGAACTTCAGTATACAACAACTATTGGTCGCCAAAAAGCAGAAATGAATGAGTATGAGGTCGAGCGTGGAGCTTCATTTACAGGAGAAAAGACAAGGACACAAACGCTGAAACACGCAGAAACAAGTCAGATTAAGTATGACCTTATCGGCAAAGTGGCTGAGGGAACAACTCTTACTCGTAAAACCGTGTCAGCAATCCTGCAAGGAATCAGAGCTGATAAGCTATATATGTTTAAAAATAATCCGGAAGAATTTATCACAAAGGTTATCAGGCTTATCAACGAGCAGAAAGCAACAATGATTGTGGAACATATTTCTTATGATACGATTGAAGGAGAATACGATAGCACAATCTTCACAGCCGAAAAGAATACGCAGAGTTTTGATAAGGCATTCCTTGCAAAGAAAGCCATTCAGGATTATGTATTTACGGATGGTTCGGCAGAAAAGAGTATTGAGAGAAGATTTGCTGAAGATTTGGATGCAGCAGAAGAAGTATGCGTATATGCAAAACTTCCAAGAACATTCCAAATCCCTACTCCGGTAGGAAATTATTCTCCTGATTGGGCAATCGCATTTTATGAGGGGACAGTTAAGCACATATTCTTTGTTGCTGAAACAAAAGGTACAATGGAAACGCTTAATCTCAGACCAATCGAGCAGGCGAAGATTTCTTGTGCGAAAAAGTTGTTTAATGAAATGTCTAACAGTAAGGTGGTTTACCACGATGTTGATAGCTATCAGAGTTTATTGAATATTATGAACTCAATCTAAAAAAGATAATTCGCGAAATTTACGAGGTCTGTTATGAAACTAAAATATCAGACGTAAAAGAGGTATGAAGATGGGCGAGATTGTAAAAATGGATAATGGGAAAGACAATCAGATAATGGCAATGATGAATAACGCATCATTATGTCCGCTATTAGAAGAATCCAAAGTTGGTGTTTCTAATTATACCAAGTTACCAGTAACAAGACTGGTAGCTATGGGTACAGCGTTTCAACCGTTGACAACCGCTGTGCAAACCGCAGTGACCGGAGCTGGTGGAAGTGGATTATACTATGTCAATACCGCCGGAAAAACTATGTTTCAGATGAAAGAAACGGGTAATTTTATCGGTTCACTGAAAACATCAGCAGGCTTGGTTGGCGGCGGACAAGCTCAGATGATGCCACTTGCTTTTGACCCGACAATGCTATTTATGGCGGCTGCACTTGCGAATATTGATAAAAAACTGGATGCTATAAAAGAAATGCAGCAGGAAATGATGGATTTTCTTGTTCAGAAGGAAAAAGCTGAATTAAAAGGAAATCTTACATTTCTGTATGATGTGTTCAATAATTATAAGTATAACTGGAATAATGAGATGTATAAGAATAGCAATCATACAATGGTTCTTACCATAAAAAAAGAAGCAGAAGCAAAGATAGTATTTTACCGTGAACAGATAATTGCCAAAGTAAATAAGAAATCTTTGATTCATAGTGACCAGACGGTAAATAAGCAGTTGCAGGCGGTACAAGACCAATTTAAAGATTACCAGCTTGCATTATATACACTTGCATTCTCCTCATTCCTAGATGTAATGCTTGTGGGAAATTATGACAAAGAGTATTTGTCCGGTATTTCAGAAAAATTGGATGATTATTCGATGAAATACAGAGAACTTTATACACAGTGCTATGAAGAAATATCTGGATATTCTTCTACTTCCATACAATCCTCTTTGCTGAAAGGATTATCAAAGACAACGAAAGCAGTCGGCAAGATTGTAGAGCGGATACCAGTTGTTGGGGATACGCAGGCTGATGAAACGCTTATTGCAGCAGGGGAAAAGCTTAGCGACATAGGAACAGAAAAAATCTGCAAACAGATGCGGCAGTTGATTGAACGACAGAGTAATTTTGTCCGTCCGTTTATTGACAACATTGACACGGTAAACCAGCTTAATAATAATCCGGTTCAATTATTAGTGGATAAGGATAATCTTTACATTGCAACAATAGCATAGATTACTCGAATGAATTTCAGGAAGAATGGCATGATGGCAATGTAATTTATATCAAATCATTCTATGATTCCGTGAATATAAAGAACAGAGTCAATTTAAAGTTTATAATCAATGTTAAAGGAGAAGTGCAGATGCTAAATCTTGCTAAGGGATATAAAATATATGAGCCGGAAAGATTAAATGAGGAATACGAAGTAACAGATGAAGTGATGTTAATGGCTAATGTTGACGTAGAAAAGATAAAAGAAGTATTCCAGCATTTCATTGTAATGCATGACGAGCCGGTATTTTTTATTTTAGAATTACCAGTTACGTGTGACAGAGAAAATCCAGTTGCTCCGGGAATATTAGAGGAAACACATAAAGATGTTTATTATATAGATGGGTGTTCGCAGGAAGAATGTCTTGTATTATTGGAAAGATATGGAGAACTTCTTATCAATGATGGCATGAACAGATTTGGATTTGGCTGCCATGAGAGTCAGGACGAAATCATGCTTGATAAATATAATGTGGTAACGATTTACAGCCAGCAGTTGTCAAACTATAATGAGTTTTTTGAAGCTCATGGGATTGAAAAAGTGGAAAGTCTAATTACAGCATGGGATACATTTTCTGATGAAACACCGGGACAGGCTGAAAGATATGATTACAAGGGAAAATCGGTGTATGATTTGCCAGAAGAATTAAAAGATTGGGGAATGTACTTAGCGGACACAAGAGCAGAGTGATTAGTTTAGAAAGGGCAGGCTATGGAAACAAAGCCAAGGATTTTATATGGGGACACAATAATCTGTCATT
>ERZ808240.4901-NODE-4901-length-11346-cov-3.377734_pt1 | contig 11346 bp, 7 predicted proteins | sample MGYA00521084_ERZ808240 | MGnify/ENA primary metagenome ERZ808240 (study PRJEB31516, sample SAMN03275571) | gut metagenome | biome: mammalia-associated habitat; material: feces | host: Papio cynocephalus | place: Kenya | collected 2012-08-06 ... | reverse complement strand
ATACATCAGAAAGTCCTGTACGATATTTTTTTATGAAAAAGTTGTAAAGTGGTGAATAAATATAAAGTGTACAGTATTGTAGCAGATATGATATTTTTATAGAACGGATGGAGAATTATCTAACAAATGATTTTATTGAGACAATAAAGTTCTATACGGAGCTGTTATAATTGGCAAAACAAATGTTATAAATAGGTAAGAAATTTTATTGAAGAAAGTGATAAAAATCTTTAATAATCAAATACTATACAGAAAGTGGGAAAAGGCGATGAGCGAGCTGATGAAGATTGATAAGAATTATTCATTATGGATACAAGATATAAGCAGTAGATTCAAAAAAAGTCAAATTAAGGCAGCAACTTATGTGAATAGCGAGATGCTTCTATTTTATTGGGGAATAGGTGCAGATATTGTCGAAAGAAAAATGTTGTCGGGGTACGGTTCTAATTTTTATAATAATTTAAGTAGTGACTTGAAAGAAGTATTGCCAGAAGTAAAATCATTTTCACCTAGAAATTTGCGTTATATGGCAGATTTTTATGAGATGTATAAAGATATGGAGAATTTGCAACAGCTTGTTGCAAAATGTGAGAAGAAAAATTTGCAACAACTTGTTGCAGATTCTGAAGTGGGTATAATTTTTAAAATTCCTTGGGGACATCATATTCAGATTTTGACAAAATGCAAAGGCAATAGAGATAAAGCATTATATTTTGTGAGACAAACTATGAATAATAATTGGTCCAGAGCAGTACTTATGAATTTTTTGGATACCAATTTATATGAAAGAGATGGGAAAGCCATAACCAATTTTGAAAAAATGTTACCAGGTGTAGGAACAGATTTGGCAAATGAAATAACGAAAGATCCGTATAATTTCGATTTTTTAACTATGCGTGCGGGATATGATGAGAAAGAACTGAAGGACGCATTGATGAATAATATACAAAGTTTTTTATTGGAATTAGGTAAAGGTTTTGCGTTTGTTGGAAGAGAATATCGGTTGATTGTAGGACAGACGGAACAGTTTATAGATATGCTATTTTACAATATACAAAAGCATTGTTATGTTGTAATAGAAATTAAAACAAGGGCATTTGAACCAGGCGATATGGGACAGTTGGGAACATATATAGCTGCAACAGATGGAATTTTACGTGGGGAGAATGATAATGCAACAATTGGATTGTTGATTTGTAAAACAAAAGATAATGTGCTGGCACAATATGCAACAAGTATGGTAAATGTGCCAGTAGGAATATCAGAATATGAAATAAATAATTTAATTCCGGATGATTATAAGAGTTCAATGCCGACAATTGAAGAGATAGAAAGAGAATTAAAGGATTAGCAAGAGATTTTGCTAAATAATCAGCTAATAATTCTTAACTGGGGGATTGTGATAAAAAAATATATGTTATTGTCAATCGGCATGATTATGTGTATTCTTATCTCTGCGTGTGGGGCATCGGCGAAAGCTGACTGGAAAGAAGTTGAAAATTATTTAAAGGAATACGTGGGTGATTTCTATGAGATAGCATATTGTTCGGAAAAGATTTTTATAGATACAGATTTTCCGGATGAATATTCCAATTCAGATAGCAGAATTGCATTGAAGCGATCTAATATTTTTGGAGCAGTTATGCTAGTAAGACATGATGAAGATGGAAAAAAATATTTATATGATTTTACAACAATAAAAAAAGAAACGAGTAGCCCGCTTGAGTCATAGACTGTACGGTGAAAACCCATTTCCTCTCAAAAATAATATAATAAAAACAAAGAATTGTCAATTTACAATATAAACAAACAGCACACAATATAAAAAAACAGCACCAAAATAAAAATTAAAACACCGAGCCTGGCTCCCTGTTATGATACGATTTTTAAGTATCATAATAGAAGTATGTATTGATATTGGAGGGAACAAGATGTCAAGAAAAAGGAGAAGGGCGTTATGCCGGGGAATCACGGGAGTGGTTTTAGCGGCAGCATTAGTTGTACAGCCAGTTACAACAACATTGCTTTCAGCAAATATTGTGTTTGCAGCAGAGGAAATGACCGAATTGATCAAAAATGGTTCTTTTTCGGAAGTGGATGCAGATGGAAACAGTGCGAAGAACTGGGAAGCACGCACTGAGGGGGCAACCAAAGCATTCTTTAAAAATGGAAAAGCTGTTTTTGATATTCAGACGATGGGTGCGGACTGGTCGAATTATCTGAAATACACACCTGGAATCGACCTGAAAAACGGACAGTCCTATGAGATTTCGTTTAACGTAAAATCATCGGTGGACAGAGTAGTGCAGTATGGCTTTGACGGAGCAAGGCTTGATATCCGTAAGACTGCGGTTCTTGCAGGAGAGGAGACAAGAGTAAGCTATACTTATACAGCAAATCAGGATTACAATGGCAATCCGTTTATGTTTTATCTTGGAAATATTGACAATGAAACCAATCCGACCGAGGAACACACGGTTGAGATTTCGGATTTCAGTGTGAAAACATCCGGGGAAGCTGGAAAACCGGGCAGCGGTACAACAGAACCGACGGATACAGAGGAAACAGAAACAACAGAGTCTACTGAGACAGAATCCAGCGAGACAGAGTCTACAGAAAAGGAATCTACCGAAACAGAGACACCGGGATCTGGAGCAGACAGGGAAGATGGTGAAGCTGTTAAGGAAGTTGCCGGAAACCTTCTGACGAATGGTAATTTTGAAAAGAAGCAGGAAGGCTGGGAGTCTTATTCCGATAATGCAGAGATTTACTGGAATCAGTACCGTACCGTATTCCAGATCAAAGACAATGCAGCAGACTGGGGACAGTCTCTGGTGCAGAATGTTGATCTCGAAGCAGGCGTGACATATGAAGTCAGCTTTGATGTGGAATCGACGGTTTCCCGTACCGTGGCAGCAGGATTTGATAATTCTGGAAGAGACGAATTCCATTCGGACATGATCCCTGCCAATACAAAGACGACGTTATCTTACCGGACAACCAAAGCGGCACAGGGTTCCAACAAATTTATGATTTATCTTGGAACAAATGTCGGAGCGCACAAAGTTGTGATCAGCAATGTCAGTATCGTAGAAGTACCGGAGGAACTTCCGGATACCGAAAACGATAAAGCACCGAAAACTTTGACAAGCTTAAAGGGGCTGGACGCAGAAGACGCGATCGCTTTAAAAGACGGTAACTTTACAGACGGACTGAATCAGTGGGAACACTGGGAAGTTGACTGGATGCAGCAGTGGAATGTGGTGAAATACGCTCCGGTTGAAAATGGAATGTCTGTTTATATCAAAAATGTAGGTGGTGGTGACGGCAATCATGCGTGGGATGTACAGCTGAACCAGCATGTCGATCTGAAAAAAGATTTGCAGTACACGCTCTCTTTTGACGTACATACCGAGAAGGCAAGAGCCATCAATGTCACGCTTCAGGAACTTGGAACCGGAGAGTATGTTAAGACGATCGGTTTACAGAAAGATGAGACAAGACATGTCATTTTGAACATTCCGGTGCAGAGTGAGGACGCTTTGAACAAACTTTTTTCCATCCAGATGGGAAAAGTAACCGGAGATGTGCAGGATAATACATTGACATTTTCCAATATGAAAATGGAAGTCCATGGATATGAGGCGCTTGCAGTGCAGATTCCGAATGGAGATTTTTCAGAGGGACCTGGAGCATTTGCAGTACATGCGGATGATGGAGTAACTTACAGTACAGAGAATAAGAGCCTGCAGGTGGAACTTTCCAAAGATACAAAGGCGGAAGAGGTTACACTGGAAAGAAAAGGATTAAAACTTGAGGAAGGTGTGTCCTATCAGTTAAGTTTTGTGGCAGGTCTTTTTTTCGGAGAAACGAAAATAAAAAAAGAAATAGCAAATACTTTGTATTGACAGATGATGCCACCTTTTATACTGCAGAATTTACAGCAGATCAGGACGTTACCGGCGGAGCATTGGAATTTTTGCTTGGTGGAAAAGCAGACACGATCTGTCTGGATACCATCCGTCTGGATGTAAAAGGATATGCGGACGCAGCTGGTATGAATCTTAACAGGCATGAGATTGCAAGCCTGACGAAAAATGTGGCTCCGGTCATCAGTGAGGACGCGCAGGCAGTAGAAGGAAAAGATATCGTGCTGACGTTTGTGGATGCAGACGGTGCTTACACAGATGCAATCACCGGAGTAAAAGTAAACGGCACAGAAATTTCAACAGAACAGTATACTGTAGAGCAGGGAAAAATTACACTGGATGATTCTCTTTTTGCAGTAACCGGGGAAAAAGAGAATTTTGCGATCGAGATCAATGCCTACTGGTACAATACCAACCGGGTAAATCAGATTGTATACAAGAAACAGCAGTGGAAGCTGGCGTGGGAAGATGAGTTTAATGAGAATTCCCTTGATCTGACAAAATGGTCTTATCAGGAGGGAACCGGCGCAGAGTACGGCTTGGACGGCTGGGGTAATAACGAGCAGCAGTATTATACGAGAGACAATTTAAAACTGGAAGACGGTGAGCTTGTCATCACAGCAACAGATGAAAAGAGAAGCGGAAAACCATACAGTTCTGCAAGAATCTGGACAATGAATGACGACAAGAAAACCGCGAAGTTTTCACAGACTTACGGACGTTTTGAAGCAAAAATGAAACTTCCGGCAGGAGAGGGCTGTCAGGGCTTATGGCCGGCATTCTGGCTTCTTCCGGTAGACAGCTACTATGGCGCATGGCCGCTTTCCGGCGAGATCGATATTATGGAAGCGAGAGGCCGTGAGGGAAATAAGGCAGATGGAACCATTCATTTTGGAAGACCGTGGCCGAACGACGGAAGTGCCGGAGACAGTTATGTGTGGGAGGACGATGCACTTGCTATCACAGATTACCACATTTACAGTGTAGACTGGACACCGACTTATATGAGTTTTCAGGTGGATGGTGTAGAGTACTACCGCACGGAAAACTGGTACAGCCAGGATGATGATAATCCGCAGAAATTTGCATTCCCGGCACCGTTTGATCAGGAGTTCTATATCGTGCTCAACATGGCAGTGGGCGGCACTTATGACGGAAACCGCAATCCTTCCGCAGAGGCACTTCCGGCGGAGATGAAAGTGGATTATGTCCGTGTTTATGAGGCGGCAGATAAAATTTCAGACGATTACATTGCACCGGAGCCGGAGGTAAAAGCAGATCCGATCCCGGCAGGGGCAAAGACAGAGCTGATCGATCCAGAATTTAAGGATGTGAAAAAAGTTGTCACAGACAGCGATGAGAAAAATGTGGACGGATGGAATCTTCTGACACTGGCAGCATATGGCGGCGCAGCTGATTTTACAACCACAAAAATAGACGGAGATACGTTTGCGAAGATTAATATCACAAACAGTGGAAGCCAGACATACTCTGTGCAGCTGACACAGAAATTGTCGCTCTCAGAAGGACACTGGTACACGCTGGGCTTTGATGCCAAAGCGGATGCGGCAAGAGAGATCATTGCAAAAATCGGTGGAGACGGAACCAACAGCTGGTCTGCCTACCACAGCGCAACGGCAAAACTCGGAAAAGATGTAAAACATTATGAATATACGTTCCAGATGTTAAACAAGACTGATACAAGCAGCCGTCTGGAAATGAATATGGGCGGTGGAAGCAAGGCTTCTGTCTACATTTCGAATATCACATTCGAGGAGGCAGAAGGATTAGAGATCAACTATGATGTAAAGAAAACACCACTGGAAAATGGAAATCATCTTTACAATGGACAGTTTAACCTCGGAGATGTAAGCAGAATGGCTTACTGGCATACTTCGGACCCGGCAGGAAAAGTGGTAAAAGAGGGAAATGAGTATGTATTCCAGAGTGCGGGTGCTTCGACTTTATCACAGACTGGTGTGGAATTATTACAGTCTGATACTTATCGTCTGACATTTGACGCAAAAGCACCTTCCGAGCAGCAGGTGAAGGTCACAATTTCTGACAAAAATGGAAACATTTATGCAGAGAAGGCACTGACAGCAGGTACAGAGAAAACAGCTTGTGAGTTTACTTTTACCATGCCGGAGGGTGTGACCGATAAAAATGGTGTGGTCACAGTTGTATTCGCAGGAGCGGGCGTAAAAGTTGACAATTTTGTACTCACTAGAGAGACATACAACAATGTGGATTATAGTGGATTGAATTGCTATCCGCTGACCAACGGTGATTTTGAACTTGGAACAGAAGGATGGTCAACCTATGGAACAACACTTTCCATTGCAAATGAAAATGGAACCCAGACCGGACGTGTGAGCGGAACTACCAGTGCGAACCGCTGGGATGCGTTATTGAGCCATGACACCATGCATCTGACCGGTGGATATACTTATGAACTTTCCTTTGACGCGAAAGCGGACAAAGATGCGACCATTGATATTTCCCTGGAAGACGCTTCCTACAGCCGGTATTTCCAGCAGGCAAATGTAGCAGTGGGAACTTCGTGGAAAAAATATTCTTATACGTTTAAGTTAAGCAGTGATGCAGACCTTGCATTAAAATTCCTGACCGGAGCTGCGAAAGAAGCGTATACGTTAGACCTCGACCATGTCGTATTGAAAATGAAAGGTGCACCGGAAAAACCGGGTGATCTTCTTGCGGCTTCTTATAACAGACTTGGAGAAGATGTTGAGATTGCAGTAAACGGTACAGAAAACTGGAAAGATCAGGCAGTGATTTTCTTGGATGATGAGAGACTGAACAAAAATCAGTATCATTTTGACGGAAAAAAACTGATCCTTGAGGCAGGATTATTTACAGAGTCGAGAGAATACAGCATGTATGTGACTGCGGATGGATATTCCGATACCGCAAAAGTGACCTTTAAAATGTATCCAGAAAATGGAGACCTGATCTGCAACGGAGATTTTGCATTTGGACAGACCGCGTGGGGACAGTATATTCATGGCGGTGACAGTGCACTGTTAAAATACAACAGAGGCTATGTGGCAGGAAAATACCTTCATGCCGAAGGGGACGAATGGGGAAATCCGTCTGTTCCGTGGTCCATTCAGCTGACGCAGAAAGTGAATGTTGCAGAAGCAGGAAACTATGATATCTCTTTCGTGGCATTTTCAGAAGCAGAACGCTATTTTATGGTTGGATTTGCCGGTGGGGAAGTCAAGAAAGTAAAAATCGGCACAGAACCGGAGGAATATACAGTTACATTAAAGGTCAATGCACCGGGAACTTATGAGTTACAGTTCTTTATGGGAACCGTAAACCCGGATGCAGAAAACGGATACTTTGCCGCAGATGGATTTACAGATTTTGAGGCGCATAACTTCTATGTGGATTCCATCAGCATGCTGCCGGAGGGCACAGAGGATTCCAAAGCGGACAGCGAGTTATATCAGCCGATCGAGCCGGAAGAACCGGAGAATCCGGAACAGCCGGAAAAACCGGATCAGCCAGAGAACCCAGACAAGCCGGAGAACCCAGAGCAGCCGGAGAACCCGGAACAGCCGGGGAACCCAGAGCAGCCAGAGAACCCAGAACAGCCGGGGAACACGGACAATCCGGGTACGCCGGAACAGCCGGGGAACACAGACAATCCAAGCACGCCAGAACAGTCTGGCAATTCAGATAAGACGAACAACTCCGGTCAGTCACAGAATCCTGGACAGTCAGGCAACGCAGGACAGACTGCAAATGCAGTACAGCAGGATCGTGCAGGACAAACTACAGATGTAGAAAAAACGGCAGATCAGAATGCACTGACCGTATCTGAACCACAGGTGCAGAACGGATTAAATGTGCAGTCAGGCAGAACCGCAGGTCTGGTGCATATTGCAGCAGCGGATGCAGAGGAGAATGCAGCTTCTGATATTTCAGAGGAAAGCGTTCCACTGGCAGCACAGGAGGCAGAAGCAAACCATTCTATGGTTTATGCAATCTGTGTCATTCTGGCATTGCTTGCAGCAGGCACAACTATGGTGATCATCAGAAGAAAAAAGAATAAGCAGTAAAATATCAGCAGACCTCCGGGAAGAAAAACACCTCATTCCCGGAGGTTTTTACGTCTTACTGTACAAACTTTACCACTTACCCACAATCTATTTACAAACAGAAGACCATTCTTTATACTGAAATAGTCGATAAGGACAACGAAAACATGAAAGGTAAAGGGAAAAGGAATGAAGGTTACATCCAGCAGACTGATCGAACAGAAAAAACCGATCCTGAAACAATTATTAGATAGATTGCTGCAGACATATTCGTATGCATCCATTCTGATGACAGATTCAAAAGGCAAACAGTATTCGATTTCAAAACAGGGAATTTATATCAGCGAGAACATGTTTGTGGAACTGGGATATGTGGTAAAAGTATACGATGGCGAGAGCTATGGAGAATATGCATTCAGCCACATCGATGAAAATGAGATCGACAACATTGTAGAGGAAGTAAAAAATCATGTGATGCCGTGGGCACACAAACTCCCGGAAGGAATGAACGTAAAGCAGTATCCGGCGATCCCGGATGAGAAGTACAACTTTGAAAAAAGTACGGAATTTGAAATTTCACCGGATGAACTGGGGGATGAGGAGATTGTAAAACGTCTCAGTGCAGTGCGTGAAAAAGCACTGGCGCAGGATGAAAAAATTCTTGAAGTCCAGACCGGATGTGTTTACCAGATTTATCACAAATTATTTTTATCTCCGAACAAAGATATGACACAGAATGTTATGTGGACAACAGGCATGATGATGGGGCTCATCCCGAAGGGTGAGGAGATGAAAATGGCATTTGAGAGCTGCTCCGGCTGTGGCGGAATGGAGCTGACAGACGGACTGGAGACAAAAATCCCACAGCTTGTACAGAAATTAAATGACCTTGCAGCAAGTGAACCGATCACACCGGGAGAGTATGACTGTATCTGTGCACCGGATGTCACAGGTATGATCGTGCATGAGGCATTTGGACACGGCGTTGAGATGGACATGTTTGTAAAAAAACGTGCTTTGGCTGAAAAATATATCGGTGAATATGTGGCTTCTCCATTAGTTACCATGCATGATGGTGCGGCAGCTGCGTCTGAGACCGCAACTTTCTTCTTTGATGATGAGGGAACACTGGCACAGGATACCGTGATCATTGACAAGGGAATCTTAAAGACCGGAATCTGTGATGCGCAGGCGGCTATGGCACTCGGCACAAGACCAACCGGAAACGGAAGAAGGGAGAAGAACAGTCACAAGGCGTACACGCGAATGACCAATACATTCTTTGAACCTGGAACCGATAAAGTGGAAGATATGATCTCCTCCATTTCCTATGGTTTTTATCTGGAAAATGCAAGCAGCGGCATGGAAGATCCGAAAAACTGGGGAATCCAGTGTCTGGTTGACATTGCAAGAGAGATCAAAGACGGCAAATTTACCGGAAAAGTATTTTCTCCGATCGTTCTGACCGGATATGTACCGGACTTGTTAAAATCCATTTCCATGATGTCCGATAAGTGTGAACTTGCAGGAACCGGCTACTGTGGAAAAGGACACAAAGAATGGGTAAAAGTATCGGACGGCGGCCCATACATCAAAGCGAAAATCAGACTGGGCTAGAAAGGGGAAAAACAATGCGAGAAAAAATATTACAGGCGATCAGAAAAAATGAGATTCAGACCTATTCTGTCACAGAAAAAACAACGGAAGGTGCAGAACTTTATTTTATAAAAAAAGACCTTGATATGCGCAGAATGAAAAAAGAAGCTTATTCTGAAGTTACCATTTACCGCGATTTTGAGGTGGATGGAAAGAAAATGCGTGGTTCTGCCAATATCAATATTTTCCCGGAAATGACACAGGAGGAAGTGGACAAAGCGGTCAGTGGTGCGTTCTATGCAGCTTCCTTTGTCAAGAATCCATACTTTGAGATCCCAAAAGGAAAAAAAGAAGATAAAGTGGAAGTGGAAAGCACACTCTGTGGAAAAAGTCTCGAAGAGATCGGGGATGCCTTTGTAAAAGCACTTTACTGTGTGGATGTGCACGAGGATGCATTTATCAATACGGCTGAATTTTTCATGGACAAAACATGGACAGCAATCTACAATTCCGAGGGAGTGGATGTTTCCTATGAAAAAAACAGTGTGCGGGGAGAGTTCGTGGTACAGTGCATCACACCGCAGGATGTAGAGCAGTATCAGGAATTTGCCTATGATGATCTTGACACAGAGGCACTGACCAGACAGGCAGAAGAGGCATTGGCGCGGGTGCGTGACAGGGCGAACGCGACAGAGGCACCGGAAAAAGGAAATTACAAGCTGCTTCTTTCTGGAAAAGAACTGCGTCAGTTGATGGATTTTTACATGAAACGTTCTTCCTCAGGCATGATATATCCGGGTTATTCCAATTATAAAATGGGAATGAATGTGCAGGGCGATGAAGTGAAAGGGGAAAAATTAAACCTTACGCTCCATGCCTCCACCCCATATTCCACCGAGGGAATCCCGATGAAAGACCTTGAACTTTTAAAAGAAGGAGAGCTGAAAGCAATTCCGGGAAATGCCCGTTTTGCCTACTATTTAGGTGTGGAGCCGACCGGAAATTACAGTGCAGTAAAACTGGATAACGGCACAAAAACGTTTGAGGAGATGAAGCAGGATGCCTATCTTTATGTGGTAAGTTTTTCTGATTTCTCTATGGACAGTTTCAGCGGATATTTTGGCGGTGAGATCCGTCTGGCATATCTTTCTGACGGTGAGAAAGTGACACCGGTAACCGGAGGTTCTGTCAGCGGTAATCTCCTGGAATTACAGAAAGATATGATATTTTCAACCGAGCGCTATAAAGATAAAGATTATGACGGACCATTTGCGGTAGAATTTCATGGGGTAGCAGTCGCAGGAAAATAATGTTTTCATGACGGCGAACATGAGATGAAAAGTAAATAAAAGCAAAAAACAAAAAGGAACATTACATAAATGGAACAGAAAAAGTTTCCGTTTATGTAATGTTCTTTTTTGGTGGAGACAGATAAAATGGAGATGAAAAACAAATGAAGAGGAGAGAAAAACATGAAGAAAAATCTGAAAAACAAAATCAAAAAGATGGTTGCAGGAATGATGCTTGTCTGTTCACTGCTTACATTGTTTGGTGGAGTAAGCAGTGAAGGGATTGCAACGTATACTGAAGTTGTGAATAATGATATACAACGAACTAACTAAGATAGTTTAATGTCAAAATCCTTTAATAAAGATTCTTTTAAGACATCAGAATTTGGTTTTGATTCGAAAAGCTCTTGTATAGCACATGCATAGTGTCCATATAGTTTTACTGCATTATATTTTTTGACTTCA
>ERZ808240.4900-NODE-4900-length-11349-cov-9.089162_pt1 | contig 11349 bp, 10 predicted proteins | sample MGYA00521084_ERZ808240 | MGnify/ENA primary metagenome ERZ808240 (study PRJEB31516, sample SAMN03275571) | gut metagenome | biome: mammalia-associated habitat; material: feces | host: Papio cynocephalus | place: Kenya | collected 2012-08-06 ... | reverse complement strand
CAGCGCCGAACGGCGCGACATTAGGTTTTTGTGGCTTCGACTTCCTCTTTAAGATTGTTAAGAGCGTGCAGCTCTTAACTCGTTGCGGGGTGAGTGGAGTCCAGAGGATGAGAGGGGGGAGTCGAAACACCCCTCTCGTCCTCTGGCCCGCGGAGCGAACAGCCATCTTGCGGCAGCAGAAAACCCAATCCCCGCTACAAACGGGAAATGCTGTTTATTTTAAAAACAAAACCTCGCGCCAGCAGCATCTCCCCCTCCATACCCAAATCTTTTATAATATCTTGACTCTACAACGATAGTAGAGTTTACTATAGAGTACGGAAAGGAAGACTGCCCATGAAATCCTGTGCAAATCTCAGCGCAGGGGGAGAGGGCAGACAAGTCAACGTAAATGGAACAGAATCTCACCAGCGGCAGCGTGCTGAAAAATATCCTCGCCTTCTCGCTGCCTTACCTGCTCTCTTATTTTTTGCAGACCCTCTACGGCATGGCCGACCTCTTTATCATCGGCCAGTTTGAGGGGGTGGCCAGTACAACGGCAGTTTCTATCGGCAGTCAAGTGATGCATATGCTCACGGTGATGCTGGTAGGCGTTGCCATGGGCACCACTGTCTGTATTGGCCGTGCCGTGGGAGCCGGAGACAAAAAAGAAGCTGCCCGGGTCATCGGCAATACCGTCACCCTGTTCCTGCTGGGGTCGGTGGTGCTGGCAGGCGGGCTGCTCTGTGCCGTGAACGGCATCGTGAAGCTGGTCTCCACCCCGGAAGAAGCAGTGGCCGGCACGACGGTCTACCTCATCATCTGCTTCATCGGCATTCCCTGTATCACAGCCTATAATGTGCTGGCTTCGATCTTCCGGGGGATGGGCGACTCGAAAAGCCCCATGTATTTTATTGCAGCGGCCTGCGTGGTGAACATCGGATTGGACTTCTTCTTTATGGGAGCACTCCACCTCGGCCCGGCAGGTGCGGCACTGGGCACGACCCTTTCGCAGGCGGTCAGCGTTCTGCTGGCCCTCTGCGTTATTCTGAAACGGAAGGACGGCATCCGGCTCAGCCGGGCCGATTTCCGCCCCCGGAAGGCTACAATGAAAAATATCCTCTCCATCGGTCTGCCGGTGGCGGCGCAGGATGGTTTCATTCAGGTGTCCTTCATGCTCATCACCATCATGGCAAACCAGCGCGGGTTGACTGACGCAGCGGCGGTAGGCATCGTGGAGAAGATCATCAGTTTCCTCTTCCTTGTGCCCAGCTCCATGCTTTCCACGGTGTCGGCTCTCGGTGCCCAGAACATTGGTGCAGGCAAGCCCGACCGTGTGGACAAGCTCCTGCGGTATGCCATCGCCATTGGCGTCTGTTTTGGCACGGTGATGGCTGCAGCGATGCAGTTCATCGCCCCCGCTGTGGTGCGGCCCTTCACTTCCGATGAGGCAGTAGTGCTGGCCGGTGCGGTCTATATCCGGGGCTATATCTTCGACTGCCTGTTTGCGGGCATCCAGTTCAGTTTCAGCGGTTATTTCTGCGCCTGGGGCAAGTCGGGGCTTTCCTTCCTGCACAATACGCTGTCCATCCTGCTGGTGCGCATCCCGGGAGCCTATGCGGCCTGCCGGTTCTTCCCTCGGACCCTGCTCCCCATGGGCCTTGCGTCGGCCTGCGGCTCCCTGTTTTCCAGCGTGGTCTGTGTCCTGCTGTACCGCTGGCTCAAGGAAAAGGTAAGGGAGGAAAACCATGTCTGAGCGGGAACTTTTCCAGATCGGGCAGGTGGCGAAGCTCTACCACCTCAGCGTGGGGACGCTGCGCCATTATGAGCAGATGGGACTGCTGAAGCCCGAATACACCGACCCATCCTCCGGCTACCGCTACTACAGCGTCCGGCAGTTCGAAGAGCTGACCAGCATCCGGTATCTGCGTGCGCTGGGAATGCCGCTGGAAGAGATCGCGGCCTACCTGCAGAACCGGGATGTAAAGACCATCGCGGCAGCGCTGCGCCGACAGAAAGTTCTGATCGCCCGGAAAAAGCAGGAGCTGGACATCATCGAACGAAAGATCGACCACCGCCTTGCGCAGCTTGAGGACGCCAGCCGGGCCGAGCTGGACGTCATCCATCTGGTGGAGCAGCCCGCCCGCCGCATTGTCTGGCTGCGGGCGGAGGTGAAGTTCAACTCGTACCTCTGGCTGGAAGAGTCCATCCGCAGGCTGGAACGGGACCAGTCCGTTCCCCTGAGTTACATCGGCAAAGTGGGGGTAGGCGTCTCCCGGGAACATCTGCTGGCGGGGAAATATGACCACTACGACCTCGTGTTCCTTGTGCTGGATGAAGAAGATATCTATGACGGCAGGATAGAGCAGCTGCCGGCCGGGAAGTGCGTCTCGGTGTACTTCCGGGGCAGCCACGACCGGGCAGCGGAATATTACGTCCGGCTCATGGACTACCTCAGGGATAACGGCCTGCAGGCTGCGGGATTCTCCCGGGAAATGACCCTCATCGATGACTGCATCTCAGCCGACCCATCCACCTATGTGACGGAGATCTGCATCCCGGTGGAGGACGCCGGATAAACCCGGCAGGCCGGGGGATTGATTCCACGAAAAAAGGTGGTACAATAAAGATATTACCAGTAGCTTACTGGGGATTCGTACAAAAAGGAGCGTTTTGCAATGCGTAAAGATTTTGGTGCTAATCCGTGGTTCTACCCGCTGCCGGTGCTCATCATCGGCACTTACGATGAGAACGGCAAGCCGGACGCGATGAACGCGGCCTGGGGCGGTCTGTATGATACCAACCTTGTGGAGCTCTGCCTGAGCGCAGGCCATAAGACTACCAAAAACATCAAGGCCAGAAAGGCGTTCACCATCAGCTTTGCCGATGCGGAGAATGTAGCAGCTGCCGACTATGTGGGCATGGTCTCCGGCAATGACACCCCGGACAAGATGGAAAAATCCGGCCTGACTGCCGAGAAGAGCGCAAAGGTGGACGCACCCCTCTTCACCCAGCTGCCCCTGACGCTGGAGTGCAAGTATGTTCACAGTACCGAAGAGGGCAACATCATCGGTGAGATCGTCAACATCAGCGCCGACGAGCGCATTCTGGGCGCAGACGGCAAGGTGGATATGGCAAAATTCCACCCCATCTCCTATGAGCCTGTCCACAACGGCTACCATGTTCTGGGTGAGCGGGTCGGCACGGCTTTCAGTGACGGTGCAAATCTGAAGTAAACCTGTTGTGCTATGAAAGTGCCTTTGCCCTGCAAAGAGGGAAAGGCACTTTTTCTCTGCAAAAACACGGGTTTTCGTTGATTCTACTGCGGGTCGGTTGCGAGAAAGAATGCGGCTCGGTATAATGAAGCCAGAAACAGACGCTTGTACCTGACAGGAGGCAGAGAAGATGTACGAACTGGACAAGGCTGCATTTGGTCATTTTCTGGCTCAGCTGCGCAAAGAAAAAGGCATGACCCAGAAGGAACTTGCCGCAACGCTGTATGTGTCCGATAAGGCCGTCAGCAAGTGGGAGCGGGGGCAGAGCGTGCCTGATATCTCGCTGCTGGTGCCGCTGGCGGAACAGCTGAATGTGACGGTGGCAGAGCTTTTGCAGGGCCGGAGGGTAGAGGAAGAGCAGCGCTTTACCCGGGAGGAAACGGAGGAGCTCATCCGCAGAGCCCTGACTTTTTCGGAGGAGCCGCCGGAGCGCCGACAGGCGCGGACGAAGAAGTATCTGCCGGTGTTTGTCGTTTGTTCGTTTCTCGGCCTTGCGGAGGCACTGACAGTCTGGCGCGCAGGGATGGCCGATGCGGGAGAATCAAAGATGCTGCTCATCTTCGGCGTAGTGTTCGGCATCGTCTATGGAGCTTACAGCATGTTCTGGATGACAGAGACGCTGCCCCGCTATTACGACGAGAACCATATCTGCAATTTTGCGCAGGGAGGATTCCATATCTATATCCCAGGGGTGTACTACAACAACCGCAACTGGAAGCATATTTTAAGGGCGCTCCGGGTGTGGTCGATGGCGTCGCTGATCATCATGCCGCTCTGCACGGCGATGACAGTCCTGTTCGAACATATTACCGGCTGGCAGGTGTGGGGCGTGGTGGTCGTCGTATATATCGGCTCGCTATTCGGGATCATTATTATTTCAGCGAAAAAATATGAATGAGACAGGAGAGATGACATGCTCAAGGATTCACAGCTCGACCTCTGCGGCCGGGTGGATTTTGCCCGCACTGCGCCGCTGCTGGGGCGGAATGAGGCGTTCTCGTTTGCCTGCGCAGGCTGCGGCGACTGCTGCCGGGGACGGGAAGATATCGTGCTGTCAGGCTTCGACCTGTGGCGCATCGCGGCCCGGCTGCGGCTGCCGCCCCGGATCGTGGCCCGGGCGTTCTGCCGGGAATCCATCGGGTCGGTGAGCCATCTGCCGGTGCACCGGCTGGCCCCGGTGAAGGAGGAGCGGAACAACTGCCCCTTCCTCACGGAAGATCACTGCGCCATCCACGACGCCGAACCGCTGGTCTGCGCCCTTTATCCGCTGGCACAGGAGATCAGCCGGGAAGGGGAGGTCAGCTACTTCTTGCAGCCCACCGGCTGCGGGGGCCGGGTGATTGAAGCCAAAGTGGAGGACTATCTGTCCCGCTACGATGTGCCCGCCCGGGAACAGACGGATGTGCGCTGGGCGCAGACCTGCATGGAACTGGAAGACGAGGTGGAGCCGCTGGACGGCACGCTGGAACCGCCCCTGCGCCGCCGGATGCAGACAAAACTCTGGCAGGCACTCTATTTCCGGTATGACTACACCCGCGCTTATCTGCCTCAGCTGGAAGAAAACCTCATCTGGCTGAAAGAAGAGCTGCAAAAACTCACGGACTATCAGCAGAGACGAAATAACAATCGAAAAAAGTGATAAATAAATGCAATTTAATCGATAATTAAAGCCGAAACAGCGTTGCCATCGGGCAGGAGTTGTGATATACTTCACGAGTGTAAAGCAGATGACCCATTTGCTGGACCTGTAAAATGCATTTTCTGCGCGGCATCCTGCTGCCGCGAAATCTGAAAAATTGAGGAGAATAGATCATGCGTAAAATCACTCGTCGTTCGTTCCTGGCCGCTGCCGCTGTCTGCGGCGCTGCTGCTGCCCTGACCGCCTGCGGCGGCTCTGCATCCTCCACCGCTGCTTCCTCTGTGGCTTCTTCTGCTGCATCCGGCTCCGCTGCGGCTGCATCCGGCGATACTTACACCGTTGGCATCTGCCAGCTGGTGGAGCACGCTGCTCTGGACGCTGCAACGCAGGGCTTTGAGGATGCTCTGACCGCAGAGTTCGGCGATAAGGTGAAGTTCGATTTCCAGAACGCACAGAACGACTCCGCTACCTGCGCTACCATTGCCAACGGCTTTGTCTCCGCAGGCGTTGACCTCATCATGGCAAACGCTACCCCCGCCCTGCAGGCTGCACAGGCTGCTACCAACGAGATCCCCATTCTGGGAACCTCCGTCACCGAGTACGGCGTGGCTCTGGGCCTGAGCGATTTCTCCGGCACCGTGGGCGGCAACATCTCCGGCACCTCCGACCTGGCCCCGCTGGATCAGCAGGCTGAGATGATCACCGAGTGGCTGCCTGATGCAAAGAAGGTGGGCCTGCTGTACTGCTCTGCTGAGCCCAACAGCCAGTATCAGGTGGACGAAGTCCAGAAATATCTGGAAGCTGCCGGTGTCACCGCTACCCAGTATTCCTTCTCCGACTCCAACGATCTGGCTTCCGTCTGCCAGAAGGCTGCTGACGAGAACGATGCTCTGTATGTTCCCACCGATAACACCGTTGCTGCCAACACCGGCATCGTGGACGGCATCTGCCGCCCCGCCAAGAAGCCCGTCTTTGCCGGTGAGGAGGGCATCTGCTCCGGTTGCGGCGTGGCTACCCTGTCCATCAGCTACTACGATCTGGGCTACACCACCGGCGAGATGGCTGTCAAGATTCTGAAGGGCGAATCCGATATCGCCACCATGCCCATCGAATACACCGATGTGACCAAGAAGTACAACAAGACCATCTGCGATGATTTGGGCCTGACCGTTCCCGAAGGCTATGAGGCCATCGAAGGCTAAGCATTAGCAAACCTGAAAAAATAGCGGAGAAGAGCGATTTTCTGCCCTTCTCCGCTTTGGCGTATCCATACAGAAATGTAAAAAAGTGTAATAAAATAACAGGAGGAGATCATTTTGGATATTCTTGCAAGACTGGCGAACCTCCCCGGTGCACTGCCGGGTGCGTGCGCACAGGGCCTCATCTGGGGCATCATGGCCATCGGCGTCTACCTCACTTACCGCATCCTTGATGTGGCCGACCTGACCGTTGACGGCTCTTTCGGCACCGGCGGCGCGGTCTGCGTCATGTGCCTGCTCTCCGGACAGAACGTCTGGGTGTCGCTGCTCATGGCTCTGCTGGCGGGCCTTGCCACCGGCCTCATCACCGGTCTGCTCCACACCTTCATGGGCATTCCGGCTATTCTGGCCGGCATCCTGACCCAGCTGGCTCTCTACTCCATCAACCTGAAGATCATGGGCAAGGCCAACCAGTCCATCAACGTGGATAAATACGACCTGCTCATCTCCCTGCGCTGGGTCAAGGAAGCTGCCCTCCACAACCCGCTGGTCATGGTGGTCATCGTCACTGCTGTGGTCATCGGCGTGCTCTACTGGTTCTTCGGCACTGAGCTGGGCTGCGCCATCCGTGCCACCGGCTCCAACCCCAATATGTCCCGTGCACAGGGCATCAACACCAACTTCAACATCGTGCTGGGTCTGGCCGTCTCCAACGGCCTGGTCGCCCTGTCCGGCGCTCTGTTGAGCCAGTATCAGGGTTTTGCCGATGTCAGCATGGGCCGCGGCGCTATCGTTATCGGTCTGGCTGCTGTCATCATCGGCGAGGCCATCTTTGGCCGCATCTTCCAGAACTTCGCCCTCAAGCTGCTGAGCGTTTCTCTGGGCGCGATCATCTACTACATCGTCATCCAGCTGGTGCTGACCCTCGGCTTCGACGCAAACCTGCTCAAGCTGCTGAGTGCTTCTGTGGTGGCTGTGTTCCTCGCTGTGCCGTACTGGAAGGGCAAGTATTTCGCAAAACCGGCGGCAAAGAAAGCAAACAAGGAGGGCGCAAAAAATGCTTGAGATTCGGAATGTTTCCAAGACGTTCAATGCGGGCACGGTCAACGAAAAGACGGCCCTCAATAACCTGAACCTGAAACTGAACGAGGGCGATTTCGTCACCGTCATCGGCGGCAACGGCGCAGGCAAATCCACCATGCTGAACGCAGTGGCCGGCGTCTGGCCTGTGGACTGCGGCAAGATCATTATCGACGGCGTGGACGTCACCCGCCTGAGCGAGCATCAGCGCGCCGCCTACATCGGCCGCGTGTTCCAGGACCCCATGACCGGCACTGCCGCCACCATGCAGATCGAAGAGAACCTTGCCCTTGCAGCCCGCCGCGGCAAGCCCCGCACCCTCCGCATCGGCATCACCAAGGCAGAGCGGGAGCAGTACCGCGAACTGCTCAAGAGCCTTGACCTGGGCCTTGAGAACCGTCTGACCGCCCGCGTGGGCCTGCTGTCCGGCGGTCAGCGTCAGGCGCTGACCCTGCTGATGGCTACCATGAACAAGCCCAAGCTCCTGCTGCTGGACGAGCACACCGCCGCCCTCGACCCCAAGACTGCCCTCAAGGTGCTGACTCTCTCGGCCAAGATCGTGGAAGAAAACCACCTGACCACCATGATGATTACCCACAACATGAAGGATGCCATCAAGTACGGCAACCGCCTCATCATGATGCATGAGGGTCATATCATCTACGACGTCTCCGGTGAGGAAAAGAAAAACCTCCATGTCTCCGACCTGCTGGCAAAGTTCCAGATCGCCAGCGGCGGCGAGTTCGCAAACGACCGGATGATCTTGTCCTGATTGCTGCAGTCATAGTGTTTTTGGCTCTCCCGAAAAAGGAGGGCTTTTTGTTTTACAGAGGGTCAGGGCGGTGGATCCCGGCATCGGAACATGGTTTTTGGTCTGCAGTTCCTGCATCCTGCCGGATGCGGTAGGAAAAGGTCGCTTTTGACGTCAACATCGCTTTTCTTTCCTGAACTTCACTTTCCTGATTTACAAAACCGGCCGGATGGATTATAATAAAAGGACGACGGCCCGTTTTTGTGTTGAGAAGCTGTTTCCTGAGGATTATGCACACCGCTCGAGCGGCCTTTTTGCCCGTATACAGCTCAGGAAAACGGCTTTGGGAAACGGCCAAAACACGAAGCTCTGGGAGGAAACACTGTGCTCATTCAACTCATCGAGGGAGTCTACCATCTGCTGTGGGGCGACCTGCTCACCCTGCATTTTGGAGGAACGACCCTCAGCCTCTCCTTTATGGTCATCCTGCTGCTGACGGCAGGGGTGTTTTTCACCTTCCGTACCCGGCTGCTGCCGGTGCGGCTGTTCCGGGATATGCTGGCGGCAGTCTGTGAGAAAAAGAACGACAGCTCAGGCCTTTCGTCCTTCCAGACACTGGTGGTCTCCACGGCGACCCGGGTGGGCATGGGCAATCTGGTGGGCGTCGTGGCAGCGGTGTCTGTGGGCGGTGCCGGTGCGGTGTTCTGGATGTGGGTGACGGCTCTGCTGGGCGCGTCCACCTCCTTCGTGGAATCCACGCTGGCCCAGAAGTATAAACAGCCCGACCCGCTTTATGGCGGCTGGCGGGGCGGCCCGGCCTATTATATCCACGCGCTGGCAGAGCGCAGACAGGGGAGAGCGCTTCGCCACTCGGTGGTGGCCTGCCTGTTTGCAGTGTCGGGCCTTATCTGCTGGTGCGGCGTCAGTCAGGTGGTCAGCAACTCGGTGACAGAAGCCTTTTCCAACGCCTTTTCCGTGCCGCCTCTGGTGACGACACTGGTGCTCACAGCGCTGGCGGCGGTCATCGTGCTCCGGAAGGAAGCCACCGTCAGGAGTCTGGATGTCATCGTTCCGGTGATGGCGGGCTGCTACTTCGTCATGACCCTCTACATCATCATCACCCATCTTCCGCAGCTGCCCGGTGTGTTCGCCCGTATCTTCTCGGAGGCGTTCGGCTTCCGGCAGGCCGTGGGCGGCGGACTAGGTGCCGTAGTGATGAACGGCATCAAGCGGGGCCTGTTCTCCAACGAAGCCGGTTCCGGTTCGGCCCCATGTGCCGCCGCAGCCGCCGAGTGCGACGACCCGGTGAAGATGGGCCTTGTGCAGGCACTGGGCGTCCTCATCGACACCATCGTCATCTGCAGCTGCACCGCTTTCGTGATGCTGCTGGCCCCCGAGAGCGTCACTGCCGGTCTGCAGGGCATGAACCTTCTGCAGGCGGCAATGCAGTATCATCTGGGAGGCTTCGGCATGGTGTTCATCGCGGTGACGCTGGCGCTGTTCAGCTTCTCTACCTTCCTTGGCATCCTCTACTATGCCCGCAGCAATGTGGCCTATCTCTTCGGAGACAGCTGGGGCTGGCAGACGGCCTATAAGGTGCTGGCGCTGGCAATGCTGGTCGTGGGCGGAATGCAGGCCTACACCGTAGTGTGGGACCTGGGCGATGTGGGCATCGGCCTGATGACCATCTTCAATATGCTGGCGCTTTACCCCATGTCCGGGGAAGCGCTGACGGCCCTGAAGGACTACGAAAAGAAGAAAAAACTGAAATAAGAAAATCCCCCGGTACATTTCTGGAGTACCGGGGGATTTCTGCGTTACATCAGAGCATCAGCGCTTGATGTCGTAATTCATGTTCATCAGGTTGCGGATGGAGCTGACATCGTCGGTGATGTTGGCATCGCCATGGATGGTGTGCTTGATGGCGCTGCTTGCCACCGCAAAGTTGATCATGTCCATGGCCTTGTAGTCGTGGAGCATGGCGTAGATGAGGCCGCTGGCAAAGGCGTCGCCGCCACCCACACGGTCGAGGATATTGAAGGTGAACAGCTTGCTCTCGAAGGTGTGGCCGTCGTACCACATAAAGGCTTTCAGGCTGTTCTCACTGCCGCTGTGGGCATAGCGGACGTGGCGGGCGATACACTTCAGGTTGGGGTAGCGCTCGATGAAGTGCTGGAAGATCTCATCCTGCTGCTCATAGCTGGGCTGCAGGGGAACGCCGTCTTTCCAGTCGCCCTTGGAGTGGTCGTTCTCGTCCTTCCACAGGTGGTAAGGCTCGATGCCCAGCAGCACATCTACGTAAGGCAGGCACTCAGTGCAGAAATCCCGGGCCTCTTCCCAAGTCCAGAGGGTGGAGCGGAAGTTGCCGTCGAAACTGACGGTCAGGCCCTTCTTCTTGGCCACCTTGAGCATATCAATGATGAGGCCGCGGCAGTTGGGGGCCAGTGCCGGGGTGATGCCGCTGAGGTGCAGCCAGTCGAAGCCCTCCAGCAGCCCGTCCAGATCGACCTGAGAGAAGTCGTACTCGGTGATGGCGCTGTGCTTGCGGTCATAGATGACCTTGGAGGGACGGATGCCGTAGCCGGTCTCCAGATAATAAGTACCCAGACGGTTGGAAGGGGTCTCATCCGGCTCGGTGAGGATCATGGGGGTGCAGTGGACGTCGTTGGAGCGCAGCCAGCGGACGGCGCTCTTGCCCAAGCTGTTGTTGGGCACCACGCTGAAGAAGGTGCTGTCCACGCCGAGGTTGGCCAGTGCCAGCGCAATGTTAGCCTCACTGCCGCCGTAGCTGGCCTCAAAGTTGGTGGCCATGCGGAGCTTTTCGTAGTTCGGCGGGGTCAGGCGCAGCATGATCTCGCCGCAGGTGATGAATTTCTGTCCAGTGGTCTCGTGGCCCAGAATGGGGTTGAAATGTTCCATAACGGTCCTCCTGTTGCTCTTCACGGGCTTGCCGCTCCGCGCCCCTCCTATACCATCCGGGGCAGGGAGCTTTTTGTGTCTGCGGGGCTGCCACACCACGCATAACGCACATCGTTGTATCCATTATAGTGCTTTCGGAGAGAGATTGCAAGGAAAAGCCGGATGCTGTGAGAGAAAATATGAGGGAATTTTTGTAGAAATTGACGAGAGAGTGACTTGGAGAGGGGACTGGCGCGAGGGTTTTGTTTGTGAGGTTGACGGGTGCGCCCGTCGGTGGCGGGGTGGGGAGGTTTTACTGGCGCGAGGCGGCTTTTGTTGAGATGGGCGGCATCTCCCGCTTGTGGCGGGGATGAAGTTCTTGCTTGCGCAAGCGGGCTGTTCGCTCCGCGGGCCAGAGGACGAGAGGGGTGTTTCGACTCCCCCCTCTCATCCTCTGGACTCCACTCACCCCGCAACGAGTCAAGGGCTGCTCGCCCTTAACAATCTGAAAGAAGAAGTCGAAGCCAC
>ERZ808240.4898-NODE-4898-length-11357-cov-13.790568_pt1 | contig 11357 bp, 8 predicted proteins | sample MGYA00521084_ERZ808240 | MGnify/ENA primary metagenome ERZ808240 (study PRJEB31516, sample SAMN03275571) | gut metagenome | biome: mammalia-associated habitat; material: feces | host: Papio cynocephalus | place: Kenya | collected 2012-08-06 ... | reverse complement strand
CAAAAATCCTCACTCTGTGAGGGATGTTTAGCCTCAAACCAACTCCATGCAAGATTTTTGTTGTAATTTTGCACCAATAAAGCTTTATGTCATCATTAAAGCCAATTCCAAATTCATGGCTAAGAAAAAGATTCTTCTTATCAACGACATATGCGGCTATGGCAAGGTGGCTTCGGCGGCCATGCTTCCCATTCTCTCATACATGGGGCATGTCACCTACAACCTGCCCACCGCATTGGTATCTAACACGCTCGACTACGGCAAGTTCAACCTGCTCGACACCACCGACTACATCACTGGGGTCTTCCCGGTGTGGAAAGAACTCGGCTTCCGCTTCGACGCCATAGCCACGGGCTTCATATCATCCGAGCGCCAGGCGCGGATAATCTCCGCTTACTGCAAAGAGCAGGAAAAACTTGGCACGCCTATCTTCGTGGACCCAATCATGGGCGATGAAGGCAAGCTCTACAACGGGGTTACGCCATCGACAATACAAAGCATGGAAGAGATGACCGCGATTGCCGACCTCATATACCCCAACTATACCGAAGCTTGCTACCTCACTGGAACCCAATATGACCCTGAGGGGATAGACAGGGCCACAGCCTTCATGCTGCTCGACAGGCTTCACGCCAACGGCGCCAAGTCGGTGCTCATTACCTCTGTCACGGTGGACGGCCAGCACTGCGTGGCTGGTTTCAACCATGCCACGGGCGAGCATTTCCTGTTAGGGTACACAGAGATACCCGTGCACTTCCCCGGCACAGGCGACATCTTCTCTGCCGTGCTCATTGGCCACCTGCTCGACGGCATGGAGCTGAAGCCATCGGTGAGGAAGGCCATGGACGCGGTCTACTCCCTGATAGACCGCAACAAGGACAACAAGGACAAGAACGCCGGAATACCATTGGAGAACTATCTCAACATCTTGTAAACGGCAATCCATAAAAGGCAATGAACTATTTCTCATCCCTTTTTACCATCCATTCTTCCATACAAACGGTGGTGATTGTATCGCTCATCATCACGTGTGGACTTTTCCTTGGCAAATTCAAGGTCAAGGGCATATCGCTCGGCATAGCCTGGGTATTCTTCATCGGCATCCTGGCGGGAGAATTGAGACTGTCGATAGACCACAACATCCTCGACTATATAGAGACGTTCGGACTGTCGATGTTCGTCTATTGCCTCGGCCTGCACGTTGGTCCCAACTTCTTCGGCTCGCTTCGCTCAGAAGGCTTGACGCTGAACCTGTGGAGCCTCGCCGTGATAATATTCGGCACGCTGTTCTCCCTTGTCCTAATCCCACTCACGGGCGTTAACCTCCCCGACATGGTAGGCCTGCTCTGCGGCGCCACCACCAACACGCCCGCGCTTGGCGCTGCCACGCAAGCCCTCGCACACCTCGGGCTGCCAAGCAACAGCGTGGCCCTCGCCACCGCCGTGACATACCCTCTCGGCGTGGTGGGCGTGATAATAGCCATGATAATAATAAGGAAGGTCTTCGTGAAGCCACAAGACATGGAGGCCAAGCCGCTGTCGGACGATGACCAGACATACATAGCGCAGTTTCTCGCCGTCAACCCGGCCATCTTGGGAAAGACCATCTCCGACATCGCGCACACCACAAAGCTGAAGTTCATAATATCGCGCATCTGGCGAGGAAAAGACGTCATAGTGCCAATGGCGAGCACGGTGATTCACGTCAACGACTCCATGCTCGTGGTGACCAACAAGAACGACGAGAAGTCGCTGGAGCTACTCTTCGGCAAGCGTGAAGACCACGACTGGAACAAGAGCAACGTGGACTGGAACGCCATCGACGCCAAGGTGGAGAGCCGCATTTGCGTGGTGACGCGCTCCGGTCTCAACGGCAAGCGCCTAAAGGACATGCACATGAGGGCAGGATATGGCGTCAACGTGAGCCGCGTGGTGCGTGGCGACATCAAGCTGCTTGCCAGCGATGACCTGCGCTTGCAATACGGCGACAGGGTGACAATCGTGGGCAAGCACGAAGACCTCGACAACGCAGAGCATTTCTTCGGCAACTCCGTGAAGACCCTTGAGGAGCCTAACATTGGCAGCATATTCTTCGGCATAATACTCGGCCTCGCCCTTGGCACCATTCCGATAGCCATACCCGGCATGGACAGCAGCTTGCGTCTCGGCATCGCCGGAGGACCGATAATAATGGGCATCGTCGTGGGCGCGCTGGGTCCGAAGAGCCACATCATATCCTATACCACGCGGTCGGCGTCGCTCATGCTTCGCAGGCTCGGGCTCGCGCTATACCTTGCTTGCCTCGGACTCGACTCCGGCAAGGACTTCGTGACGACCATCTTGCGGCCGGAAGGCCTGGCATGGGTGGGAATAGGATTCCTAATAACCGTGGTACCTGTGCTCATCATAGGCATCATCGCCCTGCATACACACAAATACGACTTCGGCACCATCTGCGGCATCCTATGCGGATCAATGGCTAACCCAATGGCGTTGGGATACGCCAACGAAAACAGCAAGGGCGACACGGCAAGCATATCCTATGCGTCGGTATACCCCATAGGAATGTTTATCAGGGTCGTGATAGCGCAAATGCTCATCATGCTCTTCACGTGAACATCCACGACACACATGAACAACCCTTTCTATTATTCCCCATCACCGGAGTGCCTCATCGCGACCAAGCAACTGGCCGATTGGCTTGAAGGCAAGCCATCGCCTTTCAGCGACAAGCGCGTGGACGACAGTTTTAGGAAAGAGATTGGCAAGGGAAAGATGTTCGGCGTGTTGGTCGTGGATGGACACGACGACTTGACAAGGGGAAAAGATGTAAAATACATAGCTGGCTATAGCGGCCAGATATGCGGTCGTGCCGATTGGGACGGATTCGTGCCAGCCGTGTTCGACTACCTGCAACCTGACGGTTATTTCAAGCGCCATGAGGCTGAAATAACCCAACTGAACAATGACATAAAAGCCAAAGCGACACGCATCACGGACCTTGATTCCGCACAACAGCTTGAACGCAAGGCAGACAAGCGCCCGACCTTCACGAAAGGAAGACGCGAGGGAGAAAGCGAGGGTGAATACGTGAGCCGACGGCAGTTTGAAAACGCTGAACTGCACAGGTGGAAGCTCAGGCAAAGGGAATCCGAGAAAGAAATCCTGGAAGAAAAAGACCGCTTGGCAAGGCTGAGAACCCTGCGACGGCAAGAGAGCGATGACCTGCAAAGGTGGCTCTTCCGCCATTTCCGCATGCTCAACTCCAAGGGCGAGAGCAAGGACCTGATAGAGATACGCGGTGGAGGCATACCGCCAGCTGGCAGTGGCGAATGCTGTGAGCCTCGACTTCTGCAATATGCCTTCCTTCACGGCTTGCGCCCTAAGGCCATGGCCATGTTCTGGTGGGGCGAGAGCCCCAAGGGCGAAGTGCGGCATCATCTCCATTTCTACCCTGCTTGCAATGGCAAATGCAAGCCCATACTCAAATGGATGTTGCAAGGCATGGACGTTGACGACAACCCATTGGAGAGCGAAAGCGAAGACGATGGCTTGATAGCGCGACTCCAAACCATTTATGAGGACAACGACATCTGCATAGCGTGCAAACCCGCCGGACTGCTCTCCGTGCCGGGCAAGAGCGGACGCGCGAGCGTGCTCACCGCCATGAGGCAACGATTCCCCGACAGTCCGTCGCCGCTCATCGTGCACAGGCTCGACATGGCCACAAGCGGACTGATGGTAATAGCCAAGACTTTGCAAGCCTACCACGACCTGCAACGGCAATTCGCAAACCACGAGATAAGGAAACGCTATGTGGCGGTATTGAGCCATCCCATGCCGTATGGCACGCCAAAGGAAGGCGTCATCTCACTGCCCATTCGCCCAGACCTTGACGACAGGCCACGACAGGTCGTGGACATGGAGCATGGACGAGAGGCGATGACATATTATAAACAAGTGGACACGAATCGCCTTTGGCTGTGGCCAAGGACAGGTCGCACGCATCAGCTCCGACTGCATTGCGCCCACAAGCTCGGCTTGGACGACCCCATAAAAGGTGACACGCTCTACGGTACCGGTAGCGACCGCCTATACCTTCACGCCGAGGCCATCACTTTCAGGCACCCGACAACAGGAAAGATCATGACATTCACCCAAAAAGCTCCTTTCTGAAAAATAATCAGCAAATTCACACACAAAAGTTTGCCAATATCAACATAAAAGGCTAACTTTGCAAACAAGAGGACAACAAGACACTTGTAAGAGAAGGAATTCCGACATTCCAAAAAGAATGTCGGAATTCTTTTTCGTATGTCTGTTTCCATAAATAATAATAATTTAACTAATTATTTAATACTGTTTTTATCATGGCATACATGTCACAGGAAGGCTACGACAAGCTCGTGGCCGAAGTACGCAGACTTGAGTCTGTGGAGCGCCCTAAGGCTTCTGCGGCCATTGCCGAGGCAGCCGACAAGGGAGATTTAAGCGAGAACTCAGAATACGACGCGGCAAAGGAGGCCCAAGCTCATCTTGAGGCTAAAATCAACGAGATGAAGCTTACCATAGCGCACGCCAAAATTGTGGACACAAGCCGCCTGAAGACCGATGAGGTGCAGATATTGTCGAAGGTGAAAATCACCAACTTGCAGAACAACAAGTCGATGACCTACACCATCGTGTCGGAGAGCGAGGCTAACCTCAAGCAAGGCAAGATATCTATCAAGACTCCTATCGCCCAGGGCTTGCTCAACAAGAAGGTTGGCGACGTGGTTGAGATCAAGATTCCGCGCGGCACGATAAAAGTACGCGTCGACGAGATTAGCATAGCCGAATAAGAGGTTTAGGTAATTATCAAAACGAGAGGATAAAATCATGTCTACTATTTTCAGTAAGATTGCGGCCGGCGAGATACCCAGCTACAAATGCGCCGAGGACGACAAGTTCTACGCGTTCCTCGACATCAACCCCGTGAAGAAGGCCCACACGCTCGTGGTGCCGCGCAAGGAGGTTGACTACATCTTCGACATGGACGACAAAGACCTTGCCGCTTTCGAGGTGTTCGCCAAGAAGGTGGCTATCGCCATCCGCAACGCGTTCCCATGCAAGAAAGTGGCTCAGGTGGTGCTCGGACTTGAGGTTAACCACGCTCACATACACCTCATCCCCATCGACTCGGAGGCCGACGTGGACTTCCACAAGCACGTGAAGCTCAGCGAAGAGGAGATGAAAGACACCGCCGACAAGATATTGGCAGAGTTCAAGAAGCTCTGATATCTTGCATGCACGCGAGTTCAGCAGCCAGTAAGGATATTTTTTCGGGTGATTATCCCTCTGATTGTCTTCAGAGAATAATCACCCGATTATTGTTTTCACTTTTCCATGTGTCACCCATCAAGAGAAATTATTGCGGTAGTCTCTTGCCATTCATAAATAAAATGGTTATTTTTGCATACATATATGACACAATGTTTCACTCAACGCAACATTTAAAAGACAACAGATGAAGCAAATCTGCATTCTAATGGTCAGCCTGCTAATGTGCATGGCTGCCGAAGCGCAAAACTATGCCAGCAAGCTAAAGAAGGCCAAGGGAATAGAAGTGACCTATCGGTCGGTATACAAGGGCAAGGTAAGTCCCGGAAGCACCATAATGAAAGTTTACGGCGACCAGGTGAAGCTGGAAAACGTATGGCCAGAAGACAAGAAGGACAAGAAAAAGGAAAATGCCGACGCGCCAAAAACGAAACGCCTGCGACAGGAAAGCTATATCGACTATAGCCGCCGATGCAGCTATCGCCGTGCCATCATGCCAAACGACGAGATGGTATACACCAACTCTCCGTTTGAATATGGCAAGGGATTCAAGGAGGTGAAGGAAGAGAAATACCTTGGCCTCAACTGCAAGGTAGTGCGCACAATAGTCAACTCAAACACCATCGACGTGTGGTATACCAATGACTTGGCCTTCCGTGGCACACCACAGACATGGGCCGGCGTGCCCGATGGCCTTGTGCTGCGCGTCGTGAGAAACGGCGACGCCGTTCAGGAGGCTGTCAACATAAAGGCCGTGAAAAAGCCTACAGAATTGTTGCCTACAGACTGGGGACATTACCTTGACGGGAGCAACTATTCATACGCCATCAACCAAAGTGGGGTGATCGTGGTGCCGGTGTTCGACCAGCAAACGATATGCTTCAACAACGCCAAACTGCCCGACGGTCAACTTGAAGCGGGGAAGACCTACGCGGCCGCAGGTGGCACAGTGATCCTGAAGAAAGTGCAGCTGCCCGACAGCGTGAGCGACCGCCAGGTGTTCGTGGAAGCCGTGCAATACTCCGATGGCGACGCGTATGACCGCACGGGTTCCATATTCATGATCCCTACAGACAAGGCGCAATCGTTTATCGACGCGCTGCGCGATTTGAACAGCGTGCCGTCGTTCCATAGCGGTGACACCGACTATCACGGACTCACGTCGACGACAGGATACGACGTGCCGCTGGAGCTGATGCGCTTCTTCACTGGATTCGGCGTGCGCAAATACAACCACAACAAGGTACCAGGGCAGACATGGGTAGACTCCGTTACGTATAAGGCAGAGGTGACATCGGTTGCCGAGCAGCTCAAGGGCGAAGCGTGGATCGGAGCCTACATAGGCAACTGGGACACAAAGGGCCACAGGCTGAGCGTGAAACTGAAATACTACCCCGACGGAGACCACAAGGTGCAGAAGACACTGCCACTGTTCAACACCGTAAACTACATGGAACAGGCAGGACAGCCCTACCCCACATTCATGCTCAACGACTCGCTGACAACGACTTTTGAGCTGAAAGAAGACGTGAAGAACGCACGCCTCTATTATCTCACCACTGGGCACGGCGGCTGGGACGGCGGCGACGAGTTCAACCAAAAGCCCAACACCATTTACGTGGACGGACAGAAGGTGATAACGTTCATACCATGGCGTGACGACTGCGGAACCTACCGCAACAACAACCCATGCTCCGGCAACTTCTCCAACGGCCTCAGCTCATCAGACCTGAGCCGCTCCAACTGGTGTCCAGGCACGGTGACCAATCCCGAATACATACCCGTGGGCGACCTGAAAGCCGGCAAGCACACACTTTGCGTGAAGATTCCGCAAGGCGCGCCCGAAGGCGGCAGCAACAGCTACTGGTGCATTTCGGGAACGCTGATATACGAATAAGAGAAATCATCTGACGATTGAATGGCAAACGAGTTTGACACAATAAAGAACAACTTGGCGGAAGATTACGGGATAGACATCTTGAATATTTTGCTCATCGATCGTTCTGTGACACAATACAAGAATGACGGTCAAACGCATCATATTTTTTGGGCTACCCACGACTATGAGCCATTGGGTGACGGATATGCTTACAACGACGAGATAATGGCTGAGCGTATCACGGGTGAGCACGCTGATGTCGTCATGCCACGCGTGATGAAGAAGAAAGTCATACAAAGCAAACGCACAAAGAAAATGGCCGAAATCTTCACACCTTCATGGGTGTGCAACTTTATGGTCAACAACATTGACGAAAGGTTCTTCGGGCGAAGAGACGTGTTTAACCGCGAGATTGGCAAAGACCGCAAGACATGGGAGACCAACCACGACAAGGTGGCTTTCCCAGAAGGCAAGACCTGGAAAGACTATGTGAAATTGCGCTGGATGGAGATAACATGTGGCGAGGCTCCATTCATGACCAGCAGATATGACACAACAACAGGCCAAGCCATACGCTTGGAAGACAGAATAGGATTTTTGGATCGCAAGCTCAGAGTCGTCAACGAAAACAACGACAACCATGACAATTGGATAAAAGGTGCTGTCATGGCATACCAAAATTGCCTTGCCTATGAATGGCAAGGCGACAACCTGTTGTTGGCACGCGAGTCGCTGCTCTACGCTTTCATCGACAACTATGAATACAAGTTCGGCGAGAGCCCCACACACGAATTGTTAAAGCAAATTGCCGACATCATATCATGGAACATCTGGCAGATGGATGGTCTAAAATGCGTAGTGCCAAACTCATGCCACGATGTGATTACCCACAACTTGTATGGCGAGGAAGAGCGGAAACCATGTCCAGGATGCAAGGCCAACAACATACACATGCACAACGGCATACCAGTGCTGATAAAGTCTTTCCAGTCGGGCAACACTTATCCATATCATCTACTATTAAACAATAAGCAATAAGCATGGATGGCACCATTCTTGACAAATATATCATAGGGCGTGTCGAGCCACAAGTATACGCGTTCACCACAGGCACCGTACCAAACTACCTGAAAGTGGGCGACACATACCGTCCTGTGGATCAACGACTGGCAGAATGGCGCAAATATTTTCCAGACCTCGAAAAGGCCTATTCGTCCATATCAAAAGTAAGTGATGAAGTGTATTATCGTGATTTCGCAGTGCATCACTTCCTTGAGCATGAAAAGCATTTCCATCGCCTTCTGCCAACGGACATTAAAGACCTGCCCTACTATTCGAGAGAATTCTTTGAGCATGCCACCAACAAAGACCTGGAAGAGGCCATCAAGGACATTAAACTGGATTTCGAGAAGAGCCGAGGCAAGTATCAATTCTATACGTTCGACAAGAGACCCACACCAATGACATTCACTTATCGGCGCGGTGACACGCCTTATGCCTTGCGTCCCAACCAAGCCGAAACCGTGTCCAATTTCACCAAGGCGGTAAAGAAAGGCAGAACAAACCTCTTGATGTATGCCGTCATGCGCTTTGGCAAGACTTTCACTTCACTCTGTTGCGCCCTTTCCAATAAAAAATACAAGGCAATACTTGTTGTTTCTGGAAAGGCAGATGTAAAGGACGAATGGAAGAGAACTGTTGAAAGCATCAACAACTTTGATGGATTTGATTTCATAGACACCGACAGCTTAAGAAGAAATAAAGACATCATAAACGACACTCTAAACAACGGACACCGTGCCGTGGTCTTCCTGACACTGCAAGACCTAAGCGGCGACTCCATCAAGACAAGGCACAAGGATGTCTTCTCGCGGCAATGGGATATGCTCTTTATCGATGAGACACATTATGGCGCACGAGCTGAAGAGTATGGAAAAGTGCTGAGGGGAAACAAGAGCGAGCTAAAGTCGGAGGCTAAGTATGCTGAGACATCAGATGATTATGAGAAGAGCGAAGAGCTTAAACTCTTGCGGTCAAGAGTTCGGATACATCTGTCTGGCACACCATACCGCATATTGATGGGTAGTGAGTTCGAAAAAGACGACATCATCGCCTTCTACCAATTCTCGGATATTGTAAAAGACAAGGAACAATGGGACGCCGACCATCTTGGTGATGACGAATGCGACGAATGGGACAACCCTTACTATGGATTTCCGCAAATGATTCGGTTTGCGTTCAACCTTAACGATTCGTCAATGCGAAAGATGAAAGAGCTGAAGAAAAGCAACATTGAGTATGCCCTCAATGAGTTGCTGCGTCCTAAGTCTATCTTGAAAAACAAGAATGGACTCCACAAACTGTTCGTTCATGGGCAAGAAGTGCTCGACTTGCTTATGGCAATAGACGGCAGCAAAGAAGACGGCAACATTCTCAGCTTTCTCAACGACAGTCGCATCAAAGCAGGAAAACTATGCCGCCACATCGTTATAGTACTACCCTACCGTGCCTCATGCAATGCCATGGAATCTTTGATAAAGGCTCACAGAAATGACTTTAAGCGTCTTGGACAATATGAGATACTGAACATTGCCGGAGTGGACGACGACAAAATATTCAAGGGCATACAAAATGTGAAAGACAAGATTGAGCAGTGTGAAAGCCGAAATGTCAAGACCATCACGCTGACGGTAAACAGGATGCTGACAGGAACCACTGTAAGGCAATGGGACACCATGATATTCCTAAAAGACAGCGCGTCGCCACAAGAATACGACCAAGCCATATTCCGTCTGCAAAACCAATACATAAAAGAGTACAAAGACGGCAATGGCCACGTCATCAAATACAACATGAAGCCGCAAACGTTGCTTGTAGATTTCGAGCCTGGGCGTATGTTCAAGATGCAAGAGACTAAGGCTCAGATTTACAATGTGAACACCGACAAAAAAGGCAACAGCAAACTCAATGAGCGCATAGCCGAAGAATTGCGAATATCGCCTATAATAGTCGTGAACAAGGACAAGTTGCGGCAAGTGGAGCCAAATGATATCCTTGAAGCTGTCAGTGCCTATTCCAACAGCAAGAGTATTATGGATGAAGCAACGGAGATTCCTATTGACGATAACTTGCTCTCAGAAAGCGATGTCCTTGATGCCTTGAAGACATTGTATCCCATCAACTCAAAAAAGGGCATAAAGATGCCCGCATACAAAGGCGATGGTGACGACATTGACACTGATGCCGAACAAGATGATGATGACAAAAGTGACACTGCGGCAACAAGCACGGAAAAGAGCGACAACAATAATGATGTTGACAACTTACACAAGAAACTGTCAACATACTATTCGCTCATCCTCTTCTTCGCTTTCCTCACCAATAGCAAGGTAGCATCGCTCGACGACATACTCAGGGTTGTTGATTCCAACGAGGCAAACAAGCGCATTGCACGAAATGTTGGCATAGACAAGAAAGTGTTGCAGACCATACGAAAAGTCATTAACCCTTTCGTGTTGAGCGATTTAGACTACAAAGTGTCGCACATGAACAGATTGTCGCACGACAAGTCGGTGCCAGCTGATGAGCGAGTGGACAGAGCCATGAAAAAATTCGGTCGGCTCTCTACGTCTGAAGTGGTAACACCAGCATGGGTGGCCGATAAGATGGTAAGATATTTGCCTGCCGACAGAATTAAAAAAGGCACCAAGGTCTTAGACATCGCAGCTAAGCAAGGCGAATTTGCCAACGCGCTCTTCAAGGCATTTGGAGATAAAGTGAAAAACACTATATATTCCATCCCGACATCACCTCTTACCTACGAGTTTACACGTAAAGTATATGAACTGTTGGGACTGCCAGTAAATAATGTTATAGAACATTTTAATTCTTACGATTTGTTGAACGATAAAAAGAAAGAAAAGACAATGAAAGAACTTCTTGCCATGAACACCGACATCATCATAGGCAATCCGCCATATCAAGACAATGCCGTGGGAGAGCAGAAGACTTATAACGGCCCAATTTATAACCTCTTTATGGATTGTGCCTACACAGCTTGCGATGTCGTTGAGATGATTCATCCTGCAAGGTTTCTATCCAACGCCGGCAGCACACCAAAGGCTTGGAACAAGAAGATGCTGGAGGACAAGCATTTGAA
>ERZ808240.4896-NODE-4896-length-11358-cov-3.042732_pt1 | contig 11358 bp, 7 predicted proteins | sample MGYA00521084_ERZ808240 | MGnify/ENA primary metagenome ERZ808240 (study PRJEB31516, sample SAMN03275571) | gut metagenome | biome: mammalia-associated habitat; material: feces | host: Papio cynocephalus | place: Kenya | collected 2012-08-06 ... | reverse complement strand
GTCATCTCTCCTGACGACTATTATATTATATTACAGCTTTTCTGAAATGTCAAGCATTTTTTCAAAAAAAATTAGAATCGATATTATACACAAGTTTGTTATCCATAATATGTATATATTGGGTATAATATACAAAAATCCGGACAGAAACTGTTTTTTCTGTCCGGATTAATTATTAATCTCTGCTTACTGATGCAATTACTTCTGAAAGAAGATTTGCAGGGAGATGTTCATATCTTACAAAGTTAAGTGAGAAACTTCCCATTCCTCTTGTAGTCTGGCGGAGATACATTGCAAAGTCATGCATTTCTCTGTCCGGAACTTCTGCCTGAATCATAGTAAATCCATGTGATACAGGTTCCATTCCGAGAACTCTGCCACGTCTTTTATTGAGTTCACCCATAACATCGCCTGTATTTTCATCAGGAATGATTACTTTAAGCTCTGAGAATGGTTCAAGGAGTACAGGGTCAGCCTGACGCATACCCTCCTTGTATGCTATTGATGCAGCCGTTTTGAATGCCATTTCAGAAGAATCAACAGGGTGATATGAACCGTCAACAAGTATAGCTTTAAGACCTACAACAGGACAGCCGGCAAGTACGCCCTTTTTAATACTTTCTTCAAGTCCTTTCTGAACAGCAGGGAAGTAGTTTTTAGGAACTGCACCGCCGAATACTTTTTCTTCAAATACAAGTGAATCACTTATACATGGTTCAAATTCAATCCATACATGACCGTACTGACCGTGACCGCCTGACTGTTTCTTATGTTTGCCCTCAACTTTTACTTTTTTTCTTATAGTTTCCTTGTATGCAATTTTCGGAACTTTAAGAACTATGTCAACACCGAATTTTCCTTTGAGTTTAGCAGCTGCGATTTCAAGGTGCTGTTCACCAAGACCGCTGAGAATCTGTTCTTTTGTATCCTCATTCTGAATGTAGGAAAGTGTTTTGTCTTCTTCAAGAAGTCTCTGCATACCGGCTGAAATTTTTGCCTCATCGCCCTGTGCGGAAGCATATACAGCCATTGAATAACAGGGAGCAGGGAACATCATTTCGCCGAATTCAATTTTTCTGTCAGCAGAAGTAAGAGTTTCAGAAGTTTTGGCATTTATCTTTATTGCAACAGCAATATCACCTGCAACAGCGGAATCAACTTCAGTCTGCTTTTTACCGCAGAGATTATAAAGCTTTCCGATTTTTTCAGGATAGCCTGTTGTTGAGTTTACTATTTCTGTATTTGCTTTCAGAACACCTGATGCCACTTTTATGAATGACATTTTTCCGACAAACGGGTCAGCGACAGTCTTGAATACGAATGCTGAAAGAGGTGCATTTGCATCGCATGGAATTTCCTTTATTTCATCTTTTGAAATAAATGCCTCTGCCGGATAAATTTCATCAGGGGAGGGAACAAGAAGTTCAAGTTCTTTAAGGAGCATATCTATTCCGGTAAGAGTTGATGCAGAAGTGCATACAACAGGAGTTATAATTCCACGGTTCATTCCGTCATGAATACCGTCAATAAGTTCTTTCTGAGTGAATGATTCACCCTCAAAGAATTTTTCCATAAGTTCTTCAGATGTTTCAGCAACAGCCTCACTTATTGCAGCTATAAGACCGTCAATACGGTATTCAAGCTTTTCAGATGTTTCAGCATCAGGCATTTCAGTTTCAACAGCATTGCCGTTTTCATCATACTTATAGGCTTTCATCTCTATAAGATTTATATATGAAACGATTTCTCTGTTCTGAATTACAGGAACGACAACAGGGCATACAGTAGGGCCGAAAACAGTTTTGAGCTGAGTTAGAACGTTGAAGAAATTAGCATCTTTATCGTCTGTCTTTGTGATTACAAACATTTTTGATTTGCCCTGCTTTATGGCTTCATCATAGGCTTTCTGAGTGCCTACCTTTACACCTGATTTTGCAGATACAGTGATTAAAACGCTGTCAGATGCACGGACACCCTCAATCATTTCTCCTGCAAAGTCAAAGAGTCCGGGAGTATCGAGGATATTTATTTTAATTCCATTGTATTCACATGATGCGAGAGCAGTATTAATAGAAATTTTTCTTTTGATTTCTTCGCTGTCATAATCGCATACAGTAGTGCCTTCTGAATTTTTTCCGAATCTTTCAGATGCACCTGTCTTAAAAAGAATGGCTTCTGCAAGCATAGTTTTGCCTGAGCCGTTGTGACCGGCTAATGCAATATTTCTTATTTTTTCAGTAGTGTAATCTTTCATATGAAAAATCTCCTTAATAGTATGTAGAGTTTTAATAAGTGAATATATTTGTTTACCTGAACATTGTAGCATTTTTAATATAATTTTTCAATAGATTTATAAAATTTCTATATTAAACACAATAATGATTATATATTTTTGTAGATTATGCACAACGTTTCTGACCGTTCCAGCCATAAATCATGAAAATATACCCTGCAAGCCATACAGCAGTAAATATAATTAACTGGATAAGCGATGTTCCGTAAAATCTGAAAGTCCGCATTACAATTTCAGAACCTTTCATAGTCAGAAATGCACAGAGAACCGGCAGAAAAATATATTTGAAAACATTTACTCCTGCACCGGTATGCTTTAAAATTTTTATAAGCCTTGAAGTGTTTCCTATTACATTGCTTGCATAGTATGATATGACTATTCCATAAAATCCGAAATGTGGTACGAATATAAGAACAGATGATATTCTTACGGCATATTCAGCTATATAGTTTATTGAAGAAAATCCCTGAAGTCCCAGACCTTTTATAAGAGCTTCAAGAATTATTTCAAGATATATAAAAGGAACAACAGGTGCAATAATGGTAATCATTTTTCCTGCAAGTTCTCCGCCACCCATAAGGATACCTATTTCCTTTCCGAAACGCATCATTACTGCTGATATGGGAATGGAAAACATTAAAGTTCCCTGAATGAGTTTTTTTGTAATGCTTATAATGCGTTCTTTGTTGCCTGATGCATTTTCCCTTGCGGATTCCGTAACAACTATACCTGAAAGAGAACAGAGTATTACTGACGGAAAAAACAGAGAGGGAATAACTATTGCCTCAAATATTCCGAACTGACTGAAAGCCTCCTTGAACGAATTTCCATACTGTTTGAGTGTTATGGGAATAAGTGAATCGTTTGCACTGCTGAGAGCAGAAGTCATACAGCTACCGAACATTATAGGAAGGGCATAACGGATATATTTTTTAAAACTTATTGATGCTTTTCCTGAATAATGTTTTTTACGTCTGAAAAATATTATTGTAAAATATATCAGTGATGAAAGATTTCCGCATACAATTCCTGCTGTCATAAGTTCGCAGACCTGTGCATTGCAGGGGTTATTCAGAGTAAATACAAGAAGTGCAATTACAGATGATTTGACAATAAATTCAATTATATCTGCTCTTGCAGTAAGATTGACTTTTCGCATTGCATTGAAATATCCCTTGAAACAGGAGGAAAACGCTCCGACAGGCAGTGAAAAGGCTATAAAATACAATGGTTTTTTCATATCGGGAGTGCTGAAGAATTTCAGACTTATTCCCTCACCGAATAAAAACAGTATAACTGCTGTTGATATGCTTAAAGCCGTACACATCATAAATGCATATTTTAAAACTTTATCGGGATTTCCATCACCTCTGCCACGTTCTTCTGATACAAGCCGGCTCGTACATAAAAAGGCATTTCCGTTTGAAACCATTCCTGCAAGTATCATAAATGAACCTGTCAGCGATACGATTCCCATTGCAGAAGTTCCAAGACGCTTTGTTATTGTCACATTAAGAAGAATTGAAGCTGTATCAAGAATTAACTGCATTATCGTAAGTATTGCCGTATCTTTTATAATTCTGTTCCTGAAAATCATTATCAGCCCTCCGTAATTTTTATACTATATATTTATTACGGATTTTATAATTCAATGACAGAATAAAAAAACGGATAACTTTACATAGAAAGTTATCCGTATATTAAGGAAGGTGAAGAAATCAATCGAGAACAGCAAAAAGTGCTTTTGCTTTGATTTTTTTTGCCTCAGCAAATGTGATTTCTGAAATAATATAAGATGTTTCGCCGTCACATTCAATCTGGTTTTCAATATTATAAGCTGACATATCAGTATCAGAATCAGTTCTTACATACCATCTTGCCTTGAAATTGTCTATTGAATCAATAAAGCTGTCATCAGCAGATGAATCCCATGACTGTGAGAATACTGTAATTTTATGCTTTACGCAGTCAATTACATCTCCGAGAACGGCACTTGCAGTCGGGAACTTTCCTGCACCTCTGCCATAGAAAAGAATTTTATCAAATCCGTTTCCTGTTACAAGGCAGGCATTGAATACATCATCTACATGTGACATAAGATTGCTGTATGGTACAAGCATAGGCATTACAGAAGGCATAATTTTATTGTTTTCGCTTTCCTTTACAGATGCAATAAGCTTTACGGCATATCCGAGAGAATTTGCAGTATCAACATCTTTAAGGCTTACGTTTTCAATTCCCTGAGTGTAAACGCTCTTTGGATAAACATGTTTTCCGAATACAAGTGATGATATAATACAGATTTTACGGCAGGCATCAAATCCCTTTACATCGGCATCAGGATTTTTTTCAGCGTATCCGAGTTTCTGGGCAAGAGCAAGAGCTTCATCAAAGCTCATTTTATCATTAATCATCTTGTTGAGAATGAAGTTTGTAGTTCCGTTAAGAATACCGGCAACAGCAGTAATCTTGTTTCCGGCAAGGCACTTGTGGAGAGGTCTTATAATCGGAATAGCACCGCCTACGCTTGCCTCAAAGAAGAAATTGCAGTTATGTTCCTTTGCGATTTTAAGAAGAATATCACCTTTTTCAGCAACAAGTTCTTTATTTGAAGTAGCAACGCTTTTTCCTTTTTCAAGGCACTTGCTTACAAAAGTGAAAGCAGGTTCAACACCACCCATACATTCTGCAACAGCAGTAACTTCATCATCATTGAGAATTACATTGAAATCCTTAGTGAATTTATCAGCATAAGGGGAATCAGGAAAATCCCTGAGGTCAAGTATATATTTTACGTCCATAGGAGTTCCGGCTTTTTTTTCGATACTCTCCTTGTTTTTATAAAACAGCTCGACAACGCCTGAACCAACGACTCCGTGACCTAAAACAGCAAATTTTGACATAATAAAGTAAATCCTTTCAAGTAATTTTATTTGGCAGACAGAATTTTAATTTCCACAACGCCGTCATCTTCTGAAATTCTGTCCAGTGTTTCAGAATCCAGATTAAGATTTCCCTGAAGTTTCAGTGACATATTTACTGATGCAACACCGTCAACAGGGATATTCTGGTTGACTGTAAGTATATTTGCATTCATTTCGTGAAAAAACGCAATAAGTCTTGACAGCACTCCCGGTTCATCTTTCAGCAGGGCGTATATATTAACAATACGTTCAACAAGCATTTCCTCATATGAAAAAACGCTGTCCTTATATTTGTAATAAGCACTTCTGGATATGCCTATACGTTTGCAGGCAGAGGCAAAGCTTTTTTCACCTTTGTTAGCCATAAGCTTTTTGACCTCCAGAACCTTTCTGAAAACGTCAGGCAGTACGGCAGAATCAACAACAATAAATTTTGAATTGTCATTCATAAAAAAATACACTCTTTTCAGTTCAAGATGTCCGTCTGCGGAATACAATTGTACGTTACCTAATTAATATATCACCTTTTTTATCTTTTGTCAAGTCCCTTTTCTGCGATTTTATCACTGTAAATAAATATTCATCTTGTTTCAGGGATATTTTCAGATTAAATACTTGTAATTAAAAATGAAATGTGCTATAATATAATTTATAAATATAAAATTGAACGGAGTTAGAAAAATGCCTGTTACAGATTTTCTGGAAAAAAATGCCGAAAAATACGGCAATGATATTTGTCTTACTGAAATAAATCCCGATATTCCTGACGGTGCTGAAAGCACATGGAAAGAATATTCACTCATTCAGACAGAGCCTATGGAACAGTATAAGCGTGAAATTACATGGAAACAATTTGATGATACTGCAAATCGTTTTGCCAATATGCTTATAGCAAGAGGAATTAAAAAAGGTGAAAAAGTTGCAATTCTTCTTATGAACTGTCTTGAATGGCTTCCTGTATATTTTGGAATACTCAAGGCGGGAGCAGTTGCCGTTCCGCTTAATTACAGATATACAGCAGATGAAATAAAATACTGTCTTGACCTCTCTGAATCAAGTGCAATAGTATTCGGCAAGGAGTTTGTCGGACGTATGGAGACAATATGCGATATTATACCTGATATACGCCTTAAAATATTTGTAGGCAGTGACTGTCCGACTTTTGCAAAAAGTTATTCAAAGCTTGTTTCAAAATACAGCACAGAACGTCCTGATGTTAAAATTACTGATGATGACGATTCAGCAATATATTTTTCATCAGGTACAACAGGTTTTCCGAAAGCTATTCTTCACAATCATTTAAGCCTTGTTTCAGCATGCGAAACTGAACAGAATCACCATTCACAGACAAGAGACGACAATTTCCTCTGTATTCCTCCTCTTTATCATACGGGAGCTAAAATGCACTGGTTCGGCAGTCTTATTTCAGGGGGCAGAGCCGTTCTCCTCAGAGGAATAAAGCCTGAATGGATTTTAAAAGCTGTTTCAGATGAACAGTGTACAATTGTATGGCTTCTTGTTCCGTGGGCTCAGGATATTCTTGATGCCATTGACAGAGGTGATATAAAGCTTGAAAATTATAAGCTTGACCAGTGGAGACTCATGCATATCGGAGCTCAGCCTGTTCCTCCGAGCCTCATAAAACGCTGGAAAGAAAAGTTCCCGAATCATCAGTATGATACAAACTATGGACTTTCTGAATCAATAGGGCCCGGCTGTGTTCATCTTGGTGTTGAAAATATACATAAAGTCGGAGCAATCGGTGTTGCAGGATATAAATGGCAGGTTAAGGTCTGCGATACTGAAGGAAATGAAGTTCCGCAGGGTGAAGTCGGAGAACTTGCTGTCAGGGGCAGGGGAGTTATGAAATGCTATTACCGTGACCCTGAGGCTACTGAATCCGTACTCCGTGACGGCTGGCTTTTTACAGGAGATATGGCTCGTATTGATGAGGACGGATTTATATATCTTGTTGACAGAAAAAAAGATGTTATAATTTCGGGCGGTGAAAATATATATCCCGTACAGATTGAAGATTTCCTCAGAAGTCATTCAGCTGTAAAGGACGTTGCAGTTATAGGACTTCCTGATGCACGTCTCGGGGAGATTTCATGTGCCATAATCGAAATAAAAGAGGGTTACAGCTGTACTGATGAAGAAATAATGCAGTTCTGTAATTCACTGCCAAGATATAAGCGTCCGAGAAAAATAATATTTGCTGATGTTCCGAGAAATCCGACAGGCAAAATTGAAAAGCCCAGACTTAGAGAAAAATACTGTGGCGGAAGTCTTGTTGAAGCACAGATAAAATAAAATAAAAGGGCGGATTATTTCATTCGCCCTTGAAATTTTTTGAAATTCGGTAAATTATACGGAGGAATTTAAAATGAGAATAAGACATAAACCGTGGGCAAAGCCTGAGCTTGAAGCATGTCCGTTCTGCATACAGAATCCGCAGGATTACAAAAATAAATGGAATACTGTTTTTGATGATAATTCAAAACCTTTATATATTGAACTCGGCTGTGGAAAAGGCGGGTTTATTTCTCAGATTGTTGTGAATCACCCTGAAATAAATTTCATTGCTATGGATATAAAAAGTGAAATGCTCGTTCTCGCAAAGCGTAAAATTGAACAGAGCTGTCAGGAAGCCGGAAAAGATACTGACAATATAAAAATATTTATTCAGAATATAGAACAGTTTCAGGAAACTTTCGGAGAAAATGACCATGCAGACAGAATATATATAAATTTCTGCAATCCGTGGCCTAAGAAGAAACATAAAAAACGCCGTCTTACTCATATAAGACAGCTTGTTAACTATAAAAAAATTCTTCACGGTGAACTTTGGTTCAAGACTGATGATGATGAACTTTTTGAGGAATCATTTGAATATTTTCGTGAGGCAGGATTCAGAATAAAATTCAGTACATGGGATTTGCACAGTGAAAAAAATATTGAAAATTTTGTCACAGAGCATGAAAAGATGTTTACTGATGAGGGCAAAAAAATAAAATTCCTGATTGCAGAACCGGAAAATATCAATCAAATCTGACGGAGAACGGCAAAATGGAAATTGAAAAAAATTCAAAGCACTTTTCATTCGGTGCAGGCTGGGGAATGATTACAGGACTCAGTGATTTTGCAGGCAGAACTGTTGCAAGAGCAAATACAGTGAAATTTGAAATTAATCCGTCCTCAATGAATATGAAACAGAATGTTTTTTTCAGGGGAATGGGCTGTACAACTGCAAGCGGTTCTTCAAAACTTCTGCTTGATTATAAACTGCTTCACCCCGAAGTATACAATGAAATTCTGAATCTTCTTTTTAAAAAGGGATACGGTGCAGAGCTTTCGCATATAAGAATTGAAATCGGTTCAGATGTAAATTCAGTATCAGGAACAGAATCTTCAGTTATGCGTTATGAGGACAGTGAAAATAATGTTCTCAACAGCTCAGGATTTATTTTTGCCTCAGATGCACTGAAAGTAAATCCGGAAATAACAATTGAACTTATGCACTGCGGAGAACCTTTCTGGGTAAAGAATGCTTTTTCCGAAAGTAAACGAAACGGTTATCGTGCAAGATATACATGGTATCTTGAAACAATAAAAAGTGCATTTAAAAATCTCGGAATGAAAATTGATTACATAAGTCCCCAGAGAAACGGCGAGGAAATTTCAGATTCCGAATGGCTGATATATTTTTCAAAGCGTCTTAAATCCGAAAAGCGTAAATTTTACGATTATTCAAAGATAAAAATAATTTCTTCAAACTGTACGGAAGAAATGCTGAAAAATGATGCTTTCAGAAAATCAATAGATGTTGTAAGTTTCAGAAATAATGCACATGCATTTGAAAATAACAGCAAGGAAATATGGTACTGTGACGGCAGACCGTCAGGAAATGTTCCGAAGTTTGCGATTAATTCCAATGCAAGCGGAATTTCAGGAAAAGACAGTATAACAGATGTGGCATCTGAAATAATAAAAGCCTTTTCAGTAAAAAAAATGACAATGTATCAGTTTTTCCCTGCTGTTTCAGGATTTTATAACGGTACAAGTCATTTTCCCTCACAGCTTATAACTGCAAATTCGCCATGGTCTGCATATTACAGCATAAACAGCAGTTTCTTTATGACTATGCACTTTACAAGATTTGCAGAAAAAGGCTGGCGTTTTATTGAAAATGTTCCTGAAGAATGTATTGTTCTTATGCCTGAAAACAAATCTGAAATAACAGCGGTATTCTGCAACAATACTTCAAAATCAAAAGGATACAGCATAGATATTTCAGCCTTGAATATGGACGAAAGAATATTCAATATTATTGAAACAAAATCACCTCAGTTTGAACGTCATTATGCATCAAACTGGTTCAGAAAAACTTCAGCAAAAAAGCCTTTCAAGAGCAGACTCTATATTGAAGTGAAAGCAGGTTCAATTCTTACTCTCACAACTCTTGACACTTTATTTGTAAAGGGAACAGATACGGTCAAAAGACCTCTTTTTAAGAAAAAACGTCTTGAACTTCCGTATAAGGACAGTTTTTTGTATCCTGAATTTTTTGCTGAAACAAGAGGAAAAGCCCCTCTGCTTACCACAGATTCAGGAGGCTGTTTTGAAATATCAGGGAGTGTTCTTCAGCAGAAAGTCAGAAAGGATATGCTTCCGGAAAACAGTGTTTTCAGAGATACTCCTAACCCGATTACTTCTCTCGGTGATGATTCGTGGGTAAACTATTCGGCAGAACTGGAATTTTTCCTTGTAAACACTTCAAGGGATAACTATGCAGGAATGAGCGTTCACTATGATTCTTCCTGTGCCTGCGAAGATACAGCAGAATGTGGCTGTTCTGTAAAAATATATGCCGACAGTCACGCTGAAATATGCTTTATGGACAAAATTGTTTCATCTTTCAGCATTGATAACCTTAATAAAAAACGCTGGAACAAGATAAAAATACTTGCTCTTGCGAATATATACATGATTTATCTCAATGATAAATTCATAGGTGACTTTGAAGAAAAAAACGTACTTTGTCCCTGCGGACGTGTTGCTATACTAAGTGGATTCTATGAAAATAAATTCCGCAGTCTGAAAGTAAATGCTGTAAGCGGAACTGTTGAATATGCAGGAAGAATTGATGCTCTGTCATCAGATATAAGCTATACAAGAGATGCACATGCTGATGCAGATGCATCTTATAAATACAGCAACCGCACTAACGTTAAACTGGGAGAATATACATCATTTGAGCTTGAATATACAGGATACGGATTTGCACTCTGCGGAACGGTTGAATTTGCAAAACTTGATATAGAAGTTGACGGCAGAAAAGTTTCAGTCAGCAATATTGAAGTAGGCGGAACTCTTTACAGACAGGCTTTTTACAGAATGAAAAATATATCATATCATAAGCATAAAATAAGAGTAACTGTAATAAGCGGAGAAATAACTCTTGATTCTGTTCTTATATTCGGAAATTCCGATATATCTTTATAAACAAAAAAACGGCGGATAATTTTTATTATCCGCCTTTTGATTTTATGAATTTTTCTTTGCTTCAATTTCAGCAAGAGCATCTTTTCTTGAAAGATTGATTCTGCCCTGATTGTCAATATCAGTAACTTTTACAACAATTTCATCGCCGACAGAAACAACATCTTCAACTTTTTCAACTCTGTTCTTGTCGAGCTTTGAAATGTGAACAAGTCCGTCCTTTCCGGGAGCTATTTCAACGAAAGCACCGAAATTCATAATTCTTACAACCTTGCCTCTGTAAATAGCACCTACTTCAGGGTCATTTGCAATTGTATGAACAATCTGGAGAGCCTTTTTAACGTTATCTTCATCAATACCGCTGATAAATACGTTTCCGTCATCGCTTATATCGATTTTTACATCACATTCAGCGGAAATCTTCTGGATAACCTTACCGCCCTGACCAATTACTTCACGGATTTTGTCAACAGGAATTTTAGTCTGTTTCATTTTCGGAGCATACTTGTTTACAGATGCTCTTGATTCCGGAATAGCCTTGAGCATAATTTCATCAAGGATATAAATACGGGCTTTTCTTGTCTTTTCAAAAGCTTCCTTGATGATAGCAGGAGTAAGACCGTCAACCTTGATATCAAC
>ERZ808240.4895-NODE-4895-length-11363-cov-2.390874_pt1 | contig 11363 bp, 9 predicted proteins | sample MGYA00521084_ERZ808240 | MGnify/ENA primary metagenome ERZ808240 (study PRJEB31516, sample SAMN03275571) | gut metagenome | biome: mammalia-associated habitat; material: feces | host: Papio cynocephalus | place: Kenya | collected 2012-08-06 ... | reverse complement strand
TAAATGTTTTCGCACGTTCAACAATTTGTGGCATATATTCAGGATCACAAATAATCATAAACTTACGATAAGGACGTACTAAGAATTCATCAAAATCAACTACTTCATACTCAATACCATCACCCTCTGCAAGCATTCTAATATAAGCATCATCTTGAGGCGCAAATAACTTCCCTTTATAACCAATTGTGAAATTACAATCCATATCTTTAAAATGTTCCATAACTTCCTTAATAAGTTCAGGCTTTAAAGTATGATTCTCTTGATAAATATTTAGTACATAATCATCAATCTCTGAACCACCAGAACCAACAACTAAATCTACTAAACCTTCTATACCCCATCTTTCTAAATGATTACGTACGCTATCTGCATCTCTGCCCGTACATAATCCAAATAGAATACCTTGTTCTCTTGCTTTTTTAATAGATTCAATTGTTTGAGGATCTACCACTTGTTTACTTGTCAATAATGTTCCATCAACATCTGTCATAATAGCTTTAATTGTCATTATCACTTTCCCCCTTGACCATTCTTTCATAATACTCAGTCTTATTTTGAATATGTTCTTCATAATGTCTTTCAAAATAAGCTGTATAAAGAACATCTAGTATATATAATAAACTCAATCGCGTACTATAAGAAGATATTTTTTTACTATGATTTTCTCTAGAACTCATAAAGAGCTGATAATCAAAATAATGTATATCTGGATGATAATCAGTAGAAGAAATCAGGATAGTAGGCACATGATTATGATGAAGAATACGTGGTATTCTTTGCGCTAATAAGCCTCGTCCACTAAAACTAATAACGATGGCGAGATGTGAATCATCACTAGAAGCTGCTGTTAATCTTTGATGATATTCTTCTGTAGGCACATTGACCTGTTTACCAATCTCCAACATCTGAAATCTAAAGTTCTGGGCAAAGAATATATTACCTGCCGAAGTATAAATATCTATTTGTTTCGCTTGATCCATTAACTGTACAACATTTTGTAATGTATCTAGATCAAAGAGATGACTTGTATTAAGAACAGTCTGTTCATAGTCTTCTTTAAGTGTTTCGATGATCTGATGATGGGTTTGATGTTTCTTGATAGGGAAATCAAAATCAAAATCTTCTTTCTCTTCCTGATAACCAGGTAAAGAACTAGATAATAATACTTTTAGATCAGATAAACCAGAAGCCCCACATTTAGAAGCTAAACGATAAATAGAAGTAACAGATACAAAACACTTCTGACTAATTTCTTGAGTTGTCATACGAATAAAATCCTGTGGATGTTTTAAGATAAAGTCCGCAAGAATCTTTTCATTGGGTGTAAAATCAGTTTTAGTTTGTAGTAATGTAAATATATTCATAGACAATTTCCTCCAATAATTTATCATTATTTGAATAATATATGTATATTTGTGTTATAATCCAAAAAAGGAAGGTGATATTTATGATAGATGGACATATGCATTTAGAATATGGAGATCTTACAAAAGAATATGTTTTAGAATTTGTGAATGCTGCCGTTAAGAATGGTATCGATGAAATACAAATTCTTGACCATACACATCGTTTTAAAGAATTCAGACCTATTTATGAAGGTGTTAGAAAAGCTTCTAAATACCAAGAAGAATGGCTCAACAATAAACAAATGAAATTCCATAGTACACTAGAAGAATACTGTGCTTTAATTAAAGAAATAAAAGCTATGGATCTACCTATTAAAGTCTCTTTTGGTTTAGAAGTATGTTATGTTCCTGAATATGAAGAAACAATCAGAGAAATACTTAAACCTTATCACTTTGATTTCTTAGTAGGGGCTATTCATTCTATAGATGGTAAACTCTATGATATGAAATGGTCTAAAGAAATCCTATGGGATCAATACCCTGTCAATGATATTTATAAGAGATACTATGAATGTATATTCTCGCTTGTAAAGTCAGATTTATTCACACAGCTTGCCCATCCAGACACGATCAAGATGTTTGGTTATTATCCTGATTATGACTTACAGCCAACTTATGATGAACTTGCAAAACTCTTGAATGAACATCATATGAAAGCAGAAAACAACGTTGGTTGTTACTATCGCTATCATACACCAGACATTGGCTTATCAGACCAATTATTACAGACTTTGAAACAAAATCATGTTCAGATGATCACAGCAAGTGATGCGCATCATCCTGAAGATGTAGGCCGTAATATTAAAGATGTTTGGGAAAAAACAATGTATTAAACCATAATTGAAACAATTTTACCAAAATTATCAAGACAATAATTGATATTATGAAATGTTTTTTCCATACGGGACTCCTAAAATAGAAATCAATTTATAAAAATATATAATAGATTTTGTAAGAAAGGAGACTTGTTTATGAAGAAGATTTTATTAGTATGTTGTGCAGGTATGTCAACAAGTATGCTTGTACTAAAAATGGAAAAAGCAGCTGAAGCAAAAGGAATTGAAGCTCAGATCAAAGCTTTACCAGTATTAGATGCAGAAAAAGAACTTGATGACTGGGACGTTATTATGTTAGGTCCTCAGGTTCGTAACATGGAAAAGAAATTAAAAACCGAAACTTCTACACCAATTGAAGTAATCAACATGCGTGATTATGGCATGATGAACGGCGAAAAAGTTCTAGATGCAGCATTAAAAACTATCGGATAATATTAATTGTCGAAAAACTCCTTAAAAAAAGTGAAGATTGGGTCATCTTCACTTTTTCTTTTTCTCTAATTTTTCTAAATGTTTCTGATGCAATTCTTTATAATGTGCAAAAGCATGAGGATTATATTCTTTTAACTTCTTTTCATACTTTAAACGATATTCTTTAAGAACTTTAATTGTTTCTGGATTAAGTTTTGCTTCAATAGATTCACGGTACTGTTCAATTCTTTCTTCAACATATTGTTCATTCTCGTGGATCTTTTCCATAATTTCAGGAATATGCATCTCTAATCGAGATAAGAACTCATCTGCTTCTATTAGACCTAATTCACCAAAATCAGTCTTATTTTCTATTTTCTTTAAGACATCAGGAGATAAGTCAGTTTTAGATTGAATAGACTTCAACATTTCCTGTGTCATCTTCTGTTTATACTTTTCAGCATCTTCTCCAAGGGCCCAATCTATCTCAGGCTGCATAAATGAAGTGATAGAACTATCGCTTTCTTCAAGTGGATAAGGTGGCACAAGCCCACAATCTAATAAAGCCTGCTGCATTGTACGTCTTACATGTCCACTCATAATAATCTCTAAACCACCATTATCTCTTAAAGATTGATTTAAAGTATCTACATGACGAGTCAGATATAACGCAATACCTTTCTCTTTAAGATCATTATAGAAAATAATCAATCTTTCTATTGCTGTAAAATCAATATTATAAATACCTGAAGCATCAATAATAACCTGTTTGGTATCTTCTTTGATCTCTTTTTCTATATCTTCCTGGAATTTATCTATATTCGCAAAGAATAAATTTCCTGGGAAACGATAGATCACAGTATTTTTAATAGGGCGTGCATTCGCATTCTTTTCTAAGTTAAAGAAACCTGTCTGTCCTGGAATAATACCTAAGAAATGAGCAGGAGGCGCTACAGCTTTGATCACAACAGCCAAGAAAGATAAAACAACACCAATTACAACACCATAAATAGTTCCAAAAATAAGAACACCACAACAAGCAGCCATGAAGATATAGAATTCATTTTTACTTTGTTTATAAAGACGCTTACCTAACGCAAAATGACAAGCGCCAAGTAATGCAGTGATAACAATAGCTGTTAAGATAGGGACAGGAAGATATTCAATAAAACCTGTACCAAATAATAGGATAATAGCCATTGTAGCAGCTGCTGATAAACTCATCACCTGTGTCTTACAGCCATACTGTCTTGCAAGACCTGTACGAGATACAGAACCATTAGTAGGACAGCATCCCACTAATGCAGAAGCAAGTTCAGCTAGTCCATACGCAAATATTTCTCTATTACTATCTAGTTTATAACCATCTTTGATTGCATTTCCTTGGGCAGATAATAAAGTCTGGGCCAATACGACAATGGCAATCGATAAAGTCGTAAATAATAAAGCAGATATATTCACATTCGCAAAAGATGGAATAACAAGCTTAGGTAATCCTTTATCTACATGAGGAAGTAATTTGACACCATATTGATCAAGATGACAAAAAGCAGTTAATAGTGCAGCAAGAAACATAATGATAATAGGCATAGGAATTCTATTATTGATTTTCTTGACAACTAATATGATCACAAGAGTACTTATTCCTAATACAAAAGATAAACCATTAAATAAAGGCAGTTCCTGAATAATATGATTGATTAATTCAAAAATCTCGCCTGTGCCTGTTGTCCCACCAAATAGTTTAGGAATAAGCATCATAATAATACTTAAACATATCCCAGTAACAAATCCACCCATAACCGGTGTAGAAATATATTTAACAGCACGTCCTGCTTTAATAAGAGAAAACAAGATCAGCCATAAAGCCACCATGAGCGCAATAACAGGTACGACCTGCATGGCCTCTTTAGTACCTGCAGTAATTCCTAATGTTGCAAGGGCACTCCCTGTAAGGGCAGCAGGTGCAGCATCGACCCCAAATACAAAATCATGACTTGTAGTAAATAAACTAAAAACAAGAATAGGTACTAAAGACCCATATAGCCCATAAACCATAGGAAGACCTGCAACCTGTGCATATCCCATAGAAATAGGAATAGAAATAAAAGCTACTATAATACCGGCAAAAACATCATTTAATGTCGCATTTTTAAACTTTTTCATAAGCCACCTCTTTCTTGATTCTTATTATAATGATTTATCACGATGAGTCTATCTTTATCAAAATAGTGCTATATTGTATACAATCTAAATTAATTTTTTAATTATTTGTATTTTTTGATAATATCAGTGGACAAATTTGTATAAATCTAATATAATTCATTTAAATTATTAAGGAGGAAGTCGAAAATGACAGACAAGAGAGTTTATAACTTTTCTGCAGGACCATCTCAATTACCTGTAGAAGTATTAGAAGAAGCAGCAAAAGAAATGCTGAACTATAAAGGCTCAGGAATGAGCGTAATGGAGATGAGTCATCGTTCCTCAACATATCAGAAAATATTTGATGATACTAAAGCGACATTAAAGAAAGTACTTAATATACCAGATAACTATAAAATCTTATTATTACAAGGTGGGGCTACTCAGGAATTTACCAACATTGCCTTAAACTTAATGGTGAATGGTAAATCTGATTATATTGTGACAGGTAGTTTCTCTGGTAAGGCTGCAAAAGAAGCCGCTAAGTTTGGGGATGTACATATTGCATATGATGGAAAAGATAACGGTTATTCTGAAATCCCTACACAGGATCAGTTAGATATTCGTGAAGGTGTAGATTATGTGCATTTATGCAACAACAATACTATTTATGGAACTGAATGGAATTATGTACCTGATACTAAAGGCGCACCTTTAGTTGTAGATATGTCTTCAGATATCTTATCTAGACCTGTAGATGTTTCTAAGTATGGTGTTATTTATGCAGGGGCTCAAAAGAATATGGGTATTGCTGGTTTAGGTGTTGTAATTATTAGAGAAGATTTAGTAAAACCACATCCAGCTAATATTCCTGTTCTTTCTGAATTAGATACAATGCTTGCAAAAGATTCTACGTATAATACACCACCATGCTGGGCTATTTATATGTTAGGTCTTGTGACTAAATGGATCGATGATCAGGGTGGTCTAGAAGTTATGAAAGAAAAGAATGAGAAGAAAGCTAAACTTCTTTATGACTATTTAGATCAATCTGATTTCTATGTACCACATGCTAAGAAAGAAGCACGTTCTAATATGAACGTTACTTTCACAACACCATCTAAAGAATTAGATGCTGAGTTTGTGAAAGAATCTATTGCAGCAGGTATGACAAACTTAAAAGGACATCGTAGTGTAGGTGGTATAAGAGCTTCTATCTATAATGCTATGCCTTATGAAGGTGTAGAATACTTAGTTAAATTTATGAAAGATTTTGAGGAGAAACATAAATAATGTATAAGATTAAAACTTTAAATAAAATCTCTGAACATGGTTTAGGGTTATTTGATGATAATTATGAAATTGGTGATGATTTAGAACATGAAGATGGGATCTTAGTCAGATCAGCTAAACTTCATGATTATGAATTTCCACCAGAATTAAAAGCTATTGCTAGAGCGGGTGCAGGTGTTAATAATATTCCTATTGATACTTGTACAGAAAAAGGTATTTGTGTATTTAATACACCAGGCGCTAATGCGAATGCAGTTAAAGAATTAGTATTATGTGCTTTGATCTTAAGTTCAAGACAGGTCGTACCTGGTATTGAATGGGTCAAAACACTTCCTGCAGAAGATTTTGGAAAAGCAGTAGAAAAAGGCAAAGGACAATTTGTAGGACCTGAAATTGATGGCAAGAAGTTAGGGGTTATTGGTTTAGGAGCTATTGGTGTTAATGTAGCCAATGCAGCTGTTAAGCTTGGTATGGAAGTCTATGGTTATGACCCATATATTAGTGTCAATGCTGCATGGAAGTTATCTAAATGGGTACATAAAGCCGCTACTGTAGAAGAATTATTTAAAGAATGTGATTATATTACAATTCATGTACCTGCCACACCTGATACTAAGAATATGATCAACAAAAAAGCACTTGATATGATGAAAGATGGTGTCCGTATCTTAAACTTTGCGCGTGATACTCTAGTAGATACAAATGCGATGATCAAAGCCTTAAAAGCAGGTAAAGTAGCACGTTATATTACCGACTTTGGTACAAAAGAATTAGTAGAAACTGAAAATACAGTTGTCTTACCACACTTAGGTGCATCTACACCTGAATCAGAAGATAACTGTGCAACGATGGCAGTTAAAGAAATGATGGATTACTTAGAAAATGGTAATATCCAGAATTCTGTTAACTTACCAACAGTTGTAGAACCACGTACAACAACATACCGTGTATGTATTATTCATAAGAATATTCCTAACATGTTAGCAGTCTTTGCGAATGCATTCGCAAAGAAAGGTATGAACATTGAAAACATGGTCAATAAAGCACGTGGAGAATATGCTTATACAGTTATTGATACAAATGACTTATCTGAAGATATCACCAAAGTGATTGAAAATCATGAAGGTGTTATTAAAGCAAGAATTATTGCGAAAATAGTTTTTTAAATCCTTCTTTTTGAATAGTCCATCTTTGTGATGGACTTTTTCTATTGAAAACTGTAATATGAATGTGCGAAGGGGCGATTGAATGAATACACTCGTAAAAATACTATCCTGGGTAGCATTAAAATGTAATCAAAACAAATATATGAATGCATTAAAGAATGCATTCCAGAGTTATATGCCAGCAACTATTGTAGGTGCTATTGGTATGTTTTGGACCAATGTATTAATTAATGATCATGCAGGACTAGGGGCTATATTTCCACCTATTATGATATTAAAGGTTTTTAATCCTATCTTTAAGGCGATGAATTATGCTACGATCTCTTGTATTTCAATAGGTATTATATTATTGGTAGCCAATGAAATAGCACAGGCGAATGGGGATGAAGGGTATTACTCTTCAGTACTCGCATTTGTATGCTGGATCATTGCAACACCTCATACACTTTATGCATCAGATATTTCAACACAGTACTATACATCTACAGGCAGATTGGTCCATGTTCCTTTGGAAGGGAACATAACCATACCTCATCATATAGGACTACAATTAAAAGACTTTATGACCCAGGGAATAAGCATGGACTATACATCTTCCTCAGGTTTATTTACAGCAATTATTATAGGGATAGTCGCCACAGAACTTTATTATTTCTTTAGAAAGAATGAAATATTTCTTATTAAGCTTCCTGATCAGGTATCTACCAACCAGGTACTTTCATTTATGAATATTATCCCTACATTACTTACTACATTTATTATAGGGGCAATATCTCAAATATGTATTATAAGTACAGGAGGTTCACTCAATACACTGATTTATAAGATGATCCAATCACCTTTACAGCTTATGGCCGGAGATAACCTGATTGCGGTATTATTCTTACATGTCATTATTATGTTATTCTGGATCGTTGGTTTCCATGGACAGAACCTTATGTCTCCTATTGTAGAAGTTATCTATAGACCGCTCCTATATGTCAATATGGCTGCTTTTGATGCAGGTCTAAGAGGTAGAGAAATTCCTTATATATTCAATACATCTATGTTTCAGATGTTTGGTTATATAGGTGGTTCAGGCTGTACTTTAGGACTTGTATTATGTATATTGTTGTTCTCTAAGAGACATGATAATCATATTGTTGCCAATGTCTCATTAGTACCAGGCATTATGAATATCAATGAAACAGTCATCTTTGGTATGCCTTTAGTATTAAATCCAATACTTGATATTCCATTCATCCTAGCACCATTAGCTTCTTTAACTGTTGGATACTTCTTAATTAGAATAGGCTTTTGTCCACATATCGTGGCAGAAGTTCCTTGGGTCATGCCACCAGTTATCTATGGCTTCCTCGTTACTGGAGGTAGTGTCTTTGGCGCTATATCACAAATATTATGCTTCTTGATCACAATGGTTATTTATGCACCATTTCTTGCAATATATGAAAGAAATCAAAAGAAACAGGAATATATTTATTAACCACGTTACAAATGAACTTTTGTAGACTTCATAAAATGATTTTTTTAGTAAAAAAGGAACATAATTGAAGTGAGGCCTTGTTAAAAAATTATTATATATTATTATAAAGATGCAAAGAGAAAATACTTTTTGCTTCCTTTAATCGTCATGAGGTGTCCAGCTCATGACTTTTTTTATATTCCCTATTGATAAATAAATGATATAGTGATAATATATTATCATCTTAAGATAAAAGTCTTAAGATAGGAAAATCTTATAGGTTAATCATAAGGTGTAGGGACCTTATGACCATGCAGATTGCACTGCATCTCCTGATAGAATTCTTATTTAGGTGCGAAAATAAGAATGATGCTTAGTATATGACTTCTTAACGCTTATGGGTGATAAGAACTTCTCTATAACATATACAATTAAGTGTTAGTAATGATTTCAATCCCTTATTGAAAATGGATATAATGTGAGAAATTAATGAAACCCTCATACTTTTAACGTAACTCAACCTAAGATTTTCCATCGGACTGCTGATCCTTTTAATCATTTAGGGCATTGATTAAAGAACAGCCACTACATATATATTTCATCCATAAATCAAGCCAATATCTATGTGGTGCAAAAATCCTCCAAAAGGAGGATTTTTTCTTTTCTTAACATTTCTCAAAAAAATGTTTATAAACACTTTACAGAACCTTAATTTCTAAGTAACCATACTTTTTTTCTTAAATGTTATACTGCATGCGAAAGGAGGAAAAGAGTATGTTAACAGCACATAGTGGTAGTGATAATACAGCTCCAAATTCTTGGGAATTTATTCATAAATATATACAAACAAATGTAGATGCAATTGAAATAGATATTAGAAAAAATCAAGATAATAAACTTTATCTTTATCATGATTCATTAACAGAAATGAGAGAGACAACTGTCTATTTAGAAGATGTATTAAAACTATTAAAACAGTATCCACATATGTATATCAATTGTGATTTAAAAGAAGAAAACTTAGAACAGCCTGTTATTCAGTTATTTAAAGAATATGGGCTGATCAAACAATTGATATTCTCTGGAACAGTAGATTTAGATCACATTACAAATAGTCCAATCATCTGTTTTAATATTGAGAACTATTATCCTGATTTTTATACAAATGAACAATTAAGAAAAAGTAATTGGATAAAAGGCATTAAAGAATACTTAGATCAATATGATATTAATATTCTTAATGTGAATTATAAATTCTTCGATAAAGACTTATGTCAGGAAGTACTTGATGCAGGATTACAGTTATCAGTATGGACAGTAGATAGTAAAGAAGCACGTCAAATTTATCATCAATTACATGTATTTAATATTACAACAAGACAGGTTGATGAATCATTAAGGGAGAATTTATGTTCAAGTATTTAAATCCAAAACGATTTTATTATGCAGTAGGTAAAAAGAAGTTTTTTGAATTTATCTTACTTGCAGTATTTTTATTATTTTTCTATGGACCGTTGATCCATATGGTTATTCTAGCTTTTGGTAATACATATGAAGCACCCCATGTTTTACCAACAGAATGGGGATTTAAATGGTGGAAACTTATATTTCAGCAAGATGAGCTTGTTTCTTCCATCTTTATGTCTATTCTAGTAGCACTTCTTACAACAGGTGTTTCTTTATTATTCTGTATACCAGCAGCTTATGCTCTAGCAAGATTTAATTTTAAAGGCAGAAAGTTATTTATGTTTTCTTTCTTGCTGACAAATGCATTTCCAAAGCTCGGTATTTATACTTCTATAGGTTTATTGTTTTATAAATATAATCTGATGGGTACTTTACCAGGGGTCGTTATTATTCACATTATTAATACCATGATGTTCATGGTATGGCTTCCTTCGGGTGCTTTTAGAAGTATCCATAAACAACAAGAAGAAGCTGCCTTAGATGTAGGGGCTACACGTTTTCAGACATTTATGAAAATCACCATGCCAATGGCTATGCCAGGTATTGCGGTAGCCTGTATCTATACTTTCTTAGGATCAATGGAAGAAGCACAAGGTACTTTATTGGTAGGTTTGCCTACTATTAAAACCATGGCTGTTGCGATGTATGGTGTCATTCTTGATTATCCTATACAGGCTGGTGCCGTATTTGCGATTATCTTGATTATTCCAACAATCATCATGATTTTCTTATTAAGAAAGTATATAGGACCAGAAGCAATGGCTGGTGGATTTAAAATGAAATAGAGGAATATACATGAGTAATATAAAAGTAAGAATTAGAAATTTAAAAAAGAAATATGATAACGGTGATGGTGTAGAGAATATCAACCTTGATATTTATGAGGGAGAAATTCTTACAATGTTAGGTCCTTCAGGATGTGGTAAGAGTACGATCTTAAGAACTATTGCCGGATTTAATGAAGCAGATGAAGGTGAAATACTGATTGATGGTGAGAATGTTATTGATCTGCCACCAGAAAAAAGACCAACAGGTATGGTTTTCCAGAGTTATAACTTATGGCCACATATGAATGTTTATGAGAATTTAGCTTTTGGTTTAAAACTTAGAAAAGTACCTAAATCACAAATAGACCATGATATTAAAGAAATGCTGGAACTTGTCAAGATGCCAG
>ERZ808240.4894-NODE-4894-length-11364-cov-3.459192_pt1 | contig 11364 bp, 8 predicted proteins | sample MGYA00521084_ERZ808240 | MGnify/ENA primary metagenome ERZ808240 (study PRJEB31516, sample SAMN03275571) | gut metagenome | biome: mammalia-associated habitat; material: feces | host: Papio cynocephalus | place: Kenya | collected 2012-08-06 ... | reverse complement strand
TGTAAAAATTCTTTTGTTAGGAGTGTTGAATTTGGGCATATTCAGAAAAGATTATGAAAGTGCCGGTTCAGGAATTGCAAAAAATTCACATCAGAAGGGCATAAGGCTCTTTTTTGAAATTCTTGGTGTAAGATTCTGGAAAATCATAGAAGTAAATCTTCTTTATTCACTTTTCTATCTTCCGATTCTTTTCGCCTTTACCTTTTTTGCATATGTAAGCAACAAAAACATTGCTCTTATACTTGGCGGAATAATGATTGTTCTGTTCCTTGCACTCTGGGGGCCTGCCACTTCGGGAGTATTCAAGATTATGAAGAATTTCTCACAGGACAAACATTCCTTTATAATATCCGATTTTACACAGACATTCAAGTCAAATTTCAAAAATGCCTGCATTATCGGAATTATTGATGTTCTTCTTTTAAGCTCAATTATTGCAGGAATGTGGGTTTATCCGGCTCTTGCCAATCAGACAGGCAGTAAAATTATGTATGTTTTTCTTGCTATAAGTCTCAGTGTCGGGGTTACATTTATAATGATGAATTTCTATATGTTCCCTATGCTTGTATCAACAGACCTCTCACTTAAAAATATATTCAAAAATTCATTTGCACTGATGTTTGTTGAACTTAAAAGAAATTTCATTACATTTCTTATAATCGGTGCAATAACTGCTGTTATGCTTTTCCTTATATTTTTCGTCAACTTTGCTTTTATATATATTCTGCCGTTCTTTCCGTTTGCGTTCAATGCTTTTCTGATATGTTTCAGGAGCTATCCTGTAATTCAGAAATATGTAATCAACCCGTATTATGAAGAAAAAGGCGAAATCAACCCTGAACTTCAGGGAAATACAAGCACTGAAGAATCTCTGTTTGAAGATAAAGGCGGTTCGGAAAAACCTATTGAAAGCCGTAAAAAGAAAAAAGGCAAAACCATTTCATAATGAAAAATACCCGTCATTGACGGGTATTTCTTTTTTATTTAAGACTTTCAAAAGCGTTTTCAATTGTTTTTTCATCAGGTTTCTTTGTGAACATACTTACAACAGGTACTATTATAAGTGAAAGTATCATTGAAAATGCTCCGGCATTAATCGGTGAAAGAATATTTATCGGAAGATTAAGTCCGGCAATACTCTGTTTAAGACCGTCAAATGCAGAAAATCCGAATCCGAAAAGTACCATATGAATTATTGTTACTCCAAGACCTGCTATAAAGCTTGCCCAGCATGATGCTGATGTAATTTTCTTTGAAAAAAGTCCATAGAGGAAAGGCCCTAAAAATGCTCCTGACAATGCACCCCATGAATATGACATAAGAGTTGTTATTGAAGAATTTTTATTAAGAGCTATAATTACTGATATTATAAGGAATATTGCTATAAGAATTCTTAAAATCAGAACTTCCTTCTTTTCAGTCATATTCTTTGTTCGTGGCTTTATAAGGTCAATTGTAAGCGTTGAACTTGATGTCAGAACAAGTGATGAGAGTGTTGAAAGAGATGCTGAAAGAACAAGCATTACAACAAGTCCTATAAGCATATCAGGGAGAGCCTTGTCAAGAAGTGCAGGAACCATTGAATCATATTCAGGTCTGCCGTTTATTACATTTATAGATGCTTTTCCTTCCTCACCGGTAACAGAACAGTAAAGACGGATAAATCCTCCCATAAAATATGAACCGCCTGCAACTACAAGTGCAAATATTGTTGATATGATAGTACCCTTTGCGATAGATTTTTCGTCCTTTATTGCATAGAATTTCTGAACCATCTGCGGAAGTCCCCATGTTCCGAGAGATGTGAGAATTACAACTCCGAAAAGATTCCAGGGGTCAGGGCCGAATACAGTATTAAGTTTTTCAGTTCCTTCAATTTTGCTGAGATTTTCAAGAGCTGTTGAAAATCCTCCTGCATGCTTTACAGTACAGTATACTACTGCTGAAATTCCGATAAGCATTACAATACCCTGAATAAAGTCGTTTATCGCTGTTGCGGAATATCCCCCGAGAATTACATATACGGCTGAAAGTATTGCCATTGCAATTATTATATATGTATATCCGTTTTCGCCAAGATTGAAAGCCATACTGAAAAGTCTTGAAAGACCGTTATATACTGATGCAGTATAAGGTATAAGAAATACAAATACGATTACAGCAGAAACAAGCTTGAGTTTCGGAGAATTAAAACGCTTTTCAAAAAATTCCGGCATTGTTTTAGCTCCGAGATGATTTGACATAAGCCTTGTACGCTTACCCATTATAATCCATGGGAGCATACTTCCTATAACGGCATTTCCTATTCCAATCCATGTTGAAGATATTCCGAAATTCCAGCCGAACTGACCGGCATATCCGATAAATACAACCGCTGAAAAATAAGATGTTCCATAAGCAAAAGCTGTAAGCCACGAGCCTACATTTCTTCCGCCAAGTACAAAGTCATTTACTGATTTTGTACGTTTTGCAGTGTAGAAACCTATACCAAGCATAATTATGATATAGATTACAAGAATAAAAATTGTTGATGCCTGAGTGTTCATAAAAAACCTCGCTTTCTTATAATTTATCGCTTTAACCTTTTAAAGCAACGTAAAAAACTGCTTTATTATAACATCTTTTTTACATTCTGTCAATAGCTTTTTAAAAAAAATTTCATATTTCCGTTAAGCTTTCAGATTCTATTGTATTTTTTTTCATATTGTGATATAATATTCAAAAACGGAGGATTGAAAAATGGACAAAAAAGAAACAGCTTTGCTTGCTGTTCAAGAACTTGAAAAGCTGTATCCTGATATAAAATGTTCTCTTAAATATGAACATAATTATCAACTTCTTATTGCTGTCAGACTTTCTGCACAATGCACTGATGCAAGAGTGAATATTGTTACAGAATCACTGTTTAAAAAATATCCTGATTTGCAGTCATTTGCTGATGCTGATTTGTCTGAACTTGAACAGGACGTAAAACCTTGCGGATTTTACCATACAAAAGCAAAAAATATAAAAGATATGGCAAAAACTCTTATTGAAAAATATAACGGCGAACTTCCGGAAACTATGGAGGAACTTACATCTCTTGCAGGAGTAGGCAGAAAGACTGCTAATCTCATTATGGGCGATGTATGGGGAAAACCTGCAATCGTAACTGATACTCACTGTATAAGAATTACAGGCAGACTCGGACTTACTGAAAATACAGAACCTTTCAAGGTTGAAAAAGACCTTGTAAAGCTTATTCCGCCTGACGTTTCATCACGTTTCTGTCATCAGACAGTTCAGTTCGGACGTGATATATGCACTGCACGCAAACCAAAATGCAGTAAATGCCCATTAAATTATTTTTGCAGATACTATAAATTCAAGAATACGGAGGATTGATTTTTATGGATATTCAGAAACTTCAGAAAATTATTGACAATTCGGAAAATATCGTTTTTTTCGGAGGTGCAGGCGTTTCAACTGAAAGCGGTATACCCGACTTCAGAAGTGTTGACGGACTCTATCACCAGAAATATGACTATCCGCCTGAAACTATTCTGAGCCACACGTTTTTCATGAAAAAACCGGAGGAATTTTATAAATTCTATCGTGAAAAAATGCTCTGCACTGATGCACTTCCGAACAATGCACATTTAAAGCTTGCGGAACTTGAAAAAGCCGGTATTCTTAAAGCTATTGTAACTCAGAATATTGACGGACTTCATCAGAAAGCCGGAAGTATTAAGGTTTATGAACTTCATGGAAGTATTCACCGCAATTACTGTATGGAATGCGGAAAATTCTTTGATGCTGATTATATAAAGAAAAGTTCAGGCGTTCCGAAATGTACATGCGGAGGAATTATAAAGCCTGACGTTGTTCTCTATGAGGAGGGACTTGATAACGAAATACTCAATAATTCTATAAATGCAATCGCACACTGTGATACGCTTATTATAGGAGGAACTTCACTGAATGTATATCCTGCTGCATCGCTTATTCAGTATTTCGGAGGCGACAATCTTGTTTTAATAAATAAATCACCTACTTCCGCAGACAGAATTGCAAATCTGAGATTAAACGGAAATATAGGCGAAATCTTCTCACAGATAAAGGTATAAAATTATGAAAGCTGTAATTCAGAGAGTATCTCATGCAAGTGTAACTGTTGACGGAAAAATATGCGGTCAGATAAATCAGGGATTTCTTGTTCTTCTCGGTGTAGGTCTTGAAGATACTGAAAATGACTGCATAAGAATTGCGGACAAGCTAATAAAGCTCCGGATTTTTTCTGATGAAAACGGAAAAATAAATCTTTCTCTTAAAGATGTCGGCGGAGAACTTCTTATTGTTTCGCAGTTCACTCTTTATGCGGACTGCCGTAAGGGAAACCGTCCGAATTTCATACAGGCAGGAAAACCTGATGATGCTGAACGTCTTTATAACTTCTTTACAGAATACTGTAAAAAAAGCATTGAAAATGTTCAGACGGGAATTTTCGGTGCTGATATGAAAGTGGAACTTTTAAATGACGGTCCTTTTACTGTTATTCTTGAATGAAAAAAGGGCAGAATAAATCTGCCCTTAATCAGAATAATTTTTACGCAAAAGTGCAATTTCTCTTTTATAGCCTTCCATATCGTTAGGAGTTTCAAGGATAAACGGCAGATTTTTTAGTGCAGGGTGATTGATTACCCTTATAAGAGCATCAAGACCTATTGTCCCCTCGCCTATTCTTGCATGTCTGTCCTTATGTGAACCCATAGGATTAAGGCTGTCATTAAGATGAACTGCTTTCAGTTTTTCAAGCCCGATAATTTTATCAAAACTTTCAAGAACATTTTCAAGATTTCCGGCTATATCATAACCGCCGTCCCATACATGACAAGTATCAAGACATACACCGAGCTTTTCTTTAAGCTCCGTACGGTTGATAATTTCCTGAATTTCTTCAAAATTTCTTCCTACTTCAGAACCTTTTCCTGCCATTGTTTCAAGCAGAACGGTTGTAGTCTGTTCAGGAGTGAGAACAGTATTAAGCTGTTCAGAAATGAGCTTTATACCGACTTCAGCACCCTGTTTTACATGAGAACCGGGGTGAAAGTTATAATAATTATTCGGAGTATATTCCATTCTTTTAATGTCATCTTTCATAGCAAAGACCGCAAAATCTCTGATTTTCTGGTCTGCTGAACAGGCATTCATTGTATACGGAGCATGTGCGACAAGCTTTCCGAAATTCTTCTGCTTATAAATTTCAAGAAATTTATTTACATCAGCAGGATTGATTCTTTTGGCATTCCCGCCTCTTGGATTTCTTGTAAAGAAAGCAAAAGTATTTGCATCTATCGAAAGAGCCTGATTTATCATTGCCTCATATCCTTCAGATGCTGAAAGATGACAGCCTATATACAGCATAGCTGATTATTCATCGAAAGAATCGAAATCGATTCCTTCAAGGATTTCTTTGAGAGCAACAACTTCATCAGTAGTAAGAGTACAGCCTTTGCCCATTTTTGAGTGGTCAGGAGCCCATTCACGAATATCGTATTTAGGTTCACGGTCATTCCAGCTTACAAGATTGAGTTCTTTTTTCCAGCCCTTAGCATTTTCAGATATTTCACCGATATGCTGAGTTATTTCAAATTTAAGTTCAGCCATTTTAAAAAATCTCCTTTTAAAAAAATACTATTGATAATTCTATCACAAAAAAACCGATTTGTCTACTATACATATTAGACAAATTTTTCATTTCAATATGTGCATTATGACGATTGAAATAAAATAAACATTGTGATAGAATTAAATTCAGTGCTTACAAAAAAATACGGCGACACAGTGACAAACTGCATCGCCTTAAAAACGGGTGTGTATTTAAATCTTTATATCTGGAAATTGCTATTACTTGATAATGAACTTGTCGATGTCAGCACGGAGAGCAGAAGCATCATCAGTGTGAGCGTTAAGAGTAATTGGCTTTGAGAGGTCAAGGCTGAATATGCCCATAATTGACTTAGCATCAATAGCATATCTGCCGGAAACGAGGTCGATGTCGAAATCATATTTCATAACGGTATTAACGAATTCTTTTACATCATTGATTGCCTGAAGGGAAATTTTAAATGTTGTCATAACTATGCCTCCTAAAAATTCAGTAGTGTATATTGCTATTTTTTATTGTTTATGCAGATTTTTCTGACTGCACCTATATAATATCATTAAAATTGTGATTTGTCAAGACGATTAGGAAATTTTCGTTAAATCGGTATAATACAGATACTAAACAGAGGGTGTTTTTTATGCACTAATTCAAATTGTAATATATGCATAAAAAATTTGTAACTATTTTGTAGCATTTTCACATAACTTTTTTGATATAAAATCTATAATCATATATAAGGAGTTAATATGTTAAAAATATTCTATATGACATTTGGCTGTAAAGTCAACCATTATGAAACCGAATACCTGAAAAGCATTATGAAAAAGCGTGGATTTGAAAGTTCAGACAGCTATAAAACAGCGGATATAGTAATTGTAAACAGCTGTACTGTTACTTCTTCCGGCGACAGCCGTATGCTTTCGGCAATAAGAAAGATAAAGGGTGAAAATTCTGAATGTATTATGGTTCTGACAGGCTGTTATCCTCAGGCTTTTCCTGAAGATTCAGAAAAAATTGCTGATATTGATATAATAACAGGAACTAAAAACAAACAGGATATTCCTGATATAATAGAAAAATTTCTTGAAAACAGAAATCATATTTCCGTTATTGAATGTTACAGAAAAGATGATATTTATGATGATATGACCTGTACGGAATTTCCTGACAATACAAGGGCATTCGTAAAAATTCAGGACGGCTGTAACTGTTTCTGCTCATACTGCATTATTCCGTATGCAAGAGGCAGAATACGTTCAAAATCTCCTGATGTTCTTAAAAATGAAATTCTCGGAATAGCTCAGAACGGTATCAGGGAAGTAGTACTTTCAGGAATAAATCTCGCCTTCTATGGAAAGGAATATAATTTAAATCTTGCTGATGCTGTTGAAATATGCTGTAATACTGAAGGCATTGAAAGAGTCCGTCTCAGTTCTCTTGAACCGGAAATGATAACGGATTCACAGCTTGATAAACTCAAATCCTTTGAAAAATTCTGTCCGCAGTTTCACCTTTCACTTCAGAGCGGGTGTGACAGAACTCTTAAAGCTATGAACAGAAGATATAATTCATCTGAATATGCACAGCTTGCTGAACGCATACGAAAAGCCTTTCCTGTATGCAATATAACTACTGATATTATGGTAGGATTTCCCGATGAAACTGATGAAGATTTCAGACAGTCTGCTGATTTTGCTGAAAAAATGAATTTCGGAAAAATCCATGTTTTCAGATATTCAAGAAGAAAAGGTACTGTTGCGGACAAGATGCCTAATCAGATAGGCGAAAATATCAAATCTGAACGCTGGCACATTATGAATCAGATTGCAGTAAATTCACAGGAAAAATTTCTGCGTTCAAGAGTCGGAATGACTCTCCCTGTTCTGTTTGAACGTGAAAAAAGTTCCGATTTTCACAACGGTTATACTCCTGATTATGCACCTGTAAAAATTCCTGAAAAAAATTTCAGAAAAAGTTTGCGTAATTCCATTTTTTATGTTAGAATAGAAGATAGTACATCAGATTATTGTACTGGTCAGATTATTAAATAATATGCCGTCCGCAGAGGCACAAGGTCAAAATTTTTTATTCTGCGGAGAAAGGTCGATTGAAATGCCTGTATTCAGAATCTATGTTGAAAAAAAACCCGAATTTGCTACTGAGGCTCAGTCCGTTTTAAGCGATATTCAAACCGCCCTGAGACTTAATATTACCGGTCTCAGAATTTTAAACAGATATGATGCTGACAAATTATCAGAAGAAGATTTTAAATCTGCTGTAAATACAGTATTTTCTGAACCGGCTGTCGATGTTGTCTATGAAAATCTCCCTGAAATCAGCGGAAATGAAAGAATTTTTGCCGTTGAATTTCTCCCCGGTCAGTTTGACCAGCGTGCTGACAGCTGTGAACAGTGTATACAGATTCTTTGTCAGGGCAACAGATGCCGAGTAAGAAATGCAAGAATTTATATAGTATCAGGAAATATTACTGATGCTGAATTTGAAAAGCTCAAAGCTTATATAATCAACCCCGTTGAAAGCCGTGAAGCCTCTCTTGACTACTTCAAGACTCTTGATACAAATTACAATATTCCTGAAACTGTTGAAACTCTTGAAGGCTTTACTGAACTCGATGACTGCGGTCTTGCCGGATTTATCAAAAAATATGGTCTTGCTATGGATTTGGACGATATAAGATTCTGTCAGAAATATTTCCGAGATACTGAAAAAAGAAATCCGACAATAACAGAAATCAAAATGATTGATACATACTGGTCTGACCACTGCCGTCACACTACATTCCTTACAAATATTCAGGATGTATATATTGAATCACCGTATATTGCCGATACATACAAACTCTATCTCAACACAAGAGAGGAACTCGGCAGACAGGAAAAACCTGTTACTCTTATGGATATAGCTACTCTTGCAGCTAAAAAACTCAAAGCTGACGGTCTTATGCCTGACCTTGATGAAAGTGAAGAAATCAATGCCTGCTCAGTAAAAATCAAGGTTGATGTTGACGGCAACGATGAAGACTGGATTCTTATGTTCAAGAATGAAACCCACAACCACCCTACTGAAATTGAACCATTCGGCGGTGCTGCAACATGTCTTGGTGGTGCAATCCGTGACCCGCTTTCAGGACGTTCATATGTATATCAGGCTATGCGTGTAACAGGTGCTGCAAATCCTCTTGTACCTGTTGAAGATACTATAAAGGGCAAACTTCCGCAAAGAAAAATTACAGTAGGTGCTGCAAACGGTTACAGCTCATACGGAAACCAGATTGGTCTTGCAACAGGTCATGTATCAGAAGTTTATCACCCCGGATATGTTGCAAAGAGACTTGAAATCGGTGCAGTTCTCGGTGCTGCTCCTGCTGAAAATATAAGACGTGAAGCTCCTGTTGCCGGTGATGTTGTAATTCTCCTCGGAGGGAAAACAGGACGTGACGGCTGCGGAGGTGCAACAGGTTCATCAAAATCACATACTCTCGAATCACTTGAACACTGCGGTGCTGAAGTTCAGAAAGGTAATCCGCCTGAAGAAAGAAAACTCCAGAGACTTTTCAGAAATCCTGATGTAACAAAGATGATTAAACGCTGTAACGATTTCGGTGCAGGCGGTGTATCTGTTGCAATCGGTGAACTTACTGACGGTCTTGTAATAAATCTTGATGCTGTTCCGAAAAAATATGAAGGTCTTGACGGAACTGAAATTGCTATCAGTGAATCACAGGAAAGAATGGCTGTTGTAATTGCAAGAGAAGATGTAGAAAAGTTTATGAAAGAGGCTGAAAAGGAAAACCTTGAAGCTACTCTTGTTGCTGATGTTGTTGACGAACCAAGACTCAAGATGAACTGGAACGGCAATACAATTGTAAATCTTTCAAGAGAATTTCTCAATTCAAACGGTGCATCAAAATATACTGATATAAGAATTGTAAAGCCTGTTGAAAAGACTGATTCAGAAATTCAGGATTGTCCTGATACATGGACAGAAATTATGTCAAACCTCAATGTATGCTCACAGAAAGGACTTGTTGAAAAGTTTGACTCAACAATCGGTGCAGGAACTGTTCTTATGCCATACGGCGGTGTATATCAGCTTACACCTTCACAGGCTATGGCTGCAAAAATTCCTGTTCTCAAGGGCGAAACAAATACCTGTTCACTTATGGGCTGGGGATATAATCCTAATATTTCCGAAAGAAGTCCATATCATGGTGCAGTAAATGCCGTTGTTGAATCCATTGCAAAGGTTGTTGCCGGAGGCGGTACTTATAAAAAATGCTGGCTGACTTTCCAGGAATATTTTGAAAGAACTCAGAATGACCCTAAACGCTGGGGCAAGCCTCTTTCTGCACTTCTCGGTGCATTCAAGGCTCAGCTTGAAATGGGTTGCGGAGCTATCGGCGGTAAGGACTCTATGTCAGGAACTTTTGAAAATATTGATGTTCCTCCGACACTCGTTTCATTTGCTGTTTCAACTGCAAAGGCAGACAAGATTGTTTCAACAGAATTTAAATCAGCAGACAGCAAGGTTATATATCTTGCTCCTGAATATGATGAAAATTCACTCCCTGTTTTTGACAGCGTAAAGGCTGTATTTGACAAGGTTGAAAAGATTATTGCTGACGGCAGAGCAAAAGCTGTATGGACTGTTGGTTACGGCGGTGTTGCAGAGGGTATTGCAAAGATGTGTTTCGGCAATAAGATAGGCTTTAACTTTACATCAAAGCTTTCATCAGATGTTCTCTTTAAGGCTTGTTACGGGTCATTTATAATTGAACTCTGTGGCGATGCTGAACCAGATGAATTTGTTATCGGCAACACTCAGAAAGAATATAAAATCTATAACTTTGACTATTCAGTCAATATGGATTCCCTCCAGAGAACATGGGAAAATAAGCTCGAACCTGTATTCCCATGCAGAATAAAGACTGTTGATACAACTCCTGAAATCTATTCATATTCATCAAAGAAAATTCTTTCTTCTGTTGAAAAGTTTGCAAAACCAAGAGTATTTATTCCTGTATTCCCCGGTACAAACTGTGAATATGATACTGCAAGAGCTTTTGAAAAGGCAGGAGCATGTGCTGAAACTGTCGTTATCAGAAATATGAAAGCAGGAGATATTGAATCATCTGTTGACCAGATTGAAAAAATCATCAAACAGTCACAGATTATCATGATTCCGGGCGGATTCAGCGGAGGTGACGAACCGGAGGGAAGCGGTAAATTCATTACTGCATTCTTCAGAAATCCAAGAATAAAAGATGCTGTTCATGAACTTCTCAAATGCCGTGACGGTCTTATGCTCGGTATCTGCAACGGTTTTCAGGCATTAATCAAGCTCGGACTTGTTCCATACGGCGAAATTGTTGATATGACTGATGAATCACCTACACTTACATTCAACACTATTGCACGTCACCAGTCTATGATGGTAAATACAAGAATTGCATCAACAAAATCTCCATGGCTTTACGGCTGTGAAGTAGGTGATATTCACACTGTTCCGATTTCTCATGGTGAGGGACGTTTTGTAGCTCCTCTCAGCCTTATCCAGCGTCTTGCAAAAAATGGTCAGATTGCTACCCAGTATGTTGACCTTGACGGCAAACCGTCTATGGATATACGCTATAACCCGAACACTTCAATCGATGCTATCGAGGGTATAACATCTCCTGACGGACGTGTATTCGGTAT
>ERZ808240.4890-NODE-4890-length-11372-cov-3.347177_pt1 | contig 11372 bp, 10 predicted proteins | sample MGYA00521084_ERZ808240 | MGnify/ENA primary metagenome ERZ808240 (study PRJEB31516, sample SAMN03275571) | gut metagenome | biome: mammalia-associated habitat; material: feces | host: Papio cynocephalus | place: Kenya | collected 2012-08-06 ... | reverse complement strand
TCGAGCCCTTCGGCCAAAGCTCCTACGCCGTGCGCGCCGTGCCGGACGATGTCGACGTTTCCGAGGCCGCGTCCGCACTTGAGGAGATATGCGAAAAGCTCCGCGGGGGCGACAATATCTCGGCAGAGTCTGTGCGCGACGAGATACTGCACACCGTAGCCTGCAAGGCGGCGATAAAGGCGGGGCGGCGGCACGATATATCAGAGCTTGAGCGCGTTGCCTGCGCGGTCGCCTCCGGCGAGGTCAGATACTGCCCCCACGGACGGCCGGTCTCCGCGCGGCTCACGAAAAAGCAGCTCGATAAATTCTTCAGCAGGATAGTGTGATATGGCCGAAAAGATTCTTGTTATAACCGGCCCGACGGCGACGGGCAAAACGGCTCTTTCCGTCGAACTCGCAAAAAAACTCGGCGGCGAGGTCGTCTCGGCAGACTCCATGCAGATATACCGCGGCATGGACATCGGAACGGCCAAGGTGACGAAGGCCGAGATGCAGGGTGTTGCGCATCACATGATAGATATCGCCGACCCGTCGGAGGACTATTCGGTCTCGCGCTATGTCGAGGAGGCCGAGGTCGCCGTGCGCTATATCCTCTCGCGCGGTAAGCTGCCCATCATTGCGGGCGGCACGAATCTGTACATCGACTCGCTCATAGCCGGGCTCGACTTTGCCGATAAGGCGGAGGACGCCGGGCTGCGCGAGAGGCTGAATGCACAGTATGACGATACAGGCGGCGAGGCGATGCTGGAATATCTTCGCGGCTTTGACCCCGAGCGGGCGGCAAAACTCCACCCGGCCGACAAGCGCCGCATCGTGCGCGCAATTGAGATATACACCCTCACGGGCGAGACGATAACGCGCCACGACGAAGAGACGAAAAAACGTCCGAAGCGCTACGACGCGGTGAAGATAGCCCTCACCTTTGCAGACCGAGCGGTACTGTACGGCAGGATAAATACGCGCGTTGACAAAATGGTCGCCGACGGGCTTTTTGACGAGGTCAAGGGGCTTCTGGAGGCCGGCCTTTCGCCGGACTGCACCGCCATGCAGGCCATTGGCTATAAGGAGCCCGCGGCGTATTTCAGGGGCGAAATGTCGAAGGATGAGGCGATCGAGCTCATAAAGCTCTCATCGCGGCGCTACGCAAAGCGCCAGCTGACATGGCTGCGGCGCGACACGACGGTTTTGTGGCACGAGCGGCAGTCTTTTTAGAGGCGCACGGACATTGTACGGATATGTTTATTGCGTGAACCCGGTATCGAAGTTTCCGACAAAACCGAGAAACTGCCGCTTCCCAATAGTGCGGTGCGAATTTTGCGTCGTACCCCATTGGCTCCCCTGCGTAAGGGGAGCTGTCAGCGAAGCTGACTGAGGGGTCGCTTTTTTAGTGGCGCTTTTACATTTTGCCGATACATGTTTTGCGTAAGCCCGACCGGAGAGTGCGGAATAAACCGCAACAAACGGAACGGGCAAGCCCATTCCCTACAAGGCTGCGGTGCAGTGCCGCAGCGCGATGCAAAACCGGTTTCCACCGCACCTTCGACACCGGGCATCTGTAATTTGCGTATTGGACAATTCTCGATGCGCATCTAAAAACTGAGGAGGAGTTAGAATGAAAAATAATAAGTGGAGAGCATTTCAAATAACCCAGCTCGTCTTATTCTTAGGCCTTGGTGTATTTATATTTCTCAGAAAAGTAGATGGAAGCGGAGCGGAAAATACAGCAGAGGTAAAATTAATAAGCCTGGCTATATGGATAGGATTTTATTTGTTCGTTTTAGCTGTTGAATATGTAGTGCGGCTTTTGACGAGAAAAGGCAAACATAAATAGCTGTCAGCTATCTGCTCGCCCGATTTTGCCGGAACTCCCGATACCGGGCAAGCGCAATATGCGTATCCGCAGCTGCGTCCGTGCGCCTCTGAAAAAGCCTTCCCCTTGAGGGGAAGGTGTCGCGCTTGCGCGACGGATGAGGTGTAATTAAATCAGAACGCAAAGCGCATACATTGGGCTGTCAGCTATCAACTATCTATCAACAAAGACGAATTTCGACCGAATATTCACGCTTTTCGGTTTATTATGTTCCTGCCAAATCTACATAGACAGGAGCATGAAAAAATGCAAAAGACACAGAATTTACAGGACGCATTCCTCAACAGGCTTCGCCGCGAGAAGATAAATCTCACGGTGTTTCTCGTCAACGGCTTTCAGATGCACGGCGTTATCCGCGCCTACGACGGCTTCACCGTTGTGCTCGATTCCGACGGCAGGCAGCAGCTTATCTACAAGCACGCCATTTCGACGATAATCCCGCCAAGGCCCGTGGAGCTGGACATGCAGGAATGAAAAAGGGCGCGTCGTATCTGAGGTACGCGGCCTGCGCCGTGTTCCTTGCGGCAGCGGCGTGGACGCTTGCGTTTTTTGCCCAGCGCGCGCAGTCTCCGAAAACTGTGACGGCAGAGCGCGCCGACGTTACGCTCAGTGTCCTTGCCGAGGGCACGGTCTGGCGCGACGAGGCGATCGTCGTGTGCGATGACGAAAACGCGTACCTTGCGCACAAGACCGGCGACATGGTCTCCGGCGGAAGCGTCATTGCCGTGCCGGAGGATATGCAGGACGCTTATTTTGAGCATCTTGCCCTCTCCGGCGGCGCAGCTCCCGACAGGATCGAGATGCCGAGCCTCACTTACGCGCCGCAAAGCGGCATTTTCAGCACCTTTTTCGACGGGCTCGAGGGCGCATCGCGCGAGGATGTCGTCTCCGCCGAGGCGTTTATCCCGCAGGGCGCCGTGGGCAAAATAGTTTCGGGCGGCTGGTATTTTATCGCCGACACGCCCGAATACGACAAATTTCGAGTCGGGCAGAGCGTTTATCTCTCGCTGCCGGACGAGTGCGCGGCGACGGTCGTCTCCGCCGAGGGCGGCAGGATAGTTCTGCGCTGCCGCGCATGTCTTGAGGACGTTCTGAATACGCGCCGCGCCGCGTTTAAAATACGGCTCTCCGAGACGCAGGGGATAAGGATCCCCGAAGGGGCGCTGCACCATGACGAAAACGGCACTTTCGTTTACGTCATGCGTGCGGGGCTTCCCGAACGCTGCGGCGTCGAGATCATCCTGACCTGCGAGGGATATTGCCTTGCTAAGGAGGATGAAATAAGAGAAAATATGCAGATAATTTTGGGCGGCTGAAATGCGAGCGCCCGAAAATAATCAAGAATTTAATATAAAATAATGATAAAGCCGGGATGAAAAATGAGTAACAGTATCACAGAAAACGTAAAAGAAATAAAACAGCGCGTCGCGGCCGCCGCCGTAAGAAGCGGCAGAGCGCCGGAGGACGTGCGCCTTTGCGCGGCGACGAAGATGAACGACGCTGCCCGTGTGCGCGAGGCCATAGCTGCCGGGGTGGATATCTGCGGCGAGAACCGCGTGCAGGAGCTGACCGAGAAATTCGAGCAGGGCGCCTACACGGGCTGTCCGCTGCACTTCATCGGACATTTGCAGAAAAATAAGGTAAAATATCTTATCGGAAAGGTGCAGCTCATAGAGTCTGTCGACTGCATGGAGCTTCTCGAGGCTATCGACAAAAAGGCAAAAAGCATGGGCCTTATTCAGGACGTGCTGCTGGAGGTGAACATCGGCGGCGAGGCGGCAAAGTCCGGCTTTGCGCCCGATGAGCTTGAACAGTACCTGCCTCAGATGGCGCAATTTTCCGCCGTCAGGGTGCGCGGATTGATGGCAATACCCCCGATTTGCGAAAAAACGGAAGAAATTCGCCCATATTTTCGCTCAATGAAGCAGCTTTTTGTTGACATCGGAGCAAAAAAATACGATAATGTCTTTATGGACTTTTTGTCCATGGGTATGAGCGCGGATTTTGAGACCGCGATCGAGGAAGGCGCGAACATCGTCCGCGTCGGCACCGGCATTTTCGGAGCAAGACATTACTGAGCAGGATACTAAGCGTAAAGGAGGTCGTGCAATGGCCTGGCTTGATAATATTCGCAATGCTATGCACCCTTACGATGATGATTATATAGAAAACGAGGAGCGTGCGGCCGAGGAGGAGTTCAATCAGGAGGCTGATGCTCCCGCCGAGGACGGCTTTGAGGAAAAGCAGCCGCGTCCCGTTTTTTCAAAGCGCGAGCCGAAGCCCCAGGCGGGCTACTCCGCTCCCGCGCAGGAAAAGCAGAAGATGAAGCTCAAGTTCGTGCGTCCCGAGCAGTTTGACGAGGCGGCCGAAATAGCCGACAGTCTCCGTGCCCGTCAGGCGGTGCTCATGAATCTTGAGATGACAGAGACCGAGACCGCACGCAGACTGCTTGACTTTTTGTCCGGCGCGGCGTATGCTCTCGGCGGCAGGGTGATGCGCGTTTCCGCGCAGGCGTATATAATCGCGCCAACGAATGTAGACCTCGTCGGCGACGCGGTCGCCGATTTCGAGAGCGCGGGACTTTATTTTTAACAGACAGCGACTACTGAAAGGTGGATTTTAAGATATGACTACTCCGCAGGAGATCCGTGAAAAGAGCTTTGACAAGGCAAGAAGCATGTTCGGCGGCTACGATATGGCGACCATCGACGAGTATCTTGACGAGCTGGCGAACGATTTTGAGGCCATGCAGAAGGAGAACCTTGTTCTCAAGAGCAAGATGAAGGTGCTTGTTGACAAGATCGAAGAGTACCGCACGAACGAGAGCGCCCTGAATCAGGCCATCCTCTCGGCGCAGAAGCTCAGCGTCCAGATCGAGAACGACGCGAGAACGCGCAGCGCGAACATCGTCGCCGAGGCCGAGGCCAAGGCAGCGGCGCTGCTGGGCAATATCGACGACAGGATCGCCCAGGAGGAGTCCCGCCTTCAGGCCGCCAAGCTCAGCTCGGCGAAGTTCTTCGACAGCGCCCGCGAGCTGTGCCAGAAGCAGCTCCAGACGCTCGATACCCTCATGAAGGCCACCGGCAGCGAGGTCGTAAAGCCCGAGGCCATACGAATACCGAAGGAGCAGCCCGCTCCCGTTTCCGAACCCACTCCCGCGGATTCCGGCAACACTCAGGTATTCAACTTTATAAAAGACGAGATCTGAGTTTTTGCCGAAGCGAACGCTTCGGCTATCGGTAATTGCTTCATCGGCGAGTTCAAAGGCGTGCGGAAACATCGGCACGCCTTTTTGTTTTTTCAGAGGCGCACCTACATTGTGCCTATATGTTTATTTCGTCAGCCCGGTGTCGAGGGTGCGGAGGAAACCGAATAACTGCCGCTTCCCGTTAGCGCTGCGGTTTCGGCTTGCGCTTCCGGTCGGGATACCGACATAAATGTATAAGGTACAGACTAAATTCGCAACTAAAAATGGAGGATAAATTTATGGCACAGAAGTACGACGCAACACTCAATCTCCCCAGAACCGAGTTCCCGATGCGCGCGGGACTGCCCAAGCGCGAGCCCGATATGCTCAAGCACTGGCAGGAGATGGATATCTACAACGAGATGCTTAAAAAGAACGAAGGCAAGCCCCTGTTCAGCCTTCACGACGGCCCTCCGTTCTCCAACGGCGCTCTGCACATGGGTCACGCGCTGAACAAATCCCTGAAGGACTTCATCACGCGCACCTATGCAATGCGCGGCTACTATACGCCGTACATCCCCGGCTGGGATAACCACGGCATGCCCATCGAGTCGGCCATCATCAAGGAACAGAAATTAAACCACAAGGCCATGAGCGTCGCCGACTTCCGCTCGGCCTGCCACGCCTACGCCGACCACTATATCGACGTGCAGCGCGAGGGCTTCAAGCGCATGGGCGTCATCGGTGACTGGGATCATCCGTATAAGACCATGAACCCCGGCTTTGAGGCGATGGAGACCCGCGTTTTCGGCAAGATGTATAAAAACGGCCACATCTACAAGGGGCTCAAGCCCGTTTACTGGTGCGCTCACGACGAGACCGCGCTGGCTGAGGCCGAGATCGAGTATCAGGACGATCCCTGCACGACCGTTTACGTAAAGTTCCCCATGCACGACGACCTCGGCAAGCTCGGAAATCTGGACAAGTCCAAGCTCTTCTTCGTCATCTGGACGACGACGATCTGGACCCTGCCCGGCAACCTCGCCATCGCTCTGCACCCTACGGAGAGCTATGTCATCGTCAAGGCTCCCAACGGCGAGATGTATATCATGGCCGAGGCTCTGACAAAGAAGGTCATGGCTCTGGGCGGCTTTGACGATTACGAGATCATTGAAAGACACGAGGGCGCGTTCTTCGAGAATATGCTCGCAGACCACCCCTTCCTGCCCAAGACCAGCCGACTCGTGCTGGCAGACTATGTCACCATGGACTCCGGTACGGGCTGCGTCCACACCGCTCCCGGCTTCGGCGCGGACGACTATCAGACCTGCAAGCGCTACGGCATGGACATGGTCGTTCCCGTGGACGATCAGGGCAAGCACACCGACTATGCCGGAAAGTATGCCGGCATGGGCACCGATGAGAGTAACCCCGTCATCCTCAACGACATGAAGGAGTCCGGCATGCTCTTCGCGTCCGAGGACATCATCCACAGCTATCCGCACTGCTGGAGATGCAAGAAGCCGATCATCTTCCGCGCGACGCCGCAGTGGTTCTGCTCGGTCGACTCGTTCAAGGACGAGGCCACCGCTGCATGCGAGGACGTGCGCTGGGTTCCGGCATGGGGCAAGGACAGAATGAGAAGCATGATACTCGAGCGCACCGACTGGTGTATCTCGCGCCAGCGCCGCTGGGGTCTGCCCATCCCCGTTTTCTACTGCGACGACTGCTCAAAGCCCGTCTGCACCGACGAGAGCATCGAGTCCGTTGCCAAGATCTACGAAAAAGAGGGCTCGAACGCATGGTTTGAGCGCGAAGCGGCAGAGCTTCTGCCCGAGGGCTTTACCTGCCCGCACTGCGGCGGCAAGCACTTCACCAAGGAGACCGATACGCTCGACGGCTGGTTCGACTCGGGCTCGACGCACTATGCGGCGATGGAGCGCGATCAGGGCTTCTGGCCGGCCACGATGTACATCGAGGGTCTTGACCAGTACCGCGGCTGGTTCCAGTCCTCGCTGCTGGTAGCGGTCGGCGCACTCGGCCGCGGCGCACCGTTTAAGGAGTGCGTAACCCACGGCTGGACTGTCGACGGCGAGGGCAGAGCAATGCACAAGTCCCTCGGCAACGGCATGGATCCGGCGGAGATCTTCGATAAGTACGGCGCAGATCTTCTGCGCCTGTGGGCAGGCTCGTCGGATTATCACGTCGATGTCCGCTGCTCGGACGAGATCTTCAAGCAGCTCAGCCAGAACTACCTCAAGTTCCGCAACACCGCGCGCTACTGTCTCGGCAACCTTGACGGCTTCGACGCAAACGACCTCGTTAAGCCCGAGGATATGCCGGAGCTTGACAAATGGGCGATCACGAAGCTCAACAAGCTCATCGAGAAGGCCTTCGCCGCCTACGACGAGTACGAGTTCCACGTCGTGTCGCACCTGATCAACGATTTCTGCGTCGTTGAGCTTTCAAACTTCTACCTCGATATCATCAAGGACAGGCTCTACTGCTCCGGCCGCAACAGCCTTGAGCGCCGCAGCGCACAGACTGCGCTCTTCCTGATCCTCGATACGCTGACCAAGATGTTCGCGCCAATCCTCGCCTTCACCTGCGACGAGATCTGGCTTTCGATGCCTCATCGCGCAGAGGACGATGTTCGCAACGTCGTGCTCAACGAGATGAACAAGCCCTTTGCCGAGTACGCGCTCGACGATGCCGCGATGACAAAGTGGGACGCGCTCATCTCCGTGCGAAGCGACGTAAACGGCGTTCTTGAAAAGGCGCGCGCAGACAAGCGCATCGGCAAGCCTCTCGAGGCCTCCGTTACCCTGCACGCCTCCGGCGAGAGCAAGGCAGTGCTCGACAAGGTCTCCGACATGAATCTTAAGGAGCTGCTCATCGTTTCCGAGTGCCTCATCGCCGAGGACGACGCGGCGGACGATACCGCCGTCACCGCCTCCGGCTCAAATAACCCGGGTCTTACCGTCTCCGTCAAGGAGGCCGAGGGTACGAAGTGCCCGCGCTGCTGGATGCACTCCAGAGCCGCCGACCCCGAGACCGGCCTCTGCCCCCGCTGCAAGGCTGTTTTAGAGGCGAATTAAGGCTGTTGCCGATACGGTGATTGCGCAAGCCCGATATCGCACCTGCCGGCAAAACCGTAAAGCTGTCGCTTACCGCGAGGACGATGCAAAAATTTTATCGTACTCATGGGATGCTGAACGCTATGGTTTTCACCATTGTTTCGATACCGGGCAGCTGTAAAATACGTATTGGGATAGACTCAATGCGCCTATAAAAAAGAGAGTGCAGATTTTGGTATGCACTCTCTTTTTTGCGGCGTTTTTATATTATGCTTATACGCCTTTTACGTCAGGCCGGCCGGTGAGCGTCGGCAAAGCCATCTGTCGCCCTCTGTTTCGGCTGCGTCAATTCGCCACCGAAAATCCCTGATCCTCGACCGCCGTTTTCAGCGCGGCGGGATCGAGCTTTTCGCCCTTTACTACGGCGATGCCGGTCTCATGGCTTACCTCGGCGGAGGAAACGCCCTCGACCTTTTCGAGCGCGGCCTTGACGCGCGATGAGCAGTGACCGCACTGCATGCCTTCTATTTTCATTGTTATTTCCATAGTAAAACCTCCGTTTTTTATTCGCCTTTTATGATAACTCTGTCGCCATGGATCTCAAGCCGGTTCTGGCAATAGAGTATTATGGCCTTGGGGAGCAGCTTCCATTCCGCATCCTCCATGATGCGGCGCGACAGGCTCTCGGGTGTGTCGTTCGGGAGAATATCCACGGCCTGCTGGGCGATGATCGCGCCGATGTTGCCGTCGATATCCGCAAAAAACGCCGTTGCGCCGGTGACGCGGCAGCCGCGTTCGAGCGCGGCGCGCTCGGGTGCGTCGTCGCAGTTGACGAAGGCGGGGATCAGCGAGGGGTACACGCCGATGATGCGCTTGCGAAACTGCGTCGATATGACGCCCAGCGGCATGTTATAGCCGGCGAGGATGACAAGGTCTATGTCCATATCGCGCAGCTTGTTTGAAACGGCCATGCTGTAGCTGAGCTTTGTCGGGAAAAGCGAGGGCTCGACCACGAAGGCCTCCACGCCGGAATTGCGTGCGCGGCGCAGCGCGTAAGCGTCCGACTCCGTGCATATGACCGCGGTGAGCTCGAAATTCGGGATCTCACCGAAGTACATGGAATCAAGTACCGTCTGCAGAAGTGCTCCGTCGCCGGAGACGAGTGCCGCCGCTCTTATCATTAGATCTCCCCCTTATTCGCCGAGAAGCCGCTTTGCGGTCTCGATATTCATCCTTTCGGCGTTTTTGATATATTCAAAGCGTCGGCCGAGCCTTTCCGCGCCCGATTCGGACAGCGCGGCCTCGGCAGCGCCTGTAAGGCTCTGCGCCGTGACGTCTTCAAACTCAATGCAGGAAATGCCGAGATACTGCGCACAGCCCGTGACCTTCGGGTCATAGCTCAGCCCCACCGACGGCACCTTGCCGCAGACAGCGTACAGCAGACTGTGCAGGCGCATGGCGACGCACAGCTTCATCTGCCGCACGATGGCTATCTCAAGCTCCGCGTCCTCGGTCTTCGGCATGACCCTGAACGGGGCGCTCATGCCGCGTGTTATGGGCTCGGTTATCGCAGCGTCTTTGTCGTAGTTCATGGGCATGAACAGGGGCACGAGCCCGTGCTTGTCGTAGAGATATTGCAGAGCGGCTCTTATCTCGCCGCTTTTTTCGGCAAAGCCCGGCCAGCTGCGCAGGCCGAGACAGACATATTTTTCGTCGGGGTCGATGCCGCGGCTGCGCAGGAAAGCCTTCGCATCCTCGTCGCTCCTGCCGCGCAGATTGAGCACAGGGTCGCCCGTGACGAGCACCTCCTGCACCGTTACGCCTATCTCGCGCGTGAACTCAAGGCTCAGGGGATCTCGCAGGGTTATGGCATCGACACAGCGGTTTATCGTCCTTGCGGCGCGGCGACGGTCGTAGTCGTAATTGAGCGGTCCCATGCCGCAGCCGTACATCTGCACCTTGCAGCCGCATTTTTTCGCAAGCGATATCGTGTGCAGATAAAACCACAGGCTTCTGCGGCTGGTGACGTCCTGAATAAGGCTGCCTCCGCCGCTTATGAACAGCTTCGAGCGCTTAAGCTCGCGCCGCAGGCGAAATATCTGCCAGCGCCGTATCGCGCTCAGTCCGTGCGTGCGCCGCGTGTGCCGCGCATTTTTCGACACGACGACGATGCGCATATCCTCATCTATCGTCCGAAGCTGAGCGGTGATGGCGGTAAGCAGCGCCTCGTCGCCTGCGTTGCCGTGGCCGTAAGCGCCGCATATGACCGCTCCGCAGCGGGGCTCATTGTATCTCTGGATAACGGTTTTATATATCTTCAGCTGCCTTTGGCAGGTGCTTTCGGTTGAAAATTCGCGCTTTGCCTTATCGTAAACGGCATGCCCGAGCTTTTTGCGCAGCGCCTCGTCGTTTGCCAGGGCGAGGATGCATCTTGTCATCATCTCGTGATCCGTCGGCTCGAACAGCATGCCAGTTTCGCCGTTTATTATTAGCTTCGGCAGGCCTCCGACGCGGGTGGCCACCGTCGGTATCCCGGCGCGCGCGGCCTCGGTAACGGCGTAGGGAAAGGTCTCGGACAGGGAGCTTATAGCGTTTATGTCCACGCTTGCATAATAGCCGTCCATACCGTTTATCCATCCGGCAAAAAAGACCTTGTCGCGCACATGAAGCTCATCACACAGCGCCTCGAGCATCTCGCGCTCCCGTCCGTCGCCGGCAATGATAAGGCGCAGCCTGTCGTTTTCCCTTGCCGCTCCGGCAAAGCCGCGCACGGTCGTTGCGACATCCTTTACGGCGTCAAAGCGCGCCGCTATGCCGACGACGATGCTGTCCTCCGGGAAGCGGCATCCGATCTCCTTAAACCACTCGCGCCGTGTGACGCTCGGCTTCGGGCGTGAAAAATCGACGCCGTTATAGATCGTGAAAAGCTTATTCGGCTCAAAGCCGCGTGCTATAAGCGTTTCGCGCATCCGGTCGGAAACGCACACGCGGTAATCCATACGGTGCAGCGCCATTTTGTTGAGCTGTCCGTAGGTCATGGCCGCCATCGGACGGCCGAGGTAATCGAGCTTATAATCGCTGTGAACGGTGCTTATAAAGGGAATATCAAAATGCTTTTTCAGCAGCGCACCGATCAGATTGGCGCGGCTGCCGTGGCAGTGGACGATGTCGTAATTGCCGTTTTCAATGAGCTCGCGCGTTTTTTTAAGCCCCACATTAAAGCCGCCTTCAAAAACCT
>ERZ808240.4889-NODE-4889-length-11373-cov-2.892649_pt1 | contig 11373 bp, 6 predicted proteins | sample MGYA00521084_ERZ808240 | MGnify/ENA primary metagenome ERZ808240 (study PRJEB31516, sample SAMN03275571) | gut metagenome | biome: mammalia-associated habitat; material: feces | host: Papio cynocephalus | place: Kenya | collected 2012-08-06 ... | reverse complement strand
TAGTATTAAAAAAGCACACAAGCGAAAAATCAATCTTGTGTGCTGAGAAAATAACTTATTGACTGTTTCACAAGCTGATGTCATAGTAATCATCAATAAGGCAGACAGTGGAAAAAATCACATCTGCAATTTTATTTATTCTATCATACAATTACAATTTTGTCAAGTAAAAATTCTGTAAAATGATACAATATGACAGTATTGAAAGAAAAAATAAAAAGCATGCAACTTTTCTGCTGTTTAAAAACACTATATAATAAAAGGAGGTTTTTTACACATGAAAAAAATTTTGTCATTATTAATGTCACTCGGAATGATTTTGTCAGCCGTATCCTGTGAAAGCAAGGTTGAAGAAGTATCGCCAGCTGATTCATCAGAAACAGCTCTTTCATCATCGGGAGCAACAAATCTTAATGCAGAGGATATTCATTCCTACAAACAGGAGGAAATTGATATTGAGGGTTCATTCTATCAGATTGCATCTCTTTCAGACGGAAGATACAGAATTTTCGGAAGCGGAAGCGAAAACAATGTGAGTATCTATGATACTGATTCAGAATTCAGAAACTTTACACCATTTGAATCTGAACTTGGACTTACTTCCGATTACTATATAACTGCATCTGCTGATGACGGTTCAATGTATGCCATAGTTACGCATGTTACACATGGTGATATGCCGGAAATGCCTGATGACTATGATGAAAACTTTGATTATGAGGCATATTATGAAGCATCAGAATATGAATACAGCCTTGCAGGTTTTGACAGCAGTGGTAAAAAAGTTTCAGAAGTTCCGCTTGACTGGATTTCAGAATATGCAAATGAATATTCATACGGACAGGCAAGCATAAATTCACTGATATACTGCGGAAACGATATGCTTATTGCAAACATTGAAAATTCACCGGTATTTATAAATTGTAAGGACGGCAAACAGCTTGAAAAACTTGATACAGGTGAAAAGTCAATTTATTCACTTTATACTGACCGTAACGGAAATGCAATATTTCTTTATGAATCATATGATAATAATTCAGATTCTATGCTGTATGGAATATGCGGAATAGATACAGAAAACAGAAAAATTTCAGATGATGATGTATCATTCAGTGAGAATATCAACGGATATATGAGAGGTTCAGGAAAATACAGATACTATCTTTCATTTGCAGACGGTATCTATGGAATTACTGATGACGGAAAAAAAGAACTGATTCTTGATTTTGTTGATTCAGATATGCTTTCAAATAATATCTTTCCGCTTGCTGTTCTGGAAAACGGAGATATTATAATAAATGATTACTCACAGGAAAGCGGAAACCTTGTCCGCTGTGTAAAGCGTTCACCTGATGAAATAACAGATAAAAAAGTTATTACAATCGGATACTTTGCAACAGATGATTATACAATCAATTCTGAAATAAACAAATTCAATAAAAGTCATGACGATATACAGGCAAAAATCAAGCAGATAGAATCATATGACCAGCTCAGGCTTGATATAATTTCGGGAAATGCTCCTGATGTTATTTTAAGCTGTGATTTGCCGACTGTAAAGAGTCTCGGCAAAAAGGGAGTTTTTGCAAATCTTTATGACCTTATGGAAAATGATTCTGAAGTAAATAAAAATACCGTTATGCCGAACGTTATGAAAGTCTGCGAATCGAATGACGGAAATCTGTATATGCTTCCGCAGTCATTTTATGTTGAGGCAGGCTTTGTAAAAACAAAGTATTTCAATAAACAGGAACTCACATTTGATGAGCTTATAGAGCTTTACAATAAATATCCTGAAAAGGCAAGGGCATATCATACAAGAACCGATATGTTTTCAGAAATTTTTTCATCATCAGATGATTTTGTTGATTATGAAAATGCAGTATGCAGTTTTGATTCTCCTGAATTTATAAAGCTGCTTGAATTCTGCAATGAATTTCCACAGGAAATTGATAAGCCCGACAAGGAAAATGACCCCGAAGGACTTGATAACTATTACTATGAACGTGTGTTTGATTTCATAAAAGACAGGGATTTGATAGCTTATCAGAGATTTTATGATTTCAATTCATTCAATTATTATAAGTACGGTTACTTTTCAAATGATGATGCAGAAATTGTAAACTGTCCGTCAGTTGATGAAAGCGGAGCAAAAATCGGTTTTAACTCTGGATTTGTAATTTCAGAAAAATCAGCAGACAAACAGGCTTGCTGGGAATTTATAAAATCATTTTTAAGTGAGGAAAATCAGCAGTGCGGAAACGGTTATGGAAACGGATTTCCTGTAATGAAAGAGTATTTTTATAAATCCGCTGATGAAAGTATGAAAGAGCAGGATATTAATGAAGAATTTAAGGGTACAGGTGAAAAAATTCCGCCTCTCTCACAGCAGGAACGTGATTTTTACTGCGACTATATTATGAACGCTGATTCCTGTGTGAATTATTACAGCCAGTCGATACTTGATATATGCAATGAGGAGACAGATGCATATTTTAACGGCGGTCAGACAGCACAGCAGACTGCTGAATATATTCAGAGCAGAGTTTCAATTCTTCTCAGTGAACAGAGCTGAAAATATTATTGAACATAAACAGCCTATTTTTGTGTATTATACAGAAAATCGGAAATATACTTGACTCAGTATTATTTGAAAGTAGTATAATAATATCTGTAAATATTTTGGAAAAGAGGCTATTTAAGGACAATGAAAAACCAAATTGACATGACGCAGGGTTCTATCGGAATAAAAATACTGAAATATGCAATTCCGCTTGCCCTCACAGAAATTTTACAGCAACTTTTCAATGCAGCCGATATTGCCGTTATAGGACAGTATTCAGGTAAGGAAGCAATGGCAGCGGTAGGAAGTAACAGTCCTGTTATAGGATTGCTTGTCAATCTCTTTGTCGGAATTTCTCTCGGCAGTAATGTAACTATTGCAAAAGCTATCGGACAGGGTGACAAAAAAACAATTTCAAATGCAGTTCATACATCAATACTGATTGCACTTCTGGGCGGATTCTATATGACGATATTCGGAGAGCTTATTGCCGGAAATGTAATAAGACTTCTTGGTGTTCCTGATGAGGTTTTCGCTATGGCGGAAAAGTATCTCCGAATATATCTTATCGGAATGCCTGTTATAGTGCTTTATAACTTTGAAGCAGCTATTCTGCGAAGTTGCGGAAATACACGAACACCGCTTATTGCACTTGTGATTTCCGGAATAACAAATGTTATACTCAACCTGTTTTTTGTTGCTGTTCTCGGAATGGACGTTGACGGAGTATCACTGGCAACAGTAATATCAAATGTAGTAAGTTCAGGAATACTTTTCGTTTATCTGCTCAGAACTGATATGGATATAAAAGTACATATCAGGAAACTGCGTATTCATGGAAAAGTGCTTGTGAATATTCTTAAAATAGGAGTTCCTGCCGGTATTCAGGGAATGATATTTTCCTTTGCAAACATAGTTATACAGTCAGCAGTAAACAGTCTCGGAACAACAGTAATGGCAGCATCTTCAGCAGGATTTAATCTTGAAATTTTTGCATATTATGTTATGAATTCATTCGGACAGGCTTGTACTACATTTGTAGGTCAGAATTACGGTGCAGGAAAGAATGACAGATGCGTAAGAACACTTAAACTCTGCCTTTTGCAGTGTCTTGCATTTACAGGAGTTACATGCGGAATAATTCTTATTTTTGGAAAACAGCTCCTGAAAATCTTCAACAGTGACCCTGATGTAATCGATACAGCATATTTAAGACTCTGCTATATCTTCTTTGCATATATATTCAGCTTTGCACAGGAAGTATTATCAGGTTATCTGAGAGGTTTCGGAGTATCCTTTATACCTGCACTCTGTTCCGTTGTCGGAATATGCGGTATACGTCTTTTATGGATATTCACAGTATTTCCAAAACATTCAGATTTTGCAACAATAATGCAGGTTTATCCGATAAGCCTCGGAATAACCACATTTGCAATTCTTTTTGTTACGCTTTTTGTAAAACCTTCAAAGAGATATGTTCTGAAAAGGCTTGAATCTTAATTTTTTGTGAAGTCCTTGACAATCCGAATAAAGTGTGATACAATCATTATTAGCTTGTGTGCATACAGCTTTTTTTGAAAAACTGAATAAACTGTAAACGGTGCTTGAGCATATTTCCGGATATGACTGAAGTTAAAAGGGAAACAGGTCAGAATCCTGTACGAACCCGTCACTGTATCTGAGGAGTACGGAACTATTATGTCACTGATTTTTAAAAATCGGGAAGGCTGTTCCGTATGTTGATTCACAAGTCAGGAAACCTGCCGTTTGCTAAGTACAGGAATGAAAAATTCCAGAATCACGAGGTATTGATTGTACATTACAGCACCGTTCCGAAGAACAGGGCTTTGATTTCTGTACTTTCTTTTCTCATTGAAAAGAAAGTATTTTTTTGTCAATGCTTTCTGATTTAGAAAATCGGAGGATATTTTTATTATGAAAAAATTAAATGCTATGCTTTTTGCCTTAACCCTTACAATAACTATGATGACAGGTTGCGGAGATTCCCAGAATTCAGAATCATCTTCTTCAGAATCTTCATCATCAGCATCATCATCTGATGAATCATCAGAGTCATCAGAAAGTCAGGACGCAGATGATGATGAAAATTATGATACCGGTGATGCATCTCTTGATAATCCAAGAAATCAGGACGGAATAGGCGAAAAAGAACTCCTTGTTCTCAGCTTCGGAACAAGCTTTAATGACAGCAGACGTCTTACTGTCGGAGCAATAGAAGATGATATTGAAAAGGCTTTCCCTGATTATTCAGTAAGAAGAGGATTTACTTCAAATATAATTATTGACCACGTTAAAAAACGTGACAATGTATCAATCGATGATATTGACGAATCACTCCAGAGAGCTGTTGACAACGGTGTAAAGGAACTTGTTGTACAGCCTACACACCTTATGAACGGTCTTGAATATGATGAACTCAAGGAAAAGATTGCAAAATATGAAAGCTCATTTGAAAAGATTTCAATAGGTGAACCGCTTCTCACAAGTGATGAGGATTTCAAGGAAGTTGAAAAGGCTATTACAGAATGGACATCAGAATATGATGACGGTGAAACTGCAATATGCTTTATGGGACATGGTACATCAGCAGAATCAAATGCTGTTTATCAGAAAATGCAGGATATGCTTACTGCTGACGGATACACCAACTATTTTATAGGAACTGTTGAATCAACCCCTTCAATTGATGATGTAAAAAATGCTGTAAAGGCTGGAAATTACAAGAGAGTAGTTCTTGAACCGCTTATGGTTGTTGCAGGTGACCACGCAAACAATGATATGGCAGGCGATGAAGAAGATTCATGGAAATCAGTTTTCGAGGCAGAAGGCTATAAAGTTGAGTGCCTTGTCCGTGGACTCGGTGAAAATGAAAAAATCAGACAGCTTTATGTAAATCACGCAAAGAAAGCTGTTGAAAACCTTTCAGAAACATCAGGAAGTTCCGGAAGTTCTGACAATACAAGCACAGAACCCGTTTCCGCATCAGATTTGAATGACGGTACATATACTATAACAGTTGATTCAAGCTCATCAATGTTCAATATAACTGATTGTCAGCTTACTGTTGCAGACGGAAAAATGACTGCTGTTATGACTATGGGCGGAACAGGTTATCAGTATTTATTTATGGGTAAAGGTGCAGATGCTGAGGAAAGCGGATATATTCCGTTTGAAGAAACAAATGACGGAGCTAATACATTCACTGTTCCTGTTGAATCTCTTAACACAGAAATTGATTGTTCTGCATTCAGCAAGAAAAAAGAAGAATGGTATGACCGTACACTCGTATTCCGTGCAGATTCACTTCCTGCTGAAGCATTTAAAAATGCTCCTTCATCAGCAAGTTCAGACATTGAGGACGGCGAATATACTGTTGAAGTAACACTTGAAGGCGGTTCAGGAAAATCAAGTGTTGAATCACCTGCAAAGCTTACTGTTGAAAACGGAAAGGCTTTTGCTGAAATCGTATGGAACAGCCCTAACTATGACTATATGATTGTTGACGGCGAAAAAGTTCTTCCTTTAAATACAGACGGAAATTCTTCATTTAAAATTCCCGTTTCAGAATTTGACAGCAAGATAGATGTAAAAGCTGATACAACAGCAATGAGTGAACCTCACGAAATAGAATATACACTTTATTTTAATTCAGAAAGTATTACAAAATGAAAAAAATAAAATTACTCTCAGCAGTCGGAATAACTTTTGTTATTCTGACCGCCTGCGGTAATCATAATAATGAAACAGCTGTTCAGGATAAAAAAGCCACAGAAAAAATGGAGCTTAAATATGCTGAACAGTTTTCTGTTGAATATTATGATGACAACACATCGCTTATAAGCATAAATGACGGCAGACAATATTTAGTAGTTCCGCCTGAAACGGACGTTCCCGAAGATGTTTCCGACTCTGTAACAGTAATAAAACAGCCTGTTGAAAATATCTATACAGCAGCATCATCATCTGTTGACCTAATCAACGAAATAGATTCTTTTGATAAAATATATGCAGTTTCAACAGCCCGCAAGGACTGGGCATTGCCATATATGCAGGAGGCTCTTGACAGCGGACAGATACTTTATGCCGGAAAATATTCATCACCGGATTATGAAATGCTCCTGACAGGAGACTGCGGACTTGCTATTGAATCAACAATGATATACCATTCACCTGAAATTATGGAACAGCTTGAAAATCAGGGAATACCTGTAATTGTAGAACGTTCAAGCTATGAATCCCACCCCCTTGGAAGAATGGAATGGATAAAGCTTTATGGACTGATTCTCGGAAAAGAAAAAGAGGCAGAACAGTTTTTCAATGAAAAGTCAGAAATTATTGATGATATACAGTCAGGCGGAAATACAGGAAAAACAGCCATATTTTTCTATATAACGTCAAATGGTTCTGTGAATGTAAGAAAGACGGGCGACTATATTTCAAAGATGATTGAGCTTGCAGGCGGAAATTATATATTGGATTCCGAAAGCCTTAACGTAAAGGAAAATGCTCTTTCAACAATGAATATGCAGTTTGAGGCATTTTATGCCCTTGCAAAAGATGCTGATTATATCATATACAACAGCACTGTTGACGGAGAACTGAAAAATCTTGACCAGCTTATTGAAAAAAACAGTCTGCTTTCGGATTTCAAGGCTGTAAAGAATAATAATGTATGGTGTACCGATAAAAATATGTTTCAGCAGACAACTGCAACAGCAGAAGTTATACTCGATTTCAATAAAATTTTCAATGACAGCTCAGAAGATACACAGTTTATGTATCATCTTTCATAAGAGAGGGAAAAATGAAAAATCAGAAAATATATCACACAGTCTGTTTTATTGTTCTCGCAGTGATTTTTATATTTTTTCTCATATTAAGCATATATTCAGGAAGTATAAAATATTCTCCTGATGTAATTACAGATGCAATTTTCGGAAAAGGTGACAGTTCAATATCAAAAATAGTAAGGGAAATCCGTATTCCGAGAGCAGTTTCGTCAGCAGTTCTCGGGGGAGCTTTAGCCGTTTCAGGATTTTTACTGCAAGTATTTTTTTCAAATCCGATAGCTGGCCCGTTCGTACTTGGAATATCCTCAGGAGCAAAACTTGCCGTAGCTGTAACGATGATAATTTTCCTTGAAAGAGGAATTATCCTTACATCTGCACAGTTAATGATTTCATCGTTTATAGGTTCAATGATTTCAATGGGCTTTATACTTGCCGTTGCAGGAAAAGTTCATAAAAGTTCATCGCTTATAGTAAGCGGAATAATGATAGGATATATCTGTTCAGCAGTAACGGATTTTATCGTTACATTTGCAGATGATTCAAACATTGTAAATCTTCATAACTGGTCAATGGGAAGTTTTTCCGGAATAGATTCAGATGATATGAAGGTAATAGCTCTGACAGTATTTCCGCTTATTGCACTGACAATGATAATGTCAAAGCAGATAGGAGCTTACAGACTCGGAGAAACATATGCAGGAAGTCTTGGAGTAAACATAAAGCTTTTCCGTATAATGCTTGTACTTCTTTCAAGTATGCTTTCCGCAACAGTAACAGCATTTGCAGGGCCGGTATCATTTGTAGGAATAGCCGTTCCGCATATCATAAGGGGAATATTAAAAACATCAAAGCCTTCATTAATAATTCCGGCATCATTTTTAGGCGGAGCATCATTCTGCCTTATATGTGACCTTATAGCAAGAACTGTTTTTGCCCCGAATGAACTTAGCATAGGTTCTGTAACGGCGATTTTCGGAGCTCCCGCAGTAATAGTTATAATGCTTGGCAGAAGGAATAAAAAAATATGAAAGATTCTGTATTGAAAACTGAAAAACTTTCTGTCGGATACAATAAAAAAATCGTCGCAGGAGATATTGAAATATCAGTAAAGCAGGGGGAAATTCTAACAATTATAGGTGCAAACGGTTCAGGAAAATCAACTATCCTGAAAACCATAACAGGACAGCTTAAACTGATTTCGGGAGCTGTTTTTATAGATAACAGAAATCTTGATAACTTTACAAGAAAAGAGCTTTCAAGAAAAATGTCAGTTGTTATGACGGACAGAATAGAAACTGAGCTTATGACTTGCAGGGATATTGTTGAATACGGCAGATTTCCGTATACAAATCAGTCAGGAATACTTTCATCGTCAGACCGTCTTAAAGCAGATGAGGCAATGCATATTACTGATACATATGAGCTTGCTGAAAGGGATTTCAGCCGTATAAGTGACGGTCAGAAACAGAGAGTTCTCCTTGCGAGAGCAGTATGTCAGGAGCCGGAAGTTCTTATTCTTGATGAACCAACATCATTTCTTGATATAAGATATAAACTTGAACTTCTCAGTATTCTGAAAAAGCTTGTGCGTGAAAAAAATATAGCAGTTATAATGTCGCTCCATGAGCTTGACCTCGTTCAGCGTATTTCAGACCATGTACTCTGTATTGACGGAGAAAAAGCCGACAGATACGGAACTCCCGAAGAAATATTTTCAGGAGACTATATAAGCAGACTGTATAAAATAACATCAGGGAGCTATGAAAGATGTATACCGGAACTTGATTCCGAAAGGGGAACACCGAAAGTATTCGTTATTTCAGGAAACGGAACAGGTATAAATACATTCCATAAGCTCCAGAGAATGAATATTCCGTTTGCAAGCGGAATACTCCACAAAAATGATATAGATTACTTTACGGCAAAAAGACTTGCAGAAACAGTGATTTCCGAAAAAGCATTTGAACCTCTGAGTCAGGAAAATTTTATAAAGGCAAAAAAGATAATTGATTCCTGTGAAAAAGTCATATGCTGTATAAATGATTTCGGAACAATGAATATTCTGAATAAAAATCTTAAAGAATATGCAGAAGAAAAAAATAAAATGCAGAGTATCTGAACTCTGCATTTTTTATTTTCACAATTTGCACAAAAACACATAAAAAACGGATTATATATCATTGATTTCTGAACAGGAAATATATTATAATAATGTTATGGGTTTGTGAATTTCAAAAAAATAAAATTTAATTTAAGAGAGGAAATTTTTTCGATGTTTAAAGAAAGTTTAAGAAAAATGAAATCTGCTTTTGTAGGAAGTCTTGTTGCACTTGCTTCAATAAGCGTACCGCTTTCAACAGCTGTCTCAAACACTTCAATGCTCACTGCATCTGCTGTCAATGACAACTATGCAAAACTTCTCCAGTATTCACTTTATTTTTATGATGCAAATATGTGCGGTTCAGATGTAAATTCTGATTCACAGCTTTCATGGAGAAGTAACTGTCATACCGGTGATGAAGTAAAGGGCGGTTTCCATGATGCAGGTGACCACGCTATGTTCGGACTCCCGCAGGGATATTCAGCTTCAACACTCGGCTGGTCATACTATGAATTCAAAGATGCTTACAATGCTCTTGGTCAGACTTCACACTTCAAGACAATTTCAGAGCATTTCTGCGAATTTTTCAAAAATTCCACAAAGCTTGACGGAAGCGGTAACGTTTCAAGTTTCTGCTATCAGAAAGGTGACGGAACTCTTGACCACGAATACTGGGGCAAGCCTGAAAATCAGGAAAGTGCTCAGGGTGTCCGCAAGATGTTCTGGACTTCATCAGGAGCAAGCGACATTGCCGCAGAATATGCAGCAGCTCTTGCTATAAACTATCTCAACTTCGGAAATGCAGAAGATTTGAAATATGCAGAAGCTCTTTATAAGTTTTCAACACAGTATAATCAGGTTGCAACAGACGGTCCGACAGGTTTCTATACATCTGATGAATGCCGTGATGAACAGGCATGGGCAGCAGGCTGGCTTTATAAGGCTACAAATAATGAACAGTATAAGAATGACTGTGCAAGCAAACAGGTTCAGTATCTCGGCTGGGTTCACAGCTGGAACAATGTTGATTTGGGTGCAGCATGTGTTTATGCTGAAATCACAGGTGACTGGAGCAAGGTAAATGACTGGATAGGTCAGTATACAAACTCAAACAGTTATTTCTTCCTTGATAAATGGGGAAGTGCAAGAATCAATACTTCAATGCAGATGACAGCCCTTGTAGCATCAAAACATTCAGATGCTGACTATTCATCATGGTGCAGGGGTCAGATGGATTATATCCTCGGAAACAATCCTGCAAATACATGTTTTGTTGTAGGATATGCCGGAAATTCTGCTAAAAATCCTCACCACAGAGCTGCATCAGGATATGACAGCTATGACGAATTCAAGAATATCAATACAGTAGGTGCAAATTCAAAGACTCTTGTCGGAGCGTTGGTAGGCGGTCCTACTGACCAGAACGGTACTTATGTTGATTCAATTAACGATTATGTATGCAATGAAGTTGCAATTGACTATAATGCAGGTCTTGTAGGTGCAGCAGCAGGTCTTTATGAAGTATATAAGAGCGGTTCTGTTGATTCAAGCATAGACGGTGTCGGAGCAGTTACTATTGACCCGATTGTTACAACTACAACTACTACAACAGACAGAGTAAATACCACTACCACCACCACTACTACTGCTGTTAGTACAGGTTCAGGAAAATATACAATAAAGCCTAATAAAACAATAGTATATGACCAGCTCCCTGAAACAGAGAAAATGATTGGCTGGGATTGGGCAGATTTCGGAATTTCTGCAAATGAAAAGGTTTCAAAAGTTGAAGTTAAAATTTCAGCTTCAAAGAATATCGGAAAATGGCAGGGTGCTTTTGGTACATCAACAAAGATTGCACCTGATTACTGGACACAGAGTGACGAAATGGAACAGAC
>ERZ808240.4888-NODE-4888-length-11373-cov-3.104170_pt1 | contig 11373 bp, 12 predicted proteins | sample MGYA00521084_ERZ808240 | MGnify/ENA primary metagenome ERZ808240 (study PRJEB31516, sample SAMN03275571) | gut metagenome | biome: mammalia-associated habitat; material: feces | host: Papio cynocephalus | place: Kenya | collected 2012-08-06 ... | reverse complement strand
CTCTTTAACAAGAACCGCGAGCACCGTGGCATACTGCCCATCGGCGACGGCGAGGTCCTGCAGATCGGCGCACAGACCAACGGTACCTACTACCAGAGTTACAACGCCAGCTACTCTACCAACTGGTTTGGAGGCAAGCGCCCTGTACAGCTCACGGTCGGCGCCTTCTTCTCTAAGCAGACCGACGTGTCGAGCACTTACTACAACAGTGCCGCGATGAACAACTACTATAACTACCTGTATGGTTATGGCAGCAGCTACTACAATAACTACGAGAGCTACTATGACCCAGACACCTTTGTCAAGATGTTCGGTCTCTCCCTGGGCTGGGGCAAGCGCCTCCGCTGGCCCGACGACTACTTCCAGCTCTCCGTGTCACTGGCTTACACCCGCTACATGCTCAAGAACTGGCGCTACTTCCTGATGACTAACGGTAACGCCAACAACCTGAACCTGAGCCTGTCGCTGAGCCGCACCTCGACCGACAACCAGCTCTTCCCACGTCGTGGCTCAGAGTTCCTGGCTTCGGTAACGCTTACCCCGCCATGGTCTAAGTGGGACAAGAAGGACTACAAGAACCTGGCCAACAACTACCAGTCGGTTACCTACTCGCAGGAGCAGCAGGAAAAGTACCGCTGGGTAGAGTACCACAAGTGGAAGTTCAAGGCCAAGACTTACACCGCCCTCACCAACGGACAGAAGTGCCTGGTACTGATGACGCGCGTGGAGATGGGTCTGTTAGGAAGCTACAACAAGTACAAGAAATCGCCCTTCGAGACTTACTACATGGGTGGCGACGGTATGAGTGGCTACTCCTCGGGCTATGCTGAGGAAACCATCGGCCTGCGTGGTTACGAGAATGGTTCGCTGGCCTATAACGGCTACGCCTACGACCGGTTTACCATGGAGCTGCGCTACCCGTTCATGCTGGGCAACACCACCATCTACGGACTGGGCTTTGCCGAGGCCGGTAACGCATGGACCGACACAGGCAAGTTCAATCCCTTTGACATGAAGCGGTCGGCCGGTATCGGCGTGCGCATCTTCCTCCCCATGGTGGGCTTGATGGGTATCGACTGGGCCTACGGCTTCGACAAGGACAATGTGAACTTCAAGAAGGGTGGCTCTAACTTCCACTTCATCCTGGGTCAGGAGTTCTAACGGCACGATACGCGACAGGTGGCCCGCGGGGTAACACAGGCACAGCCGCGGCCACCCCATAACATAATTAAGGTGTAGATATGAAAAAGATACTAACTATATGCCTCCTGGCGATGATGGCGGTGACCGCCCACGCACAGAAATTTGCCCTGATGGATATGGAGTATATCCTCAAGAACATCCCCGCTTACGAGCGAGCCAACGAGCAGCTCAACCAGGTAAGCAAGAAATGGCAGGCCGAGGTCGAGGCGCTCAACACGCAGGCTGCCACCATGTACAAGAACTACCAGAACGAGGTGGTGTTTCTCTCCAAGGAGCAGAAGACAGCCAAGCAGGAAGAGATAATGAAGAAAGAGAAGGAGGCGGCCGACCTGAAGAAAAAATACTTCGGCCCGGAAGGCGAGCTGTTCAAGAAGCGCGAGAGCCTGATGTCTCCCATCCAGGAAGAGATATACAACGTGGTCAAGGAGATATCCGAGGCGCGTGGTTACAGCCTGGTGCTGGACCGTGCCAGCGACAACTGCATCATCTTTGGCTCTCCCAAGATAGACATCTCTAACGAGGTGCTCCAGAAACTGGGTTACTCGAATAATAACTAATAACATTTTAAATAGAACAAGAACAATGAAGAAAATTATTTTGATGTTGATGCTTTGCGCACCAATGGCCGTGTTCGCCCAGAAGTTCGGCAAAGTTAACACGCAGGAAGTAGTACAGTCACTACCCGACTTTGCAAAGGCCCAGGGTGAGATGGCTGCTCTCCAGAAGCAGAAGGAAAACGAAATGAAGGGCATGCAGGACGAGCTGAACCGCAAGAGCCAGGAGTACGAGAAGTCCAAGAGCTCCATGAACCCCTCTAAGCAGAAGGAGACCGAGGAGGAGCTGCAGGGACTTTACCAGAAGATGCAGCAGGCTTACCAGGACGCTCAGAAGGAACTCCAGAAGAAGAGCGAAGAGCTCATGGAGCCTATCAGCACCAAGGTTCGCAATGCCATCAACGCTGTCGGTAAGGCCGGTGCCTACACCTTCATCTTCGAGGGTGCTACCGATGCTCTCGTGTACGTTGGCGACAACGTAAAGGACATCACCGCAGAGGTGAAGGCCAAGGTGGGCAAGTAACGAAGACACTATTTACCAGATAGACAGGGCAGGCCATAGTGCCTGTCCTTTTTTCTCAACCATAAATGACTATCGATATGAGAAAATTGCTTTTTTCCTTAGTTTTACTGATGCTTCCGCTCATGGCCCAGGCCCAGACGGCCATCAAGTTTGGCTACCTGAGCTACCAGCAGGCGCTCAAGTCGATGCCAGAGTATGCTACGGCTCAGACCAAGCTGGCAACGCTGAAGACCAAGTACGACAACGAGATGAAACGTGTCGAGGACGAGTTCAACAAGAAGTATGAGCAGTTTCTGGAAGGCCAGAAAGACTTCGCACCGTCGATACTGCAAAAACGCCAGGCCGAGCTCCAGGAACTGATAGCCAAGAACATAACATTCAAGGAAGAGGCCAAGCGACTGCTCCAGCAGGCCGAGACCGATGCCTATGCCCCTCTCAAGGCCAAGCTGGCCGAGGTACTGCGCGGCATCGGCGAGGCGCGCGGTTTTCTCTTCGTGCTCAATACCGATAATGACAACCTGCCCTATGTCAACGCCACTGCCGGCGAGGACATCTCGGCCCTGGTAAAGGATTGTCTGCAATGAACACCCCGCTACCTCAGGTTCCGGGGCCCATCGGAGTTTTCGACTCGGGCTACGGAGGGCTCACCATCCTGCATGGCATCCGCCAGCTACTGCCTCAGTACGACTACATCTTCTTAGGCGACAACGCGCGGGCTCCCTATGGCCCCCGCTCGTTCGATGTCGTGTACGAATTTACCCGCCAGGCGGTTCTCAAACTTTTCCAGTTGGGGTGCCAGTTGGTCATATTGGGCTGCAACACGGCCTCGGCCAAGGCCCTGCGCACCATACAGGAGAACGACCTGCCCCAGTGGGACCCTGCCCGGCGCGTGCTGGGCGTAATAAGGCCCACCGTCGAGGTCATCGGCCAGCTCACCAGGAGCGGCCACGTCGGCCTGCTGGCCACCGAGGGCACCGTGAAGAGCCACAGCTACGACATGGAAATCAAGAAGCTCTGGCCCGACCTCACCATCTCGGGTGTGGCCTGCCCCTTCTGGGTACCGCTGGTAGAATACAACGAGGCCGACAGCCCTGGCGCCGACTACTTTGTCAAGAAGCGGCTCGACGAGCTGATGGCCAAAGACCCCAAGATAGACGCCATCATCCTGGGCTGCACCCACTACCCCATCCTGCTTCCCAAGATACTCAAGTACACCCCCCGCGGCGTACGCATCGTTCCCCAGGGCGAGTATGTGGCCAGCAGTCTCAGGGAGTACTTCGTACGCCACCCGGAGATAGAGCAGAGATGTACCCGCCACGCCACCTGCCGCTACCTCACTACCGAGAACGCCGACAAGTTTAGCGATGGCGCCCGCATGTTTCTCCACGAGAACGTCAATGTAGAACATATAGATTTAGAATAAATGCAAGAAACAAGACAGAACCGTATTTCACGACTTCTTCAGAAAGAACTGTCGTCTATCTTCCAGTCCCAGACCCGCAAGATGCACGGTGGGCTGGTCAGCGTTACCCGCGTGCGCATCAGCCCCGACCTCAGCATCTGCACAGCATATCTCAGCATCTTCCCCTCTGACCGCGGCGAGGAGATTCTCCGTAATATCAACGCCAGTGAGAAGACCGTCCGCTACGAACTGGGCACCCGCGTGCGTAATCAGCTGCGCATCATCCCCGAACTGCGCTTCTTCATCGACGACTCACTCGATTATCTCGAGCATATAGACCAACTACTCAAGAAATAACCGCCTGCATCATTCATAGAATTCTCTGCATGAAACAGTACAATGCCATATCACTTTTCTCAGGGGCTATGGGGCTCGACTTGGGTATAGAACAAGCCGGGTTTGATATAAAGGTATGTGTAGAAATGGACAAATGGGCTGTAGATACCATTCGGCACAATACAGACATCCCCGTAATATCCAAAGACATCAACCAGGTATCTACCGAGGAGATATTAGAAACAGCCGGACTCAGCAAGGAAGATGTTACACTTGTCGTCGGCGGCCCTCCTTGCCAAGCCTTTTCCACTGCTGGCAAACAGCGGGGCCTGGAAGACCTGCGGGGAAATGTCATCTTGCAATACTTACGGGTCATCAAGGATATACGGCCAGAATATTTCATATTAGAGAATGTACGCGGACTGCTCTCCGCTAAGATGCACGCCATCCCAGAGGCCGACGAGGACTACACCTATCTCAAGGATATAAAGGGCGGTGTGCTGCACTTCCTCGTTTCCGAATTTAAGAAAGCCGGCTACGCCATCAGTTATGCCTTACTCAACGCGGCCAACTACGGCGTACCCGAAAAACGCGAGCGCGTGGTCGTCATTGGACACCTCGGCAACCGGATTCCCATACCTACCCCGACACACTCAGAACGGGGAGAATACGGAACACAACGATGGGTAACCCTGCGGGAATGTATCGGAGACCTGGAGCAGCGCACGGATATGCGATACATCGAGCTCCGACAGAAATGCAAGCCTTATATGGCCCTGTTATCTGCTGGCCAGAACTGGCGCGACCTGCCCGAGGAGCTGGCCAAGCAAGCTATGGGAAAGGCTTACTATCTCGGTGGCGGCAAAACTGGTTTCCTGCGCCGCCTCAGCTACGACGAGCCGTCGCCGACACTTGTTACAAGCCCTACCATGCCTGCTACCTTGCTCTGCCATCCCACCCAGCTGCGCCCGCTGTCTGTAGAAGAGTACGCAAGAATACAACAGTTCCCGGAGCACTGGCAGTTTATGGGGCGAATAGAGTCTGTGTACCGGCAGATAGGTAATGCCGTGCCCGTGGGATTGGGCGCTGCCGTAGGCCGACAAATCATGCGCGACATAGAGGGTACCATCAACCTTAACGAAGAGTCGTCTAACAGGATTCCTTACTCCCGATACAGCAATGCGATGGACCATGAGCTGTCCATGCTCTTCGAGCAGCGCGCCACATATAAGCAGAAGCAACATGAATGATATGAATAAAAGTACATTGTTATCCAAGATAACAGCATACACAAGCATACATATCTCCGAGTTCCACGAGAATAGGATAAAGAAGCTCAATACGCTGAAATTAGATACTCTCCTGAAACAGAAGAACCCCTACCTATACAAGGCCAAAGACCTTAACACGCCCGAGCAGGTCGTAAGAAGCATAGCAACGGCCTTTCTTTCTTCGGCAGAGGAGACTATGTTTGGCGACTGGCTTGAAGGACTGGCTATCTATATCGCCCAGGAGGTCTATGGTGGTCGCAAAAGCAACGCCGAGGGCATTGACCTCGAGATAGATCGAGATGGGGTACATTATATAGTGAGCATAAAATCGGGGCCTAACTGGAGTAACTCCTCATCTATGGCCAAACTGAAGCAAAACTTCCAAAAAGCGCAGCGTATATACCACACCGGGCACAACCGAATACCCTGCGAGGCTATAGAGGGCTGTTGCTATGGTAACAAGAAGAGCAGCCAGAACGACACCCACACCCGCTTGTGCGGTCAACGGTTCTGGGAGTTTATCTCTGGATTGCCCTCCATGTTTACAGACATCATAGAGCCCATCGGCATTAACGCCCATGAGAAAAACGAACGGTACAACAAGGACTTTAACCGTATGATTACCAAGTTTACACGCGAGTTCAGCAACACTTACTGTGACCAGGAGGGAAATATCAACTGGAATAAAATAGTACTTCTCGGCTCAGGAGCGAAAGAATAACCATGAACTTTCCATTATTCATAGCCCGGCGTTACCTGTTCTCCAAGAAGAGCACACACGCCATCAACGTTATAAGCCTCATCTCGGTCATCGGAGTAGCGGTGGCCACCATGGCGCTGGTCATAGTACTGAGCGCCTTCAACGGGTTTCACGACCTGGTAGCCACGCTGTTCACCAACTTTGACCCGCAGATAGAGGTGACACCCGTGACAGGCAAGTCGGCCCCCGCCGACGACCCCATACTCACCCAGATACGCCAGGTGCCCGAGGTGGCCGTGGCCACCGAGTGTGTAGAGGACAACGCCCTGGCCGTGTTCCAGGACAAGCAGGCCATGGTTACTATCAAGGGGGTAGACGACAACTTCAAGGACCTTACCCACATCACCGACATACTCTATGGCGACGGCGAGTTCTGCCTGCATGCCGCCAACCTCAACTATGGTGTCCTGGGCATACAGCTGGCACAGCAGCTCGGCACGGGGACACGCTGGACAGACCCGCTGCGCATCTATGCGCCCGTCCGCGAGGGCCAGCTGGACATGGCCGACCCTACCCAGGGCTTCGTAGTAGACTCTCTCGACTCGCCGGGTGTGCTCTTCCAGGTCATGCAGACCAAGTATGACGCCAAGTACATCGTGGTGCCCATCGCGTGGGCCCGCAACCTGTTCGGGCAGCAGGGCATGATAACCTCGCTCGAACTGAGGCTGAAACCCGGGGCCGACCTGGCGGCCGTAAAGCGCCACATGGCCGACATAGCGGGAACCAAGTACCATGTCAAGGACCGTTATGAGCAGCAGGACGACACCTTTAAGATTATGAAGATAGAGAAACTGTTTGCCTATGTCTTCCTCACGTTCATACTCATCGTGGCCTGCTTCAACATCGTAGGCTCGCTCTCCATGCTCATTATTGACAAGAAGAACGACGTGATTACCCTGCGCAACTTAGGGGCCACCGACCGCCAGATAGCCCGCGTCTTCCTCTTCGAGGGACGCATGATTTCGGTGGCCGGCGCCGTCATAGGCATCGTGATAGGGTTGGTGCTCTGCCTGATACAACAGCAGTACGGGCTGGTACGCCTGGGCGACAGCGATGCCTCGTTTATCGTCGACGCGTACCCCATCAGCGTACACTACCAGGACATTGCGGTCATTTTCCTTACCGTGGTGGCCGTGGGATGGCTGGCTGTATGGTACCCCGTACGCTATCTGAGCCGCCGGCTACTCAGCTAAGGGGCAGGACATATATTAGAAACAGGTATAACCATAACGGCACATCTCGAAAGGTCTCCAGGGTATATCCTGGTTCCTTTCGGGATGTTCTGTATTATCTCGAAAAACCCATAGAGAGCCTATGAGAGGCTAAGAAGTAGATGATATTCTGTCGCTATAGTCCTTTACGACCTTGCTTATATACTCCCTGACCTCGGGCCACCTCACTGGCTCAAACATCATCGGCATAAATTGACTCTCAGCATCCTCAAAATATGTCAAGCTCATCAACGCTCTGAATATATTATGCTCAGGATATTTCTGACTATAACATCCAAGTATTTTCTCAAATGAGAAATGATGCAGCAGGAAATAGATGTCGATGAAATCTTTCATAGACCCGCGCCCCTCGATGGCATTTATTTTCATGGCAGCAATATCCCGGGGAGAGGCAAGCCTTATTCCATCTTCAATGATAGGAGCGTCAATCCAAGGGTAACGCGTGTAATCTACAAAGTCTACCTTGACATCGTCTATCATATAAACCCTTATTCGCTCTGCTTCCTTTAGAACCTGAACAACCCCTATTTTGTCGAGCGCGTTTTTCATTTCGTCCTCATCTGCTGGCATTTTTCCGAACAAATCAAGGTCAACAGACTTCCTATGACCATACTGCAGAGCAAGGGCTGTACCGTCTACTAAGCGCAAGTCAGCAAAGAGTGGTTCTGCCATCATCGCTCTTAGGAGTTCCAGAGTGTGGGGGTCGACTGTTTGAAGTGATAGCATCGATAATCGTTTTTGTCAGTGTCAGAAATAGTACAGATAAACGAGAGGCAGACTGGGTCAAGCGTGCGTAGGCCCTTGCAGACTGCAACAATCTTGTCCAGACCATAATAGGAGAGGATGATTTTCCAGTCATTGATACGCCCATACTCCAGCACACGCTGAATAATCTGCGAAGGATGGGTATCCATATCTGCCTGAGATAAGTCTATATCCCAAAACAGGTTCTTTGAGAACTGTGATATACACTCTCTACTGCTCATGTTGTATCTCTTTTAGTTACAAAGATAGAGATTATTTTAGTCTTCACCTTATATTTCATCGTTTTTTTTACCTTAGAGCACAGCCAGTACTACACCTCTATATGTAGTGACCATTAGAAAAATCCTCCACACAGTTCCTACACCTTATTATATATAGTCAGTCCGAGGCTATACCTTAGAGACAATATGGCGGCGATACACATCCATGCCGGCCTGGCCGAGCACACGGGCTATATGGTCCATGCGCTGACGCTGGGTGACCTCAGTATCGTCAAAACCGTTATCTTCCTTCATACGCAGGGTGCCCTGGCCCGTCACGGGCAGGTACTCGTCCCAGTACACGGGCACCTGGTGCATACGCCCGTCGCCACCCCACTTCCTTATATAAGTCAGACGCCGCTCCGAACGATAGCCATGAGCAAAGACCGTGATAAGGCGGTCGCCATCGGCTCCCTCTTTCTCTTGGGTTTTCAGTATGCAGTCGGTTACACAGGATGGGTGCTTAAACCGGTCCTGCCCCCAGAAGTTGGCCAGGGCCTCGTGCTCCCAGAAAGCACTCTTGCGCTGCATGTCGTGCCCGTAAATATCCTGGTGCGACCGTATCTGCTGGTACATGGGTACGCAGAGCAGCGGTGCCAGGCTGAAGTAGATGGCGCGGAAATAGCGGGCATTGATGGCATAGAAGTCTTTCTCAGCCCGTTCGTAATCGAAGTTCTGGTACTGGCTTGGATTCATGTCAAGGTCGAGCTTCTGGATGTGCTCGGGGATAATGGTATTAATCATGTGGTCCTTACCAAAGTCGAAATCATCGCCATAGCCCACCTCGTGGTCCCTGAGCAACCGGAGCATACTGCTCTGAGCCAGCGGGGTAAAGAGCATGGCAAACTGCTGGTTGTCATTACGGTTACTGGTGTCAAAGGCCACCTCAAACTCCTCATTAGTCATCATGGCGAAGTCGTGGTTGTCCAGGTCGCGGGCCTTGCCACGCAGACGATGACGCTTCCACTTGTACGACAGCGAGCCCTCCTTGTCGGCCAGGCCACTCTGCTTACGGTAGAACACCAGGTCCGGGGCGGCCGTATTGCCATAGATGAGCCTGGTCTTCTCATAATAACCCGGGTAAGGGGCCGTAACACTGGCCGTGAGTGTCTCCGAGTGGCTCACCGTGTGCATCTTGCCGTCACTGCCCCGCTCTCGCGTGGTCCAGTGTATGGTCTTGGTGCCATAGTAGGTCTTGGTACCCATTTCCATCTTTCGCGTGCGGCACAACACGAACGGGTTACCGTTGATGAGCCCCGAGTGCGAGTAGATAACCGACCGTTCCTTGTTAAAAGTCCCGTCCCAGCCGTATGTCTGCTGCAAGTCGGCCAGCCGCTGCGTGGTGAAGTAGGGGTCGAACTCTAACCGTGGCACTGTCTGCGTCATCATGCGCGTCAGCACATCCCAGTCGTACAGCCGGTTTAGCGGCGCCATCTGCTGCCACGCCTTCTCGCGATGCGCGTTAGCCGTCTGCTGCAGCTGGTCGCGCTGGCTCTTGAGCCGTCGCAGCCGGGGGTGTACCCAGGCTAACAACAGTACCAGTGCCAGCACCATCCCGATGACGATAAGACCGCAAGCTGCCGGCTCCAGCTCGGCATACGAGGTAAAGAGGGCTATGCCCCCGCCCGCCACGGCGACCCACAGGACGACGCAGAGGAAGGTAATCCAGCCGATAGTAGACTTAACCGAGCTTATCTGTGCCTCGGTGGCATAGAGCTGGCGGCAAGTAGCCCGATTGGCCTCGACATCCACATGGGCCTCGGCCGCCAGCTGGGCAAAGGTGTCCTTAGCTACGGCCTCGAACTTATCGCGGAACACACTGGCATACTCCTCCAGAGGGTCATAGATGTCCTCTACCATGGCCGTGACGGTTTAGAAGAACTTGCCGCGAGCCATCTCGCGGGTCTCGGCCGACGCCGTGAAGGGTATGCGTGTGGTATAGCCCTGTCGGGCAGCCACTATCATCTTAGTGGGCCACGAGAATATGTCCGTGTTCCACTGGGTTACGCGGCTGTTGTACACCGTGCGTGCGGCCGTTATCTCGCGCTGCAGATAGTTGTTCTGCTGCATGGCATCGGCTATGGCCTGATGGGCTTTCAGCTCTGGATAAGCCTCTACCTGAGGGAAGAGGCGCCCGCAGGCAGCGTTAAGCTGGCTGTTTACATCGCTGCGGTTCTGCTCGTTGACCTTGCCGCTACGCAGGGCGGCCACCGCGGTCATCACATCCTTGTCCAGCTCTACGGCGCGGTTCACCAGTCCCACCACGTTTTGCAGTATCTGCACACGCTGCTCCAGGTAGTTATCTATATTGGAAGCCTCGGCCTGTATGCGCTGTTCGAGCTTGAGGAAGTAGTTGCGGGCCGATATTTTCATAAAGGCAAAGACCACGCCCGGCAGCAGGCCCACCAGGCACCCCACGACCGCCGTCTGTACGGGGTTGGCCAGCGTATGGCCCATCAGCAGCACGTAGAGCAGCACCAGCACGGGCACTGCTACCCACAGAGCTATCTCGAAGAGGGTCGACTTAAACGTTATGGTCACCGGCAGCTGGCGGTCTATAACATGTACATCACGGCCACGGTCGTTAACAGGGCCCGTGGTTTCGTCTAATAAGTTTGCCATAATCTGATAATTGTTTATTTAATGGTTAATATTATCGTTTGCGGATGATGGTGAGCCCGTCGCGAATGGGCAGTATCACTTTCTCTACCCGGTCGTCGTTAGCTATGTAGTCGTTGAACGCCTCGATGCCGCGGGTCTGGCTGTCGTGGTCGTAGGCAGGGTCTACCACGTGGCCGTCCCACAGTGTATTGTCGGCGATGATGTAACCGCCGTGGCGGATGATGGGCAGCAGCGTGTCGTAGGTCTGCCGGTAGGTGCGCTTGTCGCCGTCTACGAAGGCCATGTCAAACTCGATGCCCAGGCGGGGGGCCTCTACATTGGCATCGCCTATGCGGAACTCGATGCGGTCGGCCACGGGCGAGTTCTCTATCCACGGCCGGGTAAAGTCCTCCATCTCGTCGTTAATCTCGTAGGTCCACACCCGTCCGCCGGGGGCCAGCCCCTC
>ERZ808240.4887-NODE-4887-length-11373-cov-14.310214_pt1 | contig 11373 bp, 9 predicted proteins | sample MGYA00521084_ERZ808240 | MGnify/ENA primary metagenome ERZ808240 (study PRJEB31516, sample SAMN03275571) | gut metagenome | biome: mammalia-associated habitat; material: feces | host: Papio cynocephalus | place: Kenya | collected 2012-08-06 ... | reverse complement strand
AAAGCCCAATGATATTCATAGCCCAGGGCATCGCCCTGGGTATCCCATAAGCAGTATTGTTTCGCCCTGTAAGGGCAAAAGTAGAAATATATTGTCCTTACTTCTGCCCTTACAGGGCGTATCATTCTTGCAATTCCTACCCAAGGCGTTGCCTTGGGCTATGGAAATCACTGGGCTTTCAGCCCGCTTTGCTAAATCAGAAACTTAAGTTGCACGAGAAATACTACACTATGATGAAAAATATCCTGTGGGCTATCGTATGCACCTTAATGATCTGCCAAAGCTACAGAGCGCAAGCACAAGTGGCCCGTTCCATTAATGGTATTACTGCCCGTGGACAAGGGATTGGTCCTGACTACGACGACCAACGCAACAGTGGATTCAGTAACGATAGCACTGAGACGATTGACGTGCCCGAAGGCATTTATGCTTGGCATATCAATCCCCGATTTGGCGATATCATCCCTGCTGAATACGACACCATCCCCCATGGTTTCCAAAACAGCAACCAGACGATGGGCATGAATGGGCATTACAACTATACAGGAAACTTGGGGAGTCCTCGCATCAGCCGTTTGTTTAGCGAAGAGGGCAAAAACATGCAGAGCAATCCATTCATCTTTAAGCTACCCTATAGCTTCTTCTTGAGTGAAGGCCAAGATGTATTGTTTACCAATACCAAGTCGCCCTTCACGAATCTTACCTACCATTCTTGTGGCAACAAGCAGAATGGAGAAGACCGCATCAAAGCATTATTTTCTGTCAATGCTGGAAAGAAGCTCGGCATGGGAATGAAAGCGGACTATCTGTATGGTCGCGGCTACTACCAAGGACAATCTACTGCCGACTTTGATGGTACGCTCTTTGCCTCGTATCGGGGGGAACAGTACCAGATGCATGCATTCTTCCAACATACCTATCTAAAGACGCGCGAGAATGGTGGTATCGAGAATGATGACTACGTGAATCGTCCAGAGACATTCCCCACACGATATGGCACAGGTGATATGCCCATTAATTTGGCACGTGCATGGAACAAGATCGGAGGCAATCAGTTCTTCTTGACTCATCGATATAGTCTAGGATTCAGAAGGTATCGCGACGCAAAAGGAAATATAGTTAAGAAGCCAACACCACCTATACGCCCCATATCCGAACCCAACCCACAGAAGACAGACAGCCTCAACAATACAGCAAAGGCTATACAACCACGTCTGCCACGTACACCACACAATGATTATAGCAAGGCAGAAGTACAACAGCAAGAAGATACACTGAAGATTACGAGCGAGTTTGTGCCCGTAAGCAGCTTTATACACACATTGAGAGTGGATGATAACACACGCAAGTTTATCTCCAACGAGAGCAACAATGCAGACAATCCAGGCTATTTCTCCGACTTCTACCTGCCTGGTGACTCAGCCTTCGATCGTACTCACCATTTGGGAGTAGAGAACACGTTTGCCGTGGAACTTCATGAAGGTATGAACCGATGGATGAAGATGGGACTTCGCCTATATGGCAAGCACGAACTGGCAAAGTTCGATTTTCGCCTGCCCGCACAAATGCAATTCACGCAGAAGACGAAGTTCACCGAAAACTACTTCACAGTAGGAGCACAGCTGATAGAGCAACAAAGCAAGATCATCCGCTACAATGTATTAGGAGAACTACGCACTACGGGTAGTGATTGGGGTGAGTTTAATGTGGAGGCTGATGCGCAATTGTTCATACCGCTCAAGAAAGACTCTATCCGTTTTAAGCTTGATGGATTCGTACGCAATGAGCGCCCCTCGTTCTACTACAGACATTACTATTCACGCAATGCATGGTGGGATAATAATGACTTGAAGAAAATGTTTCACGCCCGCATCAACGCAAGACTTTCTTATCGCGACTTGTTTGTGAGCGCAAGCTTAGAGAACATCCAAAACTATACATATTTCCAAGAGACACTCACCCCGTTTACCAATGCAGATGAATATACATCTTATCACCACGCTGTAAGTGTGGCACAAGCTAACAAGAACGTGCAACTGCTTGCACTCACGCTCGGCTACAACCTGCATGCCGGTGTGTTCAATTGGGATAACGAGTTGACTTATCAGGCAAGTACCAACAAGAGCGTACTTCCTGTACCCACATTTATGGCATATAGCAATGCTTACTTGCTGTTCCGAATAGCAAAGGTGCTGCGCACAGAAATTGGCGTTGATATGCGCTACTTTACAAATTATAAAGCACCAGCTTATTCTCCCATCATCGGACAGTACGTAGTGCAAGATGCTGCCTACGCCACGTCTGTAGGCAATTATCCTATTATCAATGCCTATGCAAACTTCCATCTGAAGCGCACACGCTTCTATATCATGGCGTCGCACGTAAATTACTCCTCTGGTAATGGCAAGCCTTTCCTCGTGCCCCACTACCCTCTCAACCGAATGACCATCCACTTCGGCGTATCGTGGAACTTCGTCAATTAAGGCAGGGCGCTTTGTAGAATAATGGCATAATACGCATTAATGCTATGCTACATCTGCCGAAAAGCCCTTCTCTTTAGCTTAAATTAAATCTATTGGGAGCAAGAATAGAAACGAAAGAATTACTTTTGCATTCCATATAACTTAAACACCACATACAGATAAGATGCAAACATCAATAGACATACGTCAACTCAATGAGCAGATTGAAGCCGAATCAAGATTTATCACAGACTTGACTGAAGGCATGAACCGCACGATTGTAGGTCAGAAGCACTTAGTAAACTCACTGCTTATAGGCTTGCTCTCCAATGGACACGTTCTACTTGAAGGTGTGCCAGGTTTGGCAAAGACATTAGCTATCAAAACTTTGGCCTCTTTGATTGATGCAAAGTTTGGGCGACTACAATTTACGCCCGACCTTCTCCCCGCCGACGTTATCGGTACAATGATTTATAGCCAGAAAGACGAAAGTTTTAAAGTGAAGAAGGGTCCTATCTTTGCCAACTTCGTATTGGCTGATGAGATCAACCGTGCTCCTGCTAAAGTGCAAAGTGCTCTTTTGGAGGCTATGCAAGAGCACCAAGTGACCATCGGAGATAACACATTCGCTCTTCCCGAGCCTTTCCTTGTGCTCGCAACACAGAACCCCATTGAGCAAGAAGGCACTTACGAACTTCCCGAAGCTCAAGTGGACCGTTTCATGCTGAAAGTCATCATAGACTACCCCACCTTAGAAGAAGAAAAGAAGATCGTCCGCGCTCACCTTAACGATAGCTTTGTAACACCAAGTCCTGTCATCGACACACAGCGTATCGTTGATGCCCGCCAGACAGTAAAGCAGGTATACATCGATGAGCGTATCGAGCAATATATTGCCGACATCGTATTTGCCACTCGCTATCCGAAACAGTATAAACTTGGAGACTTAGAGCACTATATTTCTTTCGGTGGTTCTCCTCGTGCAAGCATCAACCTCGCATTAGCATCAAGAGCTTGTGCATTCATCAAGCGCAGAGGCTACGTTATACCAGAAGACGTACGTGACATCGCTGCCGACGTGCTCCGTCATCGTATCGGCCTTTCTTACGAAGCTGAAGCGGCCAACGTAAAGGCCGACGACATCGTGAAAGAAATTCTCAACAAAGTGGAGGTACCCTAACACTCATGGAAACTTCAGAACTGCTAAAACGCGTCAGACGCATAGAAATAAAGACAAGAGCGCTCACCAACAATATCTTTGCTGGTGAATACCACTCTGCCTTTAAGGGACGTGGTATGTCCTTTGCAGAAGTTCGCGAATATCAGCCTGGCGACGACGTGAGAGACATTGATTGGAACGTTACGGCTCGTATGAACAAGCCTTATATTAAGGTGTTTGAAGAAGAACGCGAACTTACACTTATGCTCCTAGTAGACCTTTCTGAAAGTGAAACGTTTGGTACCAAAGAGCGCACTACACGAGAGCTCGCCACAGAAATAGCAGCCACATTAGCATTCTCTGCTATGCAGAATAATGATAAGATAGGCGTTATCTTCTTCACCGACCGCATAGAGAAGTTCATTCCACCACAAAAGGGAAGAAAGCACATTCTCTATATCATCCGAGAGCTACTCTCTTTTGAGCCACAAGGGAAACGTACCAACGTAGCTGTCGCATTGGAATATCTGGTAAAGATCATGAGTAAGCGCTCTATAGCTTTTGTGCTAAGCGACTTTCTGGATCAGTCAGATTATTCTCGTCCACTGCTGGTTGCCTCACGCAAGCACGACGTTGTTGCTCTCCATCTCTTCGACCACTGTATGGCGCAACTTCCTGACGTAGGATTGATTAGGGCAAAAGATATGGAGACTGGACACGAGCAATACATTGATACGTCGAGCCCTGCTGTACGAAAGTACTATAGACAATGGTGGCTCAACCACTGCAATACGTTAGACTCCCTCTTTCGAAAGAACCAAGTGGACTATGCATCGGTAGCAACTGATGCTGACTATGTACGCCCACTCATGAATCTATTCGCACAGCGATAGTATCACACTCTCGCTTATTCACGTTATGACCAAACTTACATTACATATCAAATTCAGGTTTGCACTGATTATCGTATCGTTGTTTTCCGTTTTCGTTTCTTCCCATGCACAGGTGGTGGCAGAAGCCCAAATGGATACAACAAGCATACTCATTGGCCAACAAGTACGTGTACGCGTGAAATGTAGTGCCAACAGCAATCAGAAGATCGACTTTCCCTATTTCCAACCTCAACAAGAGTTGACACACGGCGTCGAAGTGGTCTATAATAGTCAGCTTGACACGTTGCGCTTGAATGACGGGAAGCGCATACAACTTACAAGGTACTACACCATCACGTCTTTCGACTCTGCAGTATACAAACTTCCACCTTTTCAAATCAAGGTGGATGGGAAGACGTATGCCACTCGTGGAAGTTTGGGTCTCAAAGTCAACACCGTAGAAGTGGATACCACACACGTAGACAAGTTCAATGGTCCTCACGATGTCATCGATCAGCCCTTTGAATGGTCATGGCAAATGCTTCTGTTGGCTTTAGGAGCATTAGTAGCACTCTGTGTAGCTTTAGCGATTGGCATTCGTCTGTCCGATCCTCGACTCATTACTCGTCGCGTTGTGATTCATCCGCCCGTTCCAGCCCACGTAACCGCTCTCAAGGATATTGATCATATAAAGAAGAATCCTGCTGCCGATAGCAAGCAGTACTACATGGAGCTGACCTCTACACTTAGGACCTACATTGAGAAGCGATTCGGATTCAGCGCCCGCGAAATGACTACATCCGAAATCATTGAGCATCTCAATCAAGATGGTAATGAAGAGGCTATCAACGAATTGAAAAGCGTTCTCGTCACTGCCGACTTGGTAAAGTTTGCTAAGCATTCTCCCTCTCTCCCTGAGCAAGATCGCAATCTCGTCCAGGCGCTTGACTATGTACAGTCTACCAAGCTCCAGCCCCAACAACTTCCGCAACCACGCGTGGAGTACCAATCACTCTCAAATAAGCAACAGATTGTATGGCGCAACATCATGCGCGTACTTCTTGTTTTACTTACAGCATTGTTCATTGCGCTGACGGCATATAACCTCTGGCTTGCCTACAGCACATTTGCATAATCCGACACATGACATTTGCTAATCCTGCATATTTTCTACTACTTCTCCTGCTCATCCCTTGGGTTGGATGGTACTTCTTGTTCCGTTCATCGAGCGAGAGCCACATTCGCTGGGCATCTACCGAAGCCCTTCGCAGAGTGCCTCATACTTGGCGTACTCGCTTAGTACACCTACCATTCATTCTGCGCACATTGCTCTACGTCCTCGCGGTAATTATCTTAGCTCGCCCTCAGACAGGAAGTTCGTGGCGCACCGGACAGACCGAGGGCATTGATATCATGATGGCATTAGATATCTCTACAAGTATGGCCACTCCAGATATCAGCCCCAACCGAATCTCTGCTGCACGCGATGTGGCACTTGAGTTTATCAATAATCGTCCCAACGACAACATAGGTCTCACTCTCTTTGGAGGAGAGGCTTTTACGCAGTGTCCGCTCACCACAGATCATGGTACCTTGATGCAAAGCTTTAAGGGAGCCAACTGCAACCTGCAGAACGATGGCATAATTCAGCCAGGCACAGCCATTGGCATGGGCATCGCGAGCGCAGTATCCCACCTTGAGAATAGTCCATCCAAGAGTAAGGTGATCATCCTCCTCACCGATGGTGCCAACAATACGGGTGAGATTTCCCCACTAATGGCCACCGATATGGCTAAGAACTTGGGTATCAGGATCTATACCATATTGCTCGGTAGCAACGGAAAGGTCAATGTGCCCGTAGCGCAACTTCCTAATGGCGAAGTGTACACCCAACAGATTGACGACACTACCGATCCCTCTACACTTAAGCAAATTGCCAATGAGACTGGAGGTATCTTCTACCAAGCAACATCGCGTTCCTCATTAAAGCAGGTATACGACGACATCGACAAACTTGAGAAGACCAAGCTAAAGGTCAGCCAGCATAGCCGTCATTATGAAGCTTATCAGCCCTTTGCATTAGCAGCCATCTTGGTTCTACTCATAGAGATACTGCTTCGCACCACATGGTTCAAGAGAATTTAGTAAAGACGACTTTCCACGCTGATAAGAAAGCTTGAGTTCGTACCTATATTATAGGAAAAATTTAGGTTGCAGAAACTCTATAAAGCATTGCGTAGAGATTACTACGCTCTCTTAAGATGGTAGCTATCAGCATGCTGCAATACGAAAACTATTAAACGATTACGACATTGTTCCAGTTTCTTAATCCACAATATCTCTACCTGTTACTGCTAATTCCCCTTTGCTTAGCAGTATATGTCTATAGCTATATGCGCTCGCGCAGAAGAGCGTCGGCAATGGGCGATGCCAAGATGGTATATGCCCTTATGCCAGGTCATTCGTTCATGCGTCGTCACGTAAAGTTTGGCGTGCTCATGTTGGCATTAGCCACAATCATCGTGGCATTTGCCCGTCCACAGTACGGGCTGAAGCAACAGACTGATACAGCAGAAGGCATAGAAGCCGTGGTCATGGTCGATGTATCCAACTCGATGATGGCCAACGACGTGTTGCCCTCACGACTTGATCGAGCCAAACTGTTGGTAAGCAACATGGTAGACAAGATGAAGAACGATAAGATTGCGCTCGGTGTATTCGCGGGTGAAGCTTATCCGCAGCTCCCTATTACCTCCGACTATGCTGCAGCCAAGACCTTTATTGATGCGCTTTCTACAGGTATGGTCACGATGCAAGGTACTGACCTCGCCGCTGCTATCAACTTAGGATGTAAGAGTTTTTCGAGTGAGAAGAACGTGGGTAAAGCTATCATCATCATCACCGATGGTGAAAACCACGAAGGCGGAGCTGAAGAAGCTGCACGCGAGGCCTATAAGCAAGGCATCAATGTCTACGTAATCGGAGTAGGAACAAGCCAAGGCAGCGAGATTCCTACTTCCCAAGGCCCCATGACCGATGCCAATGGGCAGGTGATTCACACGGCACTGAACGAACAAATGTGTCGCACCGTAGCTCAAGCCGGACATGGCATCTATCTCCACCTTGACCAAAGCAATAGTGCACAAGATGAGCTTCAAGGCCAACTGCGCCAACTGAAGCAAGCATCATCGACGACATCATATTCCGCACGCGATGAGCAGTTTCAGGGCATGATCATCATCTTGCTCGTGCTCCTCATCATTGAGACGTGTATCAGTGAAACCAAGAGCAGCTGGACAAGCCGCTTCAAAATATTCAGCAAATGATACGTCATTCCTTCTGGCAAATTCTTTTGTTAATAGCATGCTTCTGCGGCATAGGCTCCACTGAAGCACAATCACAAAACGCCATATATCGCTACACCCACATGGGCAACCAGCGTTTCCACCGCAATCAGACCGATGCTGCCACGGCCTACTACCTCAAGGTCTTGAGTAAAGACGCAAGCAATAGCCGCGCCATGTTCAATCTAGCGAATGTCTATCTGACGAAAGGCAATGTGCAAGCAGCCGACAGCCTTTACAATCGTGTGACGCAACTTGAGCGCAATCCGCAAATGCGTGCTATGGCTTGGCACAATCGCGGCTACATCAGCCAGACTGCTGCGCTCCACTCGCGAGAACAGCAACAGCAACTGCTGCGTCAAGCCATTGAGCACTATAAGCAGTCTCTTCGCCTCAACCCACATAGCGACTTGACGCGCTACAATCTGGCTTTGTGTCAAAAGCAACTGAAGAATAGTCCTCAATCGCAACAGCAGCAGAAGCAACAACAGAAACAGCAGAAGCAGAACAAGCAACAGAACAAAGACAACAAGCAACAACAGAACCAGCAACAACAGCAACAGCAAAACCAACAGCAACAGCAGCAAGACCGTCAGCAGACCGAGCAATACATGAACTTAGCTCGACAAGCCGAGCGTCGTGCACTGGAAAGGCTCAAGAAGCAGCAGCCACGTCAGCGCTCATTAGAAAAGAACTGGTAATCTTACAAGACCTACGGCCTAAAAACTTAAGATTCTAACTATGCCCCACATGCTACGCAAAATACTCATCATGCTTGCCGTATTAATTCTACCTCTGCAAGCATGGTCACAACGTTTCTCCGCATCTATAGAGGATGTGGGAGGCTATTACCGACTCAGCTTTACAATCAATGCTTCGGGAGTGTCAGGCTTTATACCGCCCTCACTCTCTGCATTTGAGATATTGAGTGGCCCCTCAAGCTATTCTTCGAGCAGTTACCAAATGATCAATGGCAAGACGTCGCACTCCGAGAGTACAACGTACACTTACGTGCTCTCTGCACGCAAGAGTGGCCATGTTACCATTGGCCCCGCCAGCATCAGCGTCAACGGACGTACCGTTCGAAGCAACTCTATCAGCGTGAACGTACAAGGAGGTGGCGGTCAAGGTGGCAACGCATCTGGTGGCCAAAGCAATCACCAAGCGAGCACCTCTCAGCAAGCAAGCAGTGGAGTGCAACAAGCAGGAAGCCCCGTCACTCAGCGAGACCTCTTCATCGACGTCACGCCAAGCCGCACACGCGTGAAAGAACAAGAGGCCGTGTTGCTCACCTATCGCATTCACTCTCGCGTAGGTGTAGGACTTTCCAACACCAGCCTGATGCAGAAGCCCGATTTCAAGGGACTCATCTCGCAGGAACTTCCACTTCCGGGCAATCAGATCCAGACCAGCCTTGAACGTCGTGGCAATGCCACCTACCGTACGGGTACTATTCTGCAATACGTAGTATTTCCCCAGAAGAGCGGCAACATCGTCATCCCCAGCATCACGTTCAATTGTGCTGTAGTACAACAAGACAATACGATGGATCTCGCCGACCTCTTCTTCAATGGCGGAGGCACGATGAGCGTGCAAGTGAAACGTACCGTACCACAGATCACCTTACACGTAGACCCCCTACCCTCTCCACGTCCCGCCAACTTCTCGGGCGCTGTAGGCAAGTTCTCTATAAGCAGTAAGATGCTCAACCCCACGGTGAAGACCAACGATGTGGCTACTTATCGTATCACATTGAGCGGACTGGGCAACTTAAAACTGATCACCGCGCCTACCATCAACTTCCCCAAAGACTTCGATACCTACGATGCTAAGACCAATGACAACACCAAGGTAAGCACCAGCGGTCTGCACGGAGAGTTGACCTTCGACTATACTTTCGTGCCTCGCAACGTAGGCGACTATACCATTCCCTCCGTAAGTTTCATATACTTCGACACTGCTACCAACTCTTATCAAACCCTGCACACGCAGCCCATCCACCTCCACGTGGCAAAGGGTGAGCGCTCCAATGCCGACGTTGACAAGCAATTGGCGCTGCTCAAGAGCGACATCCGTCCTCTTCACGAGATCGAGACAGGCTCTATCTTTGCATGGGGGAAGGCCGGATTTTGGGTATTAGTAGCATTGTGGATAATCGCTGCTTTCGCCGTATGGTGCTTCACCAATGCTTGGAACGCCAGCCGTGCCGATGTCATCGGCCGCAAGCAACGCAATGCGGGCAAACAGACCATGAAGCGCTTGCGAGCTGCACAAGCCATCCTCTCTGGCAAAGCTACGGGCGACTTCCATGCTGCCGTAATCAATGCTCTTCACGGATTCATAGCCGACACCTTTAATATAGGACAAGCCGACCTCAGCACCGAGCGTATACAGGCTGAGCTCAGCGAGCGAGGCATCGATGCTTCCCTGACCGATCGCTTGCTAAAACTCATTGAGACCTGCCAGTATGCTCAGTATGCCCCAGGCAGTAGCCAGGACAAGCAAGCTACTTTCGACGAGGCCGTCAGCGTGATCAACAGTCTGACTCACGAACTTCATCCTTCTAAAAAATAGACTCGTATGCGCAAATCCATTCTCCTTATTATATTAATGAGTTGCTTTAGTCTCATCAGCCAAGCCCTCACCCCTACGGATGCTAAGCGACTCTATGACCAGAAAGACTATGTGGGAGCTGCCGCTGCCTACGATCAGTTGCTGAAAGACTCCTCGCTGACAGCTGCCCAGCAAGCCCCTCTCTACTACAACTACGCTTCTTGCCAGTATCGCTTGCACAACTACGCTCTATCTGTATGGGGCTATCAAAGCGCCCTACGTATCAATCCATCGGATGCTGATGCGGCCTTCAACCTGCAACTCACGCAGAGCAAACTGCAAGATCAATTTGACGAACCTTCAGAGATATTCTTCTTCAGTTGGACGCGTGCGCTCATTCGCCACTTCAGCGCTACTACATGGGGCATCACAGCTATCGTTCTGCTTTTCCTCATGCTGGCCTTTGTAGCAGGATTCAAGCTTTTGTCAAGCACTCCCGTGCGCAAGCTGTGCTTCGGCTCCAGCATTGCCCTGTTCATCGTCAGCATATGCTGCTTCATCTTTGCTTACACGGAGGCGAACCATTCCTTTGCTGAGCAACAAGCCGTGATCATGCAGTCTACCAAGGTATACGATGCTCCTACAGCTTCGGCAAAAGTTCTGCGAGAACTCCATGAGGGAGTGCTCGTCGACATCACCGAAGTGCAGCCTAATGGATGGAAACAACTGCAACTACCCGACGGAAGCACCTGTTGGAGCAACAATGACGCTTCGCTGAAAGATTTAAGGAATTAGTAAACAAGTTTACCTGTTCTGTGGGCGACGCGTCTCGCGTCGGCATCTGCCAGTTAATCAGAAATTTCCCACTTAGTTCTGTGGGCGACGCGTCTCGCGTCGGCATCTGCCAGTAAGAATATATTCTGAGATAAAAACAGTTTTTCCTCTCATGCCGACGCGGGACGCGTCGCCCACAGAACTGGCTG
>ERZ808240.4886-NODE-4886-length-11374-cov-5.883735_pt1 | contig 11374 bp, 6 predicted proteins | sample MGYA00521084_ERZ808240 | MGnify/ENA primary metagenome ERZ808240 (study PRJEB31516, sample SAMN03275571) | gut metagenome | biome: mammalia-associated habitat; material: feces | host: Papio cynocephalus | place: Kenya | collected 2012-08-06 ... | reverse complement strand
TTTATAAAATTTAGAGGAAGTGTATAATTTCTATACATTTCCTCTTTTTTTTTTTGTCATTTTGCTTTACAATACTATAGTAAGTGTCAAATTGTAGTTAGTCCAATTTATAAGAAAGAATATGGTGTTAATCTTAAGAATAATCTAAGCAGGGTCTTAAGAATATATTTATAAGCTTTCAGATAGATAGTAAGATTGTCATATAGATATAATAATAGATAATATATATTTATACAGAAAGTGACAGTTATAGTCTTTAGTATTGGATGTAGCTTTAAGTAAATCGCAGGTATAGGAATAGGAGTATGATATGATTTCAAATCAGATTTTACAGACAACTGTCGATGGATTAAAAGAAATATCACGAGTTGATTTGTGCGTTATTGATGCAGAGGGTAAGGTTGTAGCAAAGACATTTGACAGTGTTGCTGAATGTACAGCCGATGCACTTGTGTTTATAGATTCACCAGCAGATAGTCAGGTTGTTAATGGATACCAGTTTTTCAAGGTCGTTGAAGATGGTAATCTTGAATATATAATATTGGCAAAGGGAACAAGTGATGATGTGTTTATGCTTGGAAAGCTTGCTGCATTCCAGATACAGAATCTTCTTGTTGCATATAAAGAAAGATTTGATAAAGATAACTTTATAAAGAATCTTCTTCTTGATAACCTTCTCAGAGTTGATATATACACAAGAGCAGAGAAGCTTCATATTGAAACAGACGTAAAACGAGTAGTATACATAATAGAGACAAAGCATGAGAAAGATACTAATGCACTTGAGACAGTTAGAACATTATTTGCCTCAAGAACAAGAGACTTCATAACAGCAGTTGACGAGAAGAGTATAATACTTGTCAGGGAGGTCAAACCTAATGAGACTTATGAGGATCTTGACAAGACAGCTGAGGTTATTATAGATATGCTTAATACTGAGGCTATGAGTTCAGCACACATAGCATATGGTACTATAGTTAATGATATCAGGGAAGTTTCAAGGTCATATAAGGAAGCTAATATGGCTCTTGATGTTGGAAAAATATTCTATAGTGATAAGAATGTTGTTGCTTATAACAGACTTGGAATAGGTCGTCTTATATATCAGCTGCCACTTCCTTTATGTCAGATGTTCATCAGGGAAATATTTGATGGTAAATCACCTGACGACCTTGACGATGAAACATTGTCAACTATTAATAAATTCTTTGATAACAGTCTTAATGTTTCAGAGACATCAAGACAGTTATATATCCATAGGAATACTCTTGTATACAGACTTGATAAGCTTCAGAAGACTACAGGTCTGGATTTAAGAGTATTTGATGATGCGATTACATTCAAGATTGCACTTATGGTTGTGAAGTATATGAAGTATATGGAGAGCAAGGACACATATTAATAATAGATTAGAAAAAAGTTATATATACAGTTTGGAGGAATATATACAATGATAATTATGGAAGATGTTACGAAGACGTATTCATCTGGTTCAGATGTTCCTGCACTTAACGGGATTAATCTGCATATCCAGGAAGGCGAATTCGTATTCATAGTAGGTAAGAGTGGTTCAGGTAAATCTACACTTATCAAGCTTCTTCTTAAGGAACTTGATCCTACATCGGGAAAAATATATGTTAATAAGAAGTATCTTAATAAACTTACAAGAAAGAAATTACCTTATCTTAGAAGAGATATAGGTGTTGTATTCCAGGATTTCCGTCTGTTACCAGATAGAAACATATACGAGAATATAGCATTTGCACAGAAAGTAGTAGAAGCACCAACTAAGAAGATTAAGAGTAATGTACTTAAAATGCTTTCAATGGTTAATCTTCTTGATAAATACAAGTCTTACCCTAACGAGTTATCAGGTGGTGAACAGCAGAGAGTTGCCATAGCAAGAGCTCTGATAAACAGACCATCTATACTTTTGTGTGATGAGCCGACAGGTAACCTTGATCCAACTAACTCTAACGAGATTATGAAGATTCTTGATGCTGTTAATAAGCAGGGAACGACTGTGCTTGTAGTTACTCATAATATGGATATCGTTCAACAGATGAAGAAGAGAACGATTACTATGAGCCAGGGTAAGATTATAAGTGATTTGGAAAAGGGTGGTTATTTCTATGAAGATTAGATCGTTATTTTATCATATTAAGGACGGATTAAAGAACATCTATCGTAATAGACTGTTCTCTCTTGCGTCAATAGCAACTATAGCGGCATGTATATTCCTTTTTGGTTTATTCTACTCGCTTGTAACGAATTTCCAGTATATGATACATAAGGCAGAGAATGAAGTATGTGTAACAGTATTCTTTGACCAGGGGTTATCAGATGCAGATATTAAGAAACTTGGTGATACAATAAGCCAGAGAAATGAAGTGTCGCGTATTCATTATACTTCAGCAGATGAAGCATGGGAGAATTATAAGGCTGAATATTTCAAGGATTATCCTCAGCTTGCAGAAGGTTTTAAGGATGATAATCCTCTTGCCAATTCTTCATCATATGAGATATATCTTAATGATGCGGCAAGCCAGTCAACACTTGTTACATATCTTGAGAATCTTGATGGTATAAGACAGGTAAACAGATCAGAAGCAACGGCCAGTGGACTTGCCAGTGCAGCAAGACTTGTAAGTTACGTTGCAATTGCTATTATTGTTATTCTTCTTGCTGTATCAATATTCCTTATTACTAATACTATTGTTATAGGTATTACAGTACGTAAGGAAGAGATATCGATTATGAAGTATATAGGTGCAACAGATGCGTTCGTAGATGCACCATTCTTCGTAGAAGGTATTACTATAGGTATTATAGGTTCTATTATACCGCTTGTTATTCTTAGATTTATATATGAGAACGTAATTAACTTTGTTATGAATAAGTTCTCAATACTTCAGAATATTCTCGCGTTTATGCCTGTTAACGAAGTGTTCAGAATACTGGTTCCAGTTGGAATCCTTCTTGGTATGGGCATAGGTATATTAGGAAGTTTCTTTGCTGTAAGAAAGCATGCTAACGTATAATATGAATATAGGCAGAAGATTAAAAGCAGTTTGAATTTTATTGTTAAGATATTTAATTTAAATACCTTAATATAGAACATGATTATGTGTGTAAATCAGCATATAATTAAAATGTTATAAAATATAACAGAAACGTTATGTTGTATTATATAAGTGTGAATATAGGACTGATGCAAAGAAAATCTTTGGCGGAGGTCCTATTTTACAAGATATTACTTGATATGTTATGTAAAAGAGCTTTAGCTGATAATCAATTTTATAAATATAGCGGGATGTTTTATGGAGGAGTTGTATGAGGAAAGCGTTAGTTAAAAAAGCGGTTACTCTGTTGCTGCTTCTGACATTAATTGTTCCAACATGCTTTATCAGATATGATGATGTATATGGAGATAACAAACAAAATCTGGATAATGCCAATAATAAAAAAAGTGATCTTCAGAGTGAGTATGATAAGACACAGAAGAAGCTTGATGAACTTAAATCACAGAGTAGTGATGTGGAAACTTATCTGGCGCAGCTGGATTCACAGATGTCTACAATTAATGGTTCACTTTATGAGGTTAACAGTCAGATAGAACAGACAGAGACAGAGATTACCGATACAGAAGAAAAACTTGCTGATGCCGAAGCAGATGTTGATGAGCAGTATGATTCTATGAAGCTTAGGATACAGTATATGTATGAGCATAATGATGAAACATATTTTGCATTGCTGCTTAATTCTGAAAGTATGGGAGACATGCTTAACAAGGCGGAATATATAACAAAAATTTCTGAATACGACAGAAAAATGTTGGAAAAGTTTAATGATACAGTTAATTTTATAACTGATGCTAAAATAAAACTTGAACAGGATAAAGAAACACTTGTTACGAAACAGGAAGAACTTAAAGATAAGAAAGCATCATTAGAGCTGCTTGAATCTACCAAACAGAGCGAAATGGCTGCGTTGAAGAAGAATACACAACAGCAGCAGAGTTATCAGGATTCTATTGAACAGGCTATTAAGGAACAGGATAGCCTGATTGCAAGCATACAGCAGCAGATAAAAGCAGAGGAAGAGGCCAACAGAAATAACGCCAATCTTAATAATGGCAGCAGTAATAGTGGCAATGGCAGCTCTGGCAATTCTGGCAGTGAAAGTGGTGGAAGCACAAAATATGACGGAGGAGCATTCAAATGGCCAACAGTGTCAACAAGAATAACCTCTCAATATGGAGATACAGATGGAAGATCATCTCCGCATAAAGGAATTGATATAGGTGCATCAGTAAGAGGCGTATCAGGTGATCCTATCTATGCGGCAGCTGATGGCAAGGTTGTGCTTGCACAATATGGTAATGCTTCTGCTGGTAACTGGATAATGATATATCATGGCAATGGATTGTATACAAGATATCTTCATGCTTCAAGTCTGCTTGTCAGTGTAGGTACAACTGTAACGAAAGGACAGAAGATAGCACTCATGGGTACGAGTGGTAATTCGGACGGCGTACATCTTCATTTTGATGTAATGCTTAACGGAAGTTATGTGAATCCATGGAATTATCTTAGTAAATAGTTAATAAAACATTCATTGTGTTATTAATTATTGGATTATGAAAAAGATATCATTAAAAATATATTTATGATAAGTGTCAAAAGTGAAAATGCCTTTTGTATGATATGTAATGCATAATATATAGCATACAATATATAGTAACAATATATACTGCGTATTATGTATAAAAGAATGGCGTTTTTGCTTGAGACACTTATATTATATATAAAAATATATGTAAAATTATATGTGTAAATATGTGCAAAATTATATGTGAAAATGGAGGATAGTATGGATAATAGAGAAAATGATGAAATGATTCATACTAATGAACAGGATAATACATCTGAGAATAAAATACGTATGGAAAACAGAATTGCAAGGGTACGGGCACGCTGTTTTAAGAATGGATTGCTGCTTGGTATAGTGGCAACACTTTTAGTGATGATAATTCTTATAGTTAGCATAGCTGGGGTGTGCATAACAAAAGGTTATATACACATAGGTGTTAATGGAGATGTGTATATACAGTCGGATGCAGTTACGGATGGAAGCGGCATAGGAAGTGAAGTTGAAGCCAAGCTTAATGCGATAGACTCGGTTCTTGATTCATTTTATTTTGGTGATGTGGATGACGAGAAAGCAAAAAATAATATATACAAGGCTTATCTTAATTCTTATGGTGACAAATATACTGTTTATTATACGGCTGACGAATATAACAAGCTTATGGAAACTACCAATGGTAAATTCTACGGAATAGGAGCTGTGTGTCAGCAGAGTGATGAAGGTGGTGTCATGCTTGTTGATGTGTATGAGAGTGGAGCCGGATATAAGGCAGGCCTTAGGAGCGGAGACAGGATAATACAGGTTGATGACACAGATGTTACAGATATGGACCTTTCGTCAGCAGTTGCGCTTGTTAAAGGGGAAAAAGGCACATCTGTTGTATTGAAGGTTGTAAGAAATGGTGAAACAGAAGAATATACGGTTGTCAGGGATGAGGTCGAAGTACAGACTGTAAGTTATGGCATGACAGATGATTCTATTGGCTATATAGCGGTTTCCCAGTTTGAGGATGTTACTGCAAAGCAGTTTAAGTCGGCTGTGGAGGATCTTAAGAATAATGGTGCCAGGGGAATTGTTATAGATATCAGAAACAATCCAGGTGGCCTTTTAACATCAGTTGTTGATATGCTTAAGTATATACTTCCAAACGGTCTGATTGTATATACAGAAGATAAGGCTGGAAACAGAAAAGAGTACAGCGATAATGGCAATGAAGAGCTTGATATGCCTTTAGCAGTACTTGTTAATGGAAACAGTGCAAGTGCCTCTGAGATATTTGCAGGTGCTATACAGGATTATGGCAAAGGTGATATTGTAGGAACACAGACATTTGGAAAAGGAATAGTGCAGACAGTTAAGCCACTAACGGATGGAAGTGCCATAAAGTTTACGATTGCCAAATATTTTACGCCTAAAGGACAGGATATACATGGTAAAGGTGTTACTCCTGATGTGATTGTTGAGTACGATAAGGATGCAGAAGAAGATGCACAGTTTAATGCGGCACTGGAGAGTGTGAGGGCTAAACTGAATTAATAATATAATGAATCAGCAGGAACGTATGTTCTGAATAAGATGGACAAAGTCTATTTTTTGTAGTAAAATTAAGCACATAAGTGCATACTATGAAAATATTGACTTTGTCTTTTTTTAAAATATTTGACAAGAACAATATTTTGATTTGAACAATTTATAATTAGTTTCACAATTATTTAAGGTTTACTTTTTGTGACTACATTATTATGATAGAGTCAATTTTGCAGAGTATGTAAGAGTAACAATCAGTTGACTTATTGAAGTTAATTTTACTATAAATTTTGACCTATAGAAGATATTTATTATAAAATTCAGGAAGGGAGAGTACATTTATGGAGTTTAAGTTGCATGCCCCATATGAGCCAACAGGAGACCAACCGCAGGCTATAGCTGAGCTTGTACAGGGATTTAATGAGGGTAACCAGTTTGAGACTCTGGTGGGTGTTACAGGTTCTGGTAAAACATTTACTATGGCAAACATAATACAGCATGTACAGAAGCCTACGCTTATAATCAGTCATAATAAAACGCTGGCGGCGCAGCTGTATTCAGAGATGAAAGAATTCTTCCCTGAGAATGCTGTTGAATATTTTGTTTCCTACTATGATTATTATCAGCCGGAGGCTTATGTTCCACAGAGCGATACGTATATAGCCAAGGACTCTTCAATTAATGATGAGATAGATAAGTTGAGGCATTCAGCAACAGCTGCATTGTCAGAAAGAAATGATGTTATTATAGTAGCATCTGTTTCGTGTATATATGGATTAGGTGCGCCTATTGATTATAAGAACATGGTTATATCACTACGTCCAGGCATGGAAAAAGACAGAGATGAGATGATAAGGAAGCTTATAGATATACAGTATGTGCGTAATGACCAGGATTTTAAACGAGGAACTTTCAGAGTCAGAGGAGATGTTATTGAGATATATCCGTCCGCATCCAGTGGAGATGCTGTGAGAGTAGAGTTTTTCGGAGATGAGATAGACAGAATTAGTGAGATAGATTCACTTACAGGAGAAGTTAAGTGTAATCTTGATCATGTTGCTATATTTCCTAATTCTCATTATGTTGTAGAGAAAGAGAAGATGGAAAAGGCGATTGAGAATATAAAGGAAGAGCTTGCCGAGAGGGTAAAGTATTTTAAGAGTGAGGATAAGCTTCTTGAGGCACAGCGTATAGAAGAGAGAACTAACTTTGATATAGAGATGATGCAGGAAACAGGCTTCTGTTCAGGTATTGAGAATTATTCAAGACATTTGGCAGGGCTTCCGGCAGGGTGTCCTCCATATACACTTATGGATTATTTTCCAGATGATTTTATGATAATTGTTGATGAGTCGCATATTACTATTCCACAGATAAGGGGAATGTATGCAGGTGACCAGGCAAGAAAGACCACACTTGTTGATTATGGCTTCAGACTTCCGTCAGCAAAGGATAACAGACCGCTGAATTTCCAGGAGTTTGAAAGCAAGATATCACAGATGCTTTTCGTATCTGCTACGCCTAGTAAGTATGAGGAAGAACATGAGCTTATGAGGGCAGAGCAGATCATAAGACCTACAGGGCTTCTTGATCCTGAGATTGTTGTAAGACCAATAGAAGGCCAGATTGATGACCTAATAAGTGAGATTAACAAGGAAGTTGAAAAAAAGAATAAAATACTTGTTACAACACTTACAAAGCGCATGGCAGAGGACCTTACGGATTATCTTAAGGAAGTTGGCATAAGGGTCAAGTATCTGCATGCTGACATTGATACGCTTGAAAGACAGAAGATTATAAGGGATATGAGACTTGATGGCTTTGATGTACTTGTCGGTATCAATCTGCTTAGAGAAGGACTGGATATTCCAGAGATAAGTCTTGTGGCTATTCTTGATGCTGATAAGGAGGGATTCTTAAGAACGGAAACATCACTTATCCAGACGATAGGACGAGCAGCCAGAAATGCAGAAGGACATGTTATCATGTATGCAGATACGATAACCGAGTCCATGGAAAAAGCTATATCTGAAACTGAAAGACGTAGAAAGATACAGCAGAAGTATAATGAAGAACATGGTATAACACCACAGACAATAAAGAAAGCGGTCAGGGATCTTATAAGTATATCTAAGGCGGCAGAAGCAGATAATTCTAATGGAAGGCTTGATGTAGATTACGAGTCTATGAGCATTAAAGACCTTGAAAAGGTTAAGAAGCAGATTGAGAAGAATATGCGTAAAGCTGCGGCGGAGCTTGACTTTGAACAGGCGGCTGTGCTTCGTGATAAGATGATTGAGATTAATAAGTATATTTATGAGGATAAGAAGTCAGGCAAGTAATAAGCAGACAGATTATTACAGGTGTATTTTGCAGGTTTATAAATAATTGCTTTTATTTGTGGCATAGATATATTCAATAGGTTATGCAGAATATGTCCTCCTAATATGGGCATAATTGTACAATGTTTTGAATTTGCTTATTATAGACTGATATTTATTATGCAGGATGGATTGTGAATTATAAAGCAATGGAGCGATTCTGATACATCTGTGAGTGTCAGAATTAAATTGTGACGTTCACATCATTATATTAGTTTGTTAAGGATTAAGACAGAAAATAATGGAGATAAATAAAGTATGGAAAAAGGCGATTACAGGAATTATATAAGAATAAGAGGTGCAAGTGAGCATAATCTTAAAAATATTGATGTAGATATACCAAGGGACAGTCTTGTTGTACTTACAGGACTGTCAGGTTCAGGTAAGTCAAGTCTTGCCTTTGATACGATATATGCAGAAGGTCAGAGAAGATATATGGAGTCATTATCTTCATATGCAAGGCAGTTTTTAGGACAGATGGAAAAGCCGGCGGTGGAGAGCATAGAAGGACTTTCGCCAGCTATTTCAATAGACCAGAAGTCAACTAACAGAAACCCACGTTCAACGGTGGGAACTGTTACAGAGATATACGATTATTTCAGATTATTGTATGCAAGAATAGGTACACCACATTGTCCAAAGTGTGGCAAGGTTATCAACAAGCAGACTGTAGACCAGATGGTTGATACTATTATGGAGCTTCCAGAAAGAACTAAGATACAGATATTAGCACCAGTTGTAAGAGGAAGAAAAGGTGAACATAAGAAGCTTTTTGAACAGGCTAAAAAGAGTGGTTATGTAAGAGTAATCGCCGATGGCAATATGTATGAGCTTACAGATGAGATAAATCTGGATAAGAATAAGAAGCATAATATAGAGATAGTTATTGACCGTCTTGTAGTTAAAGAAGGCATCAATAAAAGACTTACAGATTCAATAGAAACAGCACTTAAGCTTGCAGAGGGACTTATGACAGTTGATGTCATAGATGGTGAGCCGATTAACTTTTCACAGAGCTTTTCATGTCCTGACTGTGGCATAAGTATAGATGAGATAGAGCCAAGAAGCTTTTCTTTTAACAATCCGTTTGGAGCATGTCCAGACTGTTATGGACTTGGTTATACTATGAATTTTGATGCAGAGCTGCTTATACCAGATGATTCACTTAGTATAGATGATGGTGCAATAGTTGGCATAGGCTGGCAGTCTGTAAAGGATGAAGGCAGCTTTTCAAGAGCTATTATGAAGGCACTTGCAAAGGAATATAATTTCAGCCTTTCAACTCCATTTAAAGATTACCCGGATGATATTAAGGATATGATTATAAATGGTACTAAGGGTAAGAGTGTAAAGGTACATTATAAGGGTCAGAGAGGTGTTGGAGAGTATGATATAGCATTTGAAGGCCTTATCCATAATATGGAGAAAAGATACAGAGAAACTTACTCAGACAGTGCAAAACAGCAGTACGAGGAATTCATGCGCATAAGACCTTGTAAGTCATGCCATGGACAGAGATTAAAGCCATCTTCGCTTGCTGTTACAATAGCTGATAAGAATATATACCAGATTACAGATATGTCTATTGTCAAGCTGAAAAAGTTCTTAGATGAGCTTGAGCTCACAGATAGACAGAAGTTTATCGGTGCAGAGATACTTAAAGAGATTAAGTCAAGAATACAGTTCCTTATGGATGTAGGACTTGATTATCTTTCATTATCAAGGGCGACAGGTACACTTTCTGGTGGAGAGGCACAGCGAATAAGACTTGCAACACAGATAGGTTCAGGACTCGTAGGCGTGGCTTATATACTTGATGAGCCAAGTATCGGACTTCATCAGAGGGATAATGACAAGCTGCTTGGAACACTTATACATCTGCGTGATCTTGGTAACTCAGTTATTGTAGTTGAACACGATGAAGATACTATGCGTGCCGCAGATTATATTGTAGATATTGGACCGGGAGCTGGACGTAATGGTGGAGAAGTTGTTGCGACAGGAACAGCGGCAGATATTATGGCGTGTAAGGATTCGCTTACGGGTGCATATCTTAGCGGAAGAATCAAGATTCCAGTACCAGCCGAGCGAAGAAAGCCAACAGGCTGGATAACAGTTAAGGGGGCAAGGGAGAATAATCTTAAGAATATTGATGTTGATATACCACTTGGAGTATTTACCTGTGTAACTGGTGTATCAGGTTCAGGAAAGAGTTCACTTGTAAATGAAATTCTATACAAGCACCTTGCTAAGTCCTTAAACCGTGCAAGATGTATAGCAGGTGACCACGATGATATAATAGGTATTGAACAGCTTGATAAGGTTATAGATATTGACCAGTCACCAATAGGAAGGACTCCACGCTCTAACCCAGCAACATATACAGGCGTATTTGATATGATAAGAGATCTTTTTGCTTCGACAACAGATGCCAAGGAAAGAGGTTATAACAAAGGACGTTTCAGCTTTAATGTAAAGGGTGGACGTTGTGAGGCTTGTTCGGGAGATGGTATTATTAAGATAGAAATGCATTTTCTTCCAGATGTATATGTACCTTGTGAAGTGTGTGACGGAAAACGTTATAACAGGGAAACACTTGAAGTTAAGTACAAGGGAAAGAGCATATATGACGTGCTTGATATGACAGTAGAGGATGCAGTTGATTTCTTTGAAAATGTGCCATCAATCAGAAGAAAGATAGAAACACTTAATGATGTCGGACTTTCATATATTAAGTTAGGACAGCCATCTACAGAGCTTTCAGGTGGTGAGGCACAGAGAATAAAGCTTGCTACAGAGCTTTCAAAGAGAAGTAC
>ERZ808240.4885-NODE-4885-length-11374-cov-6.432194_pt1 | contig 11374 bp, 11 predicted proteins | sample MGYA00521084_ERZ808240 | MGnify/ENA primary metagenome ERZ808240 (study PRJEB31516, sample SAMN03275571) | gut metagenome | biome: mammalia-associated habitat; material: feces | host: Papio cynocephalus | place: Kenya | collected 2012-08-06 ... | reverse complement strand
CAGTAAAGACTCCGTTTTCCACTTCTACCGTCTGATTTTTTTCTATTGTCATGTCTGGTTTTAATACAGAAACATTATTTATCACCAGTTTTTTCATTCTATTTCCTTTCGTTTCTGTTTTTATACGATATGTCTTTATGATTGCTAGATTGTTCCGGTCAGTTTCATCACTACCTGTGCGATCACCGCTGATCCAAGAAATGTTCCGGTCATAACAAATATACCGATCAGGATCATTTTCCACCCTTGTTTTGCAAATGTTTTCACCTGATCTCCGATGGAAATTCCAGCATAAGCTCCAACCATGGTAAGCGGTGCTGTAAAATTAATCTTTCCTGCAGATTCAATGACAAATTCTCGAACCGGGCAGATTGGTGATGCAGCAAGAAGCCCCAGGATAGACACATAAGCTACGATTGGCAGTTTCAATGGAACCAGCTTACTTACAACGACTCCAGCACAGGAGATCACAAGCAAAATCAGAATTCCCGGAAGTGAATCCATAAATCCAACTTTAAAGCCGACCAGATTCGAAAGTCCGATTCCAAGTCCTGATAATATAAATAAAAAGATCCATTCTATATAACGCATATTTTATATCCTCATCTTTCTTTCTTATTTGTTAATCTCTCGATTTTCGGTTCCAGTTTACGATACAGGAAGTTACATAACGGAATTCCGATAAATATTGCAAGATAAATTCCATCAATTCCTGATATGGTCTCACTCGCACTTGCAAGTGCCGATATCTGATTTGCCATTGACGGATATATTTCTGCAAGAGATGCAGTTGCACTCGCCATCATGATTCCGGCTCCTACACCAGATGCCATACCAAGTGCATATGGATGAAAGATTCCAAGCATTGCAATTACAGACACCATAAAGCCGAAATATATTGTTCCGACCATTCCACCTACGATGTAAATCGAAAGACTTCCTCTTGCTTCTGGCGAATCCGGTCCATACATATCTGTAATCAGTGCAAGGTTGGTCTCACGATTGATGGAATGTGTTGCACCGATGGCCTCCCTCTTCAGTCCCAGAAGAAGTGCCAGCGGCATTGCCAGGAAAATCGTTCCAAGGTTACCAAATTCCTGCAATATCAGTGCCGGTCCTGCCGACAGCACAGTCTCAATACTTGCTCCGGCATTGATGCCAAGCTTTGCGATAAACGGACAGATAGCTACAATAACCAATTTGGATGCCGCCTTCACTTCTTTTTTCTTCATAATCTTTGTCACCTGTGGTCCCGCCAGAATTCCAAGTATCAAAGCATAGAAGATCGGGAATAAAATGAATTTGCCCGGTCCCAAAGGAATCTGGATCATTCCGATTGAATCTGCAATCAGAATAAACAGAAATGCCATCAGATAAATTTTGTACTCTTCTTTTATCCGGCACTTTAATGACGGATATACATAATTGTCCATAATACGTCCTCCACATCTCTCTTTTTGTTTTGTAACGAACGATTGTATTCTAGCGGATACGGACCTGTAAAAAAAGGACATTTGGGATGTTTTTGCGATTAATATTGTCTTTTTTACAATTTTTATGCTATACTTCTCCAAAAGCAGTATTTATAACCAGTATTTAAGGAGATTGTTATGTCATTAGAAGAACTTATCAATGAAGTGCCGGATTTGGAAAAATATTTCAGACATATGCCAGAGGAACTGTGGAACCGATACACCATACGTGTCTATCCACCTGGAACAATCATCCATCAGAAAGATTTCAAACTGGAAAACTTCGGAATCATCGCAAAAGGAGAACATCGCGTAATCAATGAGTTTGAAAATGGAAATGTATTTATGATCGAGAAAAATGAACCAATTGATTTTGTAGGTGAAGTTACCATTCTTGCCGGAATGGAAAAGACCTCTGTTACCATCGAGACATTGACAGAAACAACCGTCATCTATTTTTCCCGCAAAGACTTTGAAAACTGGATCAGTAAAGATATTGATTTTTTAAGACTTGTTTCACATAAGATTGCTTATAAGCTCTACCGTTCTTCTTATAACCGCGGTGCAAGACTTTTCTATCCGCCAAACTTTATCCTGTTGGATTATATCTTAAAGCAGGCAGCTCTTTTACATATTGAATCCAGAAATTCCATCATTATCTCCAAAACACGACAGGAATTATACGAAGAATGCGGAATCACGGTAAAAACAATTAACAGGACAATTAAAAAGCTCAAAGAAGATGGTGTAATTTCACTGAACAAAGGAAAGATTTCCATGAATTTGGAACAGTACCGACTGGCACAGGAGACGATTCATCATTATGTGAATTATTAAAAGCAAAAAAACCGTTCCCATTCAGGTTTGTTGATGAAGAATCCAACACTTTCTCCACCAACAGAATCTGAAGAGGAACGGCTTTCTACTTTTTATTCTTATCAAAATCCTGACAGATGGTCTGATACATTAATTATACCTCAAGGAAATTCTGCTCCACCAGTTCCCAGATTTCATCTCTTCCCTGTTTTGTCACAGAAGAAAATGGTATCACAACTGTTCCCGGCAACACTCCCAGACCTTCTTTTACAACCTTGATCTGCTTGTCTTTCTGACTTCTTTTGATCTTATCAAGCTTTGTCGCAATGATCACTGGATTAAATCCCTGTGAAACGATCCACTCATACATCATCTTATCATTCGCCGATGGTTTGTGGCGGATATCGATCAGAAGGAACACGACCTTCAACTGTTTGGAGCCATGCAGGTAACGTTCGATCAACTGCCCCCATTTAATCTTTTCCTGTTCCGATACTTTCGCATATCCATATCCCGGAAGGTCAACCAGATACAACTCCTCATTGATATTATAAAAGTTGATCGTCTGGGTCTTTCCCGGTGTTGCAGAGATTCTCGCATAAGATTTGCGGTTCATAAGTGCATTGATCAGGGATGACTTTCCTACGTTGGATTTTCCTGCAAATGCAATCTCCGGAAGTGTATTTTCCGGAAGTTTGCTGGTGATTCCACATACGGTTTCCAGATTGATATTTCTGATTATCATAGATTTCTCCTTTTATCCATCTCCTGACCGCCGCCAGAAGATCTGTCTATACGAGTGCTTCTTTCAGCACTTCATTCATATGAGTTACAAATTTTATCTCCAGACCTTTTGTGATTTCTGTAGAGATTTCTTCCACATCACTTTCATTTTTCACAGGAACAAGGACTGTTTTGATTCCTGCATTCTTGGCTGCCAGAAGCTTTTCCTTTAAGCCGCCAATCGGAAGCACACGGCCACGCAGTGTGATCTCACCTGTCATTGCCAGATCTGCACGGACTTTTCTTCCGGTAACAGCCGACATGATCGCTGTTGCCATCGTAATACCTGCGGATGGTCCATCCTTTGGAACTGCCCCTTCCGGAATATGTATATGGATATCGTGTTTTTTGAAGAAATCTTCCGCAATACCATGTTCTGCACTTACAGATCGGATATAGCTGATTCCCGTTCTTGCTGACTCTTTCATAACATCCCCCAGTTGTCCCGTCAGCAGAATTTCTCCTTCTCCCGGCATTACATTTACTTCAATCTGAAGTGTATCTCCTCCAACGCTTGTCCATGCAAGTCCACGTACGATACCAACTTCATCTTCCTCATTAACCATCTGATAGCTGTAAAGTTCTTTTCCGAGATAATGCTCCAGATTACGTTCTGTTACATGAATGGATTTCTTCTTTTTCTCAAGAATCTCCATAGCCGACTTACGGCAGATATCTCCGATCTTTCGTTCCAGCTGTCTGACTCCTGCCTCTTTTGTATAATTTCTGGCCATCTTCCAGATTGCATTTTTACTGATTGTGATCTGATCTGCTTTCAGGCCATGCTTTTCAATCTGTTTTGGAATCAGATGTTCCTGCGCAATATGCAGCTTTTCATTCTCTGTATAACTTGTCACCTCAATGACCTCCATACGGTCTAAAAGAGGTCTTGGAATTGTCTGAAGACTGTTTGCTGTTGTGATGAATAATACTTCCGACAGATCCATCGGTACTTCCAGATAATGATCCACGAATTTATTATTCTGCTCACCATCCAGTACCTCTAAAAGTGCCGAGAATGTATCTCCTTTATAATCATTGCTGACCTTATCAATCTCGTCCAGAAGCATCAATGGATTTTTTACCCCTGCCTGCTTCATACCATTGGCAATTCTGCCCGGCATTGCCCCTACATAAGTCTTTCTGTGACCTCGTATCTCGGCCTCATCACGGACACCGCCCAGTGAAATTCTTACATATGGCTTTTTCAGTGCTCTGGAAAGTGATTTTGCAATCGATGTCTTTCCTGTTCCCGGAGGTCCCACCAGACATATGATCGGTGCCTCCCCCTTTTTGGTAAGCGCACGTACTGCAAGGTACTCCAGTACACGTTCTTTTACTTTTTCCAGTCCATAGTGATCCTCATCCAGTACCTGTCTTGCATATGCAATGTCTTTATGTTCTTTGCATGTCTTATCCCACGGCATCTCCAGCATCGTCTCAATGTAAGTGCGGATTACACCCACTTCCGCAGGTGAATTCATTGAATTACGGAATCTTTTAATCTCTTTATTCAGCTTTTCTTTTACTTCTTTCGATGCTTTCAGTGCATCCGCCGCCTGCTGGAACTCATCGGCATCCGACATGGTATTGTCATCGCCAAGTTCCTCGCGAATCACCTTCAGTTCTTCTCTTAAAATATATTCCCTTTGGTTTTTATCCACGCGCTCTTTTACCTTGCTCTGAATCTCTTCTCGTACTTTCTGAGCCTGGATTTCATTAACAATCTTATAAACCAAAAGTTCATAACGCCTTGTAAGATTGGTCTCTTCCAGTAATTCCTGTGCATCTTCAAACGAAAATGGCATATTCGCAGCGATCACATCCACCAGCGGTTTCAATTCATGAATCGTCTCCACCTGCATTCCAAGTTCTTTGGAAAGCTTCGGATTCTTTAATAAATATTCTTTAAAGACATCCTGTAATCCCCGGATCATTGCTTCCAAGTTCATCGGATTATCTTCTGTCTTTTCTTCTGTCTCCTCATCATCCGGCAATTCTACTACAGTCGCCTGAAGATATGGAGTCTCATCGTCCAGTTTTACCAGACTTGCTCTTGCCTCACCGGACACCAGTACCCGGATCATTTTTTTTGGTAATTTCACAACCTGTCTTATAGCGACCACACAGCCAACCAGATACACGTCTTCAGCACCCGGCTCTTCTGTCTCCAGATCTTTTTGTGCACTGACAAATAATTTCTGACCGCTTTTTACCGCCTCTTCGATAGCCAACAGCGATTTTTCTCTGCTTACATCAAAATGTCTGACTTCTTCCGGCAGTATCGTAAGGCCTCTTAAGGCCACCATAGGCAGACTATATGTTTCTCCTGTCATATATAACACTCCTGTCCATCAGCTGGATTATACTATTGTATAAAATCAGCGGGTACAATTATCTTCGCACCCGCCGTTTTTCTTTCTATTTATTTATGCACTTTCCGAATCAAGCTCTGTATGTTCACATACAGGCTCTCCTGTTCCTTTCACAACATCTTCCGTGATGCGGCATGATTTCAATGTCTCATCAGATGGTGCTTTATACATGATATCCATCATGATACTTTCCATAATCGCTCTGAGACCTCTGGCTCCTGTTTTTCTCTTCAGGGAAGTCTCTGCAATTGCTTCCAGTGCTTTTTGATCAAATGTAAGTTTTACACCGTCTAATTCCAGCATCTTCTGATACTGTTTGGTAAGTGCATTCTTTGGTTCCGTAAGAATCTTCACCAATGCATCTTTATCCAGCATCTCTAATGCTACATTCACCGGTACACGACCTACTAATTCCGGAATAAGACCGAATTTCACAAGATCCTGAGGCAGGATCTGCTGAAGCAGTCTGTCCACGTCATCTTCATGCTTTTCCGCAATCTCTGCATTAAATCCGATTGATTTCTGATCGATACGTTTTTCAACGATCTTTTCAATTCCCTCAAAAGCTCCGCCACAAATAAATAAGATATTCGTTGTATCAATCTGGATCATCTCCTGATGTGGGTGCTTTCTTCCTCCCTGTGGAGGTACATTTGCAACAGTTCCCTCAATAATCTTAAGAAGTGCCTGCTGTACACCCTCACCGGATACATCTCTGGTGATTGATGGATTTTCTGATTTTCTCGTGATCTTGTCAATCTCATCAATATAAATGATTCCGTACTCTGCACGTTCAATATCTCCGTCTGCAGCCTGAATAATCTTAAGAAGAATATTTTCAACATCTTCTCCGACATATCCAGCCTCTGTGAGTGCTGTTGCATCGGCAATTGCAAACGGAACACCCAGAATCTTTGCCAGTGTCTGTGCAAGAAGTGTCTTACCGCAACCTGTCGGTCCAAGCATAAGAATATTACTCTTTCCGAGTTCTACTCCCATGTCTTTTCCTGACATTACACGTTTATAATGATTATAAACAGCTACCGATAATACCTTTTTTGCTTCATCCTGACCTATGACATATTCATCCAGGAATGCCTTGATCTCTTCCGGTTTTAAAAGATTGATATCCGAGAACGGATTCCATTCTCTTCCGTTCTCGTATTCAAATTCTTCTTCTATAATCTCTGCGCAGACATCTACACACTCATCACAGATATATGCCCCGTTCGGGCCTGCGATCAGCTTTCTTACCTGATTCTGCGTCTTGTTACAGAACGAGCATCTTACCTGATCATCGTTCTTTCCTACCATAACTCTTCACCTCGTCTGAGGACGACCCTAGCGGCTCTTGATGACTTCGTCGATCAGACCATATGCTTTGGCCTCTTCAGCAGTCATAAAATTATCTCTTTCTGTATCTGCATTGATAACCTCTAACGGCTGTCCTGTATTTTCTGCCAGAATCTGATTCAGTTTCTGACGGGTTTTTAAGATATGATCTGCTGCGATCTGAATCTCTGTTGCCTGTCCCTGAGCTCCGCCAAGCGGCTGATGGATCATGATCTCAGAGTTTGGAAGCGCAAGTCTCTTGCCCTTTGTTCCACCTGTAAGAAGGAATGAGCCCATGCTTGCAGCCATACCGATACAGATTGTCTCAATATCACATTTGATATACTGCATGGTATCGTAAATTGCCATTCCGGCTGTTACAGAGCCTCCCGGACTGTTAATGTACAGATGGATATCTTTTTCCGGATCCTCTGCCTCCAGGAACAGAAGCTGTGCAACGATCACACTTGCAGATGCATCTGTGACTTCCTCGCCCAAAAATATAATTCTGTCTTTTAATAATCTTGAATAGATGTCGTAAGAACGCTCTCCACGGCTTGTCTGTTCAATGACATAAGGTACTAAACTCATGTATATGCCTCCTGACCTCTAATCTATGTTCTTATCTGACTGGCGTTCTTATTTCTCTACTGCGTTTTCAACAAGGAATGTAACAGCTTCCTGAACTGCCAGATCTTCTTTCATCTGCTTCTTCTCGTTCTCACCCATGAATTCTTTCAGTTTTTCAACTTCCATGTTGTAAGACTCTGCCATCTTAGCAAGTTCTTCATCGATTCTTTCATCAGAGATCTCTATGTTCTCAGCTTTTGCGATAGCTTCAAGTACCAGACGGGTTTCAATTCTCTTGATTGCCTGTGGTTTCATATCTTCCATCATCTTCTCTGCTGTCAGACCTGTGAACTGGAAGTACTGCTCAAGAGTGATTCCCTGAGACTGGATTCTCTGCGCGAAATCTTCTACCATCTGTGTTGTCTGAGTCTCGATCATTGGCTGCGGAATCTCATATTCTGCATTCTTAACAGCCTGCTCTACAGCCTGATCTTCCTGATTTCTCTTTCCGTCAGCTGCTTTCTGCTCTTTAATCTTAGCCTTTACGTCTGCTTTGTATTCATCTAATGTATCAAATTCTGAAACTTCTGCTGCGAATTCATCATCGATTTCCGGAAGTTCTTTTGCTTTGATTTCATGAACTGTGCATTTAAATACAGCTTCTTTTCCCTTTAATTCTTCAGCATGATAATCTTCTGGGAAAGTAACTTTTACTTCTACTTCTTTCTCAGCTTCAGCTCCGACTAACTGCTCTTCAAATCCCGGGATAAATGATCCGGAACCGATTGTCAGTGGATAGTTCTCGCCTTTTCCACCTTCGAAAGCTTTTCCATCTACGAATCCTTCGAAGTCGAGAATTACTTCATCACCATCTGCTACCGGACGGTCTGTAACTACAACTTCTCTTGCATTCTTTTCTGCTTCTTCCTGGATCTTAGCGTCTACTTCTTTCTGAGTAACACGTGTAGATATTTTATCTACTTCCAGACCTTTATACTCGCCAAGTTTTACTTCTGGCTTTGTTGCAACATCTGCTGTAAAGATGAAAGATTTTCCTTTTTCGATCTGAACAATATTAATCTCTGGTCTTGATACGATTTCAAGATCACACTCATCATATGCTTCTGAGTATGCCTTTGGAATCAGTGCATTTGCAGCATCATCATAAAAGATCTCCGGTCCATACATCTTCTCGATCATCTGACGTGGAACTTTTCCTTTACGGAATCCCGGCATAGAGATCTTATTCTTCTGCTTCATATATGCACTCTGAAGCGCTTTTTCTAAATCATCGGCTGGAACTTCGATAGTAAGTTTCGCCATGTTTTTTTCTAACTTTTCTACCTGTAAACTCATTTACTATTTCCTCCTGTTTCTAACCCGCCTCATGGGTAGCGGAAAAAAAGCGGGTGTACTACAATACATTCACCACAGAAGTATAACACAAACTCTGGTAAATATCTAGTCCCCGTTTTTGCTTAAATCCGGTATTTTTCCGCTTTTTTTCTGCCTCATTTATTAAATTTTATTAAAATATATTAAAATACAATAGATTCTGCGATTTCCTTTGCTTTTTCTTCCCCTTCCAGGACTTCGATCAGTTTAAGGGCAAAATCAATCGCTGTTCCAACACCCTGACTTGTAATAATATTATCATCTACCACAACAGCCGTCTCCGTAAGTATCACATCTTCCATCTCATCTTCTACTCCCGGATAGCATGTTGCCCTTCTTCCTTCCAGAATTCCGAGACTCTTTAAGATTGTTGGAGCCGCGCAGATCGCACCAACGAATCTTCCCTCTTTTGCATATTGTTTTACAACATATCTGACACCATCATGCTCTTTTAAATTTAAAGTTCCCGGCATACCTCCCGGGAGCACAACCATATCAAATTCTTCAAAATCTACTTCAGCAAATAAATCTTCTGTCTGCACATTAATCCCATGTGCACCATGAACAATATAATCATCCATAACAGAAATCGTATCTACATATATTCTTGCTCTTCTTAACAGATCAACAACCGTTAATCCTTCAATTTCTTCAAATCCGTCTGCCAATAATACACATACTTTTTTCATCTCTTATCTTCCTCCTCATCTCTTATTTATCCTAAATTCTATCACCGTTTACTTTTTCTGTAAACTGTTGTATCATAATTTCACCATGATTGAAAGGAGTCCTTTATTATATGGAAATCGAACGAAAATATCTTGTTAACACTTTACCAGCGCACCTGGAAAATTACCCTTGCCGCATCCTTGAACAGGGATATCTCAATACCAGTCCTGTAGTCCGCATCCGCCGTGATAACGAAAAGTATGAACTTACTTATAAGTCTTCCGGTCTTATGGCCCGTCAGGAATATAATCTTCCCCTGGATCAGGAATCTTATGAACATCTTCTCACAAAAATTGACGGACGGCTGATCAGGAAAAAGCGTTATATGATTCCACTTACTTCCGGACTGACTGCCGAATTAGACATCTTTGAAGGTGACCTCAGTCCTCTCTGGCTTGTAGAAGTCGAATTCCAGACAGAGGCCGATGCTAATTCTTTTACCGCTCCGGAATGGTTTGGAGAAGATGTTACTTTTTCAGGCAGATATCACAACAGTTATCTAAGCCGTCTTTAGGCAACATTTTGTTGCGTTTTATTGTTTTGTCACGCTTTGTTGCATATTATATCTATTTATTGGTCAGATTGTTATACTAACAGGAACACATAACTTGTGGAGGTTTCCTATGGCAAATTTACATCTGGCCAAAAATTTATTTTATCTTAGAACAATGTCCAATTTAAAACAGGAAGAGATTGCAGATATATTCAATATTTCCCGTCAGACATGCAGCAACTACGAAACAGGTGCGCGTACTCCTGACCTTGATGTTCTGTCTTCTTTTGCTGCATATTATCATGTAACAATGGATCAATTGATTCTTCACGACCTTGAATCAGAGGGATTTACACCAGGCTCTTTTTCTGTTTCGTCTGTTATGAATGACGAAAAGACTCCTTATATGCAGGGTATCGAAAAAAATACCGGCAACTACATTTACCTCACAAAAGAAGAACTGAATCTTATTTTTGCATTTCGCTCTTCCTCCGATGAGAAACGTAAACTCGTTACCGGCTTTCTTAATTCTGAAAAATAATTTGATTATTCTTATTTTCTATAACATTTTCATGCAATCTATGCACCCAATCCAAATCCATCATGAACAGCATTCATTGCTCTTTCAATATCTTCTTCCGGAACAAGAACTGTGATACGGATCTCAGATGTAGAGATCATATTAATATTCACTCTGGAATTATATAATGATTCAAACATCTTCGCAGCCACTCCCGGATTGCTCATCATTCCAGCCCCTACGATAGAAAGTTTTGCAACTTTTTCATTCCATGTAATCTCTTTGATCGTAAGTCTTTCTTTATTTTCATTCAGTACTTCAAGCGCATGATCCAGATCATCCGCTGCAACGGTAAAGGAAATATCCTTTGTTCCGTCTCTTCCTACTGACTGAAGAATGATATCTACGTTAATATTATTTGCCGCCAGTGTATTAAATACCGCAAATGCTGTTCCTGGTTTGTCTTCCACTCCGAGAACAGAGATTCTTACTGTATCTTTATCGGCAGCCACACCTGTAACCAGTAATTTTTCCATGTTTGACCCCTCCTTGACTATGGTACCTTCCGAACGGTTCAAGCTTGACCGAACAACTAATTCTACGTTATATTTTTTTGCCATCTCTACAGAACGGTTATGAAGGACCTTTGCCCCAAGGCTTGCAAGTTCCAGCATCTCATCATATGTAACCGCATCCAGTTTTCTGGCCGTCTTTACAACCCTCGGATCTGCTGTATACACACCATCTACATCTGTATAAATCTCACATTTATCTGCATGCAGAACTGCTGCCAGAGCCACTGCTGTTGTATCCGATCCTCCACGTCCCAGAGTTGTAATATCGTCATATTTATTAACTCCCTGGAATCCAGTTACAATAACAATCTTCT